>ERZ1034925.157-NODE-157-length-37672-cov-5.174070_pt1 | contig 37672 bp, 27 predicted proteins | sample MGYA00520687_ERZ1034925 | MGnify/ENA primary metagenome ERZ1034925 (study PRJEB33766, sample SAMN09781758) | gut metagenome | biome: gut microbiome | host: Homo sapiens | place: Madagascar | study: EMG produced TPA metagenomics assembly of the PRJNA485056 data set... | reverse complement strand
AAGTTGGACCAAACAAGGTTAAGGTTATCAAGGTTGTTCGTGAGGTAACTGGTTTAGGTCTTAAGGAAGCTAAGGAAGTTGTAGACGGCGCTCCTAAGGTAGTTAAGGAAGCAGCTGCTAAGGCTGAGGCTGAGGACATCAAGACTAAGTTAGAGGCAGAAGGAGCTAAGGTTACATTAAAGTAATCTGCGCGAAACAGTGAGCCAAGCAAAAGCACGAAGTGCTTTTGTACACATAACAAAAAGTGTCACCGGAATGCTTGCATTCAAGGTGGCACTTTTTTGTTATGTGTACAAAAAGTGCGCTAGCACTTTTATTTGGCGAACGTCGCGACACCGAGCCGGCAGGCGAGGTGCATTTATAGGTTTATCTGGAAGTGGCTTGCATTTCCAACGACATGTTTGGCATCCTTACTATAGCATCCGGTTGTAACAGGTTCCATTGCTGTGTCGTCTGGTTTCATAGCATCTTCAAATACCGTGTCAAATCCTTTTGACGGTTTGCTGCGCTGCTGTTTATCGCGCTCCTTTTGCCTGGTGTAACGTGGCATGGCATAGATTGCAAAGACTGCTTTGATTGGGGTAAATGTATTGTCATTCATGGTAATCTCCTCCTTGACATTACGTTAGAATGTAGACACTTCCTTCTATATTATATATCGACATTTTTCATAGGGAGATAAAGAAAAAATAGACTTATAAGATAGCGGCATGTATAATGTAATTATTATTTTTTTCTGATACTATCAGGTGATTGCAAGATGGCTTTCGAGGCTTTGTAATTGTATGCTGCAAATTAGAATGGAGGAGCAAAAACGATGGCGGATTATATAACGACGTACGGAGGTACGCATTTTATGCCGATGGAACCCGAGGCGGCAGATGTTCATGTTACGGATATTGCGCATGCGCTTTCTTTGCTTTGCAGGGGAAATGGTCACGTTAAGCATTTCTTTTCTGTGGGACAACATTGTATAAATTGTGCTTTGGAGGCGATGGCGAGGGGCTATAGCAGGCGCGTATGTCTGGCGTGTCTGCTGCATGATGCGGGGGAGGCGTATCTTTCGGATGTTCCGAGACCATTTAAGAAGACATTGCCATCTTATCAGAAACTGGAGGATCATTTTCTCACCATTCTGTATGAAAAATATCTTGGAAGTGATCTGACGCAGGAAGAACGCGGGCTGGTACGGGAGATTGATGATGATATGTTGTACTTTGATCTGACGGAGTTGTTGGGAGAAAAACCGGATCGGGATATGCCGGTGATGAAAAGTATATTTTCGGAGGAGTATGTTCCGTTTTTAGAAGTGGAAGAAAAATACATAGAATTATTTCATGAATTGATGAGTGGAATATAAAGGAAATTCCAATATTATGAGTGCGTTATAGAGGGCTAAGGCATATCAAAACGGTGTGTCTTAGCTCTTCTTATAGGTAAAAAATGGTAAAACGATAGATAGCGTTGCTATCCGTGCGGTAAAATGAAATCTAGATATGGGAGAAAAATACCGAATATTCCACAACATATATGTTTCGTCCTATTAATTTAAAAATTTTCAAAATAATTGGTTGACACTGGAAATTGGGAGTGGTAGAATAATAAAATGTCATTATTGTGGGTAGGTATCCGCAATGGTCACAAACAATAAAGTCAAGGGGTGAAAACGTCAATGGAAAAGAGCAGAATTAGTCCTGTGAAAGCGGGAAAAGGAATCCGTATGAGTTATTCCAGACAGAAAGAAGTACTTGAGATGCCGAATTTGATCGAAGTACAGAAAAACTCATATCAGTGGTTCTTAGATGCGGGACTTAAAGAGGTGTTCGAAGATATTTCTCCAATCACAGATTACAGTGGTCAGCTTAGTCTGGAATTTGTTGATTTCCAGTTGTGTGAGGATGATATCAAGTACTCAATTGAGGAATGCAAGGAAAGAGATGCAACTTATGCAGCTCCTTTAAAAGTGAATGTACGTCTTCATAATAAGGAAACAGATGAGATCAATCAGCATGACATTTTTATGGGTGATTTGCCATTAATGACCGAGACCGGTACATTTGTAATCAATGGTGCAGAACGTGTTATTGTCAGTCAGTTGGTTCGTTCTCCTGGTATCTATTATGCAATCGGACATGATAAGACTGGTAAGGAGTTATACTCTTGTACCGTTATTCCTAACCGTGGTGCGTGGTTAGAGTACGAAACGGATCAGAATGACGTTTTCTATGTACGTGTAGATAGAACAAGAAAGGTACCGATCACGGTATTGATTCGTTCTTTAGGTATTGGAACGAATGAGGAGATTCGTGAATTATTCGGTGACGAGATCAAGATCTTAAAGAGTATGGAGAAAGATACCGCTACGAGTTACGAGGAAGGTCTTCTGGAATTATATAAGAAGATTCGTCCGGGTGAGCCTCTTGCTGTAGAGAGCGCAGAGAGCCTGATCAATGCGATGTTCTTTGATCCAAGACGTTATGATCTTGCAAAGGTTGGACGTTATAAGTTTAATAAGAAGCTTTCATTTAAGAATAGAATTGCAGGACAGACATTAGCAGAAGATGTTGTTAGTCCGGTAACCGGAGAGATTTTGGCAAAGGCTGGAGATACACTTACAAGAGAGAGTGCTCTGGCTATTCAGAATGCAGCAGTACCATATGTTATGATCCAGACAGAGAGCCGTAACGTAAAGGTTCTTTCTAATATGATGGTTGACATTAAGGAATATGTTGATTTTGATACAGAAGAACTTGGTGTAACAGAAGCTGTATTTTATCCGGTATTGGCACAGTTGTTGGAAGAGTACACCGACGAGGAAGAATTAAAACGTGCCATTAAGAGAGATATTCACGACCTGATTCCAAAGCATATTACCAAAGAGGATATTTTGGCATCTATCAATTATAATATCCATCTTGAGTATGGAATTGGAACAGATGATGATATTGACCATTTGGGCAATCGTCGTATCAGAGCGGTTGGCGAGTTATTACAGAACCAGTATCGTATCGGACTTTCCCGTTTGGAGAGAGTGGTTCGTGAGAGAATGTCAACGCAGGATATTGAGACAATTTCACCACAGTCTTTGATCAACATCAAACCGGTAACGGCAGCAGTGAAGGAATTCTTCGGAAGTTCACAGTTGTCACAGTTTATGGATCAGAACAACCCGTTGTCTGAGCTGACACATAAGAGACGTTTATCCGCATTAGGACCTGGTGGTCTTTCCCGTGATAGAGCCGGATTCGAGGTGCGAGATGTACATTATACACATTATGGTAGAATGTGTCCGATCGAGACACCTGAAGGTCCAAACATTGGTTTGATCAACTCTCTTGCAACATATGCAAGAATTAATGAATATGGATTTGTAGAAGCCCCTTATCGTAAATTGGACAAGACGGATATTGATAATCCGGTTGTAACAGATGAGGTTGTGTATCTTACAGCAGACGAAGAAGATAATTATGTTGTTGTACAGGCGAATGAGCCTTTGAATGAGGATGGAACATTTAAGAATCCTCGTGTATCCGGTCGTTTTAGAGAAGAGACTGCCGAGTTCGATAAGAACCGTGCAGACTTGATGGACGTATCTCCTAAGATGGTGTTCTCAGTAGCGACATCCATGATTCCGTTCTTGCAGAACGATGATGCGAACCGTGCGCTGATGGGATCTAACATGCAGCGTCAGGCAGTACCGCTTCTTACGACAGAGTCTCCGATTGTCGGTACAGGTATGGAGGCAAAGGCAGCAGTTGACTCAGGTGTTTGTATTGTTGCCAAGCATGACGGTGTGGTTGAGAAATCTACCAGCAAAGAGATCGTTATCAAATGCGATGATGGTACAAAAGACACCTATCATGTTATTAAGTTTGCCCGCAGCAATCAGGGTAACTGTATGAACCAGAGACCGATCGTTGTAAAGGGTGAAAGAGTAAAAGCCGGAGATGTAATTGCAGATGGTGCTTCTACATCCGGTGGTGAGATTGCACTTGGTAAGAACCCGTTGATCGGATTTATGACCTGGGAAGGTTATAACTACGAGGATGCGGTATTGTTAAGTGAAAGATTAGTACAGGAAGATGTATATACTTCCGTTCATATTGAAGAGTACGAGTGTGAGGCAAGAGATACGAAGTTAGGCTCTGAGGAGATCACAAGAGATCTTGCAGGACTTGGTCCGGATGTATTAAAGGATCTGGATGAGAATGGTATTATTCGTATTGGTGCCGAGGTTCGTGCCGGTGATATTTTAGTTGGTAAGGTTACTCCGAAGGGAGAGACGGAACTGACAGCAGAGGAGCGTTTGCTTCGTGCAATCTTCGGTGAGAAGGCAAGAGAAGTAAGAGATACTTCATTGCGTGTACCGCATGGTGCATTTGGTATCGTTATGGATACAAAGATCTTTACAAGAGAAGCAGGCGATGAGCTTCCACCGGGAGTAAATAAGTCTGTTCGAGTATATATCGCTCAGAAGAGAAAGATATCTGTTGGTGATAAGATGGCTGGTCGTCATGGTAACAAGGGTGTAATTTCCCGTATTCTTCCGGTAGAAGATATGCCATTCCTGCCAAATGGTCGTCCACTTGATATCGTATTGAATCCGTTGGGTGTGCCTTCCCGTATGAATATCGGACAGGTATTGGAGATCCACTTAGGTTTAGCAGCTAAGGCATTAGGCTTTAAGATCTCTACACCGGTCTTCGATGGTGCAAACGAGGAAGACATTATGGAAACTCTTGAGATGGCAAATGATTATGTCAATGAAGAGTGGGAAGTATTTGATAAGAAATGGCGTCCACAGGTATCCGATGAAGTAATGGATTATCTGTATGAGAATCGTGATCATAGAGAAGAGTGGAAGGGTGTTCCGATCAACCGTACCGGTAAGGTAACACTTCGTGATGGTAGAACCGGTGAGGAATTTGATTCACCTGTTACGATTGGATACATGCATTACCTGAAACTGCATCATTTGGTTGATGATAAGATTCATGCCCGTTCAACCGGTCCTTACTCATTAGTAACCCAGCAGCCACTTGGTGGTAAAGCACAGTTCGGTGGTCAGCGTTTCGGTGAGATGGAGGTTTGGGCATTAGAGGCATATGGTGCATCTTATACCTTACAGGAGATCTTAACTGTGAAGTCCGATGATGTAGTAGGACGTGTGAAGACTTATGAAGCAATTATCAAAGGTGATAACATTCCTGAACCGGGAATTCCGGAATCATTTAAGGTATTGCTCAAAGAGTTCCAGTCACTTGCATTGGATGTCAGAGTATTACGCGAGGATAACACCGAGGTTGAGATTGGCGAGAATGTGGATTATGGCAATGATGATATCCGCAAGTTCGGCGACATGGATTACAACCAGGAAGAATCCGAGATGAAAGAGCATGGTTATAGCGGTGTCGATGAAAATGATGAGAACTTCGAATTAGAAGGCAGCGACGATAGCTATGATGATGACTATAATGATGATTACGATGAGTAATGGAAGGAGAGCAATAATAGATGTCAGCGATTAATAATCAGGAAACAGAACAACAGATGAATTTTGATGCGATTAAGATTGGCCTTGCTTCTCCAGAAAAGATTAGAGAATGGTCAAGAGGCGAAGTAAAAAAGCCTGAGACAATTAACTATAGAACATTGAAGCCTGAAAAGGATGGTTTGTTCTGTGAAAGAATCTTTGGACCAAGCAAAGACTGGGAATGTCATTGTGGTAAGTACAAGAAGATTCGTTACAAAGGTGTTATTTGTGACCGTTGTGGTGTTGAGGTTACAAAGGCAAATGTTAGACGTGAGAGAATGGGACATATCGAACTTGCAGCTCCGGTATCTCATATCTGGTATTTCAAGGGTATCCCAAGTAGAATGGGATTGATCCTTGATATCTCACCAAGAGTGTTAGAGAAGGTGTTATACTTTGCATCTTATATTGTGTTAGACCCGGGAGAGACAAACCTTGCTTATAAGCAGGTTCTGACTGAGAAAGAATACCGCGATGCCGAGGAAGAGTATGGATATGGTACATTCCGTGTAGGTATGGGTGCAGAGGCAGTCAAAGAATTATTACAGTCAATTGATCTCGAACAGGAAGCAGTTGACCTTAGAGCAGGACTTAAGGATGCAACCGGACAGAAACGTGCTAAGATCATTAAGAGATTAGAGGTTGTAGAAGCATTTAGAGGTTCTGATAACAAACCGGAGTGGATGATTCTGGATGCAGTACCGGTTATCCCACCGGATATCCGTCCGATGGTTCAGTTGGATGGTGGACGTTTTGCAACATCTGACTTAAATGATCTGTATAGAAGAATTATCAACCGTAACAATCGTTTGAACCGTTTGTTAGAGTTGGGCGCACCGGATATCATTGTTCGTAATGAGAAGCGTATGTTACAGGAAGCAGTTGATGCCCTGATCGATAATGGTCGTCGTGGTCGTCCGGTAACAGGACCTGGTAACAGAGCATTGAAGTCTTTGTCTGATATGTTAAAGGGTAAACAGGGACGTTTCCGTCAGAACTTGTTAGGTAAGCGTGTTGACTACTCAGGACGTTCCGTTATCGTTGTTGGACCGGAACTTAAGATTTATCAGTGCGGTCTTCCAAAAGAGATGGCAATTGAGTTGTTCAAGCCATTTGTTATGAAAGAGTTAGTATCCAGAGGCTTAGCACATAATGTGAAGTCTGCTAAGAAGATGGTAGAGAAGTTAGAGACAGAGGTTTGGGACGTATTAGAGGATGTTATCAAAGAACATCCGGTTATGTTGAACCGTGCTCCGACACTTCATAGATTGGGTATTCAGGCATTTGAGCCGATTCTTGTAGAAGGTAAGGCAATTAAGCTTCATCCATTGGTATGTACAGCGTTCAACGCCGACTTCGATGGTGACCAGATGGCTGTCCATCTTCCACTTTCCGTTGAGGCTCAGGCAGAGTGTAGATTCTTACTGTTGTCACCAAACAACTTATTGAAACCTTCTGATGGTGCACCGGTTGCCGTTCCTTCTCAGGATATGGTACTTGGTATTTACTATCTGACAATTGATAAGCCGGGTGATAAGGGTGAAGGCAAGATCTTCAAGTCTAAGAATGAGGCAATTCTTGCTTATGAGAATAAGGAGATTACATTACATTCTAAGATCAAGGTAAGAATGCATGGAACGATGCCGGATGGTACAGAAGGAACAACCATTATCGAGTCTACATTGGGAAGAATCTTATTTAATGAGATTATTCCACAGGATTTGGGAATTGTAGATCGTTCAATTCCGGGTAATGAGTTAGCATTAGAGATTGATTATCTGGTTGGTAAGAAACAGTTAAAACAGATTCTTGACAAATGTATCAATACACATGGTGCAACAAAGACAGCAGAAGTATTGGATGATGTTAAGAGCATTGGTTATAAGTATTCAACAAAGGGTGCGCTTACCGTTTCTATTTCAGAAATGACGGTGCCTGCTGCTAAGAAAGAGATTCTGGATGATGCTCAGAATACAGTAGGTCTGATCAATGACAAGTTCAAGATGGGATTTGTTACAGAGGAAGAGCGTTACAATGCAGTTGTTCGTACTTGGGAAGCTGCGGATAAGCAGTTGACAAAGGCACTGTTGGATGGTTTGGATAAATACAATAACATCAAGATGATGGCGGATTCCGGAGCCCGTGGTTCTGAGGCACAGATCAAGCAGTTAGCCGGTATGCGTGGATTGATGGCAGATACAACCGGTCGTACGATCGAGTTGCCGATTAAGTCAAACTTCCGTGAGGGACTTGACGTATTGGAGTACTTCATTTCAGCGCATGGTGCTCGTAAGGGACTTTCAGATACGGCTCTTCGTACAGCCGATTCCGGTTACCTGACACGTCGTCTGGTTGATGTATCACAGGATCTGATCATTCGTGAGATTGATTGTTGTGAAGGTACGAATGAGATTCCGGGTGCTTATGTAGAAGCATTTATGGAAGGCCGTGAAATGATAGAGAGCTTTAAGGATCGTATTACCGGTCGTTATGCAGCAGAGTCTGTATATGACAAAGATGGCAATTTGATCGTTAAGGCAAACCATATGATCACTTTGAAACGTGCAGATGCTATCATCAATCGTGGTGTAGATGCAGAAGGCAAAGAGATCACCAAGCTTAAGATTCGTACAATCCTGAACTGTAAATCACACATTGGTATCTGTGCAAAATGTTACGGTGCCAACATGGCAACCGGTACACCGGTACAGGTAGGTGAGGCTGTTGGTATTATTGCTGCACAGTCAATTGGTGAGCCTGGTACACAGCTTACGATGAGAACGTTCCATACCGGTGGTGTGGCTGGTGATGATATCACACAGGGTCTTCCTAGAGTTGAGGAGCTTTTCGAGGCTCGTAAACCAAAGGGACTTGCAATTATTGCTGAATTTGGTGGTGTTGTTCAGGTTCGCGAGAAGGAAGATAAAAAGAAAGAGATTGAGAACAAAGAAGTTGTTATCACCAATCAGGAGACTGGCGAGTCAAAAGCTTACTTTATTCCATATGATGCGAGAATCAAAGTATTTGATGGCGATGTAGTAGAAGCCGGTGATGAATTGACAGTCGGTTCTGTTAATCCACATGATATCCTTAAGATTAAGGGTGTTCGTGCAGTACAGGATTACATGATCCGTGAGGTTCAGAAGGTATACCGTAATCAGGGTGTTGATATCAATGATAAGCACGTTGAGGTTATCGTTCGTCAGATGCTTAAGAAAGTGAAGATTGAGCATAGTGGAGATACAGAATATCTTCCTGGAACTTTGGTTGACGTATTGGATTACAATGAGAAGAATGAGGAATTAGAAGCAGAAGGCAAAGAGCCTGCAAAGGGAACTCAGGTAATGCTTGGTATTACAAAAGCCTCTCTTGCAACGAATTCATTCTTGTCCGCTGCGTCCTTCCAGGAGACAACGAAGGTTCTGACAGAAGCAGCAATCAAGGGCAAGATTGATCCGCTGATCGGTTTGAAAGAGAATGTATTGATCGGTAAGCTGATTCCGGCAGGAACCGGTATGAAGCGTTATCGTAATGTTAAGTTAGATACTGAACTTCAGACAATCAACTTTGATGATGAGGATTTGGAATTCTCTGAGATAGACGAGGAGACAACAGAAGCTGCAGATACAGAAAATGTAGAAGCAACAGAAGAAGTTTCTGAAGTAACAGAGAGTACAGAAGAATAAAGGAATTACCAATAGAACCTGTCATTGGCAGGTTCTTTGGTATAATAGGAAAAGGGATTGCATAATTGCAATCCCTTTTCCTGTGTATTCATAGATGTGTTATATTATAAGTTGGATCAACCGTGATTCTGCGCATCAACTACACTTCCACCGGCATACATTTCACGCAGTTTTGGCTTCTCGATCTTGCCGGTTGGATTTCTTGGAATATCTGCGAATATGATCTTGCGCGGTCTCTTGTAACGAGGCAGCTTCTGACATAATTCATTAATTTCATCTTCGGTTAAAATGATATTCTCCTTTGGCTCAATAATTGCACAGGCGATCTCGCCTAAACGTTTATCCGGAAGACCGATGACTGCAACGTCATGAACACCTGCGTGGGTACGGATAAAGTCCTCAATCTGTACCGGGTACAGGTTCTCACCACCACTGATGATAACGTCTTTTTTACGGTCTACTAAGAAGATGAAACCATCTTCGTCCTCCTGTGCCATATCTCCGGTAAATAACCAGCCATCCTTTAATACTTCGGCAGTTGCTTTTTTATCATGGTAATAGCAGGTCATAACACCGGGACCTTTGACGCAGAGTTCGCCAACTTCTCCCTGTTTTACGGTATTGCCGGCTGGATCGACGATCTTTACTTCCCAGCCGTATCCGGCTTTGCCGATCGCACCAACCTTATCAATGTTATCGACACCTAAATGTACACAACCGGGACCGATGGATTCACTTAAACCGTAATTGGTATCGTATTGATGATTTGGGAAGTATTCCTTCCATTTTTTGATCAGACTTGGTGGAACCGGCTGCGCTCCGATATGCATCAGTCGCCACTGGTCTAACTTGTAATCTTCTAGCTTTACACGTCCGCTGTCTAACGCTTCTAAGATATCCTGTGCCCATGGAACCAACAGCCATACGATCGTACACTGTTCTTTGGATACGGCATCTAAGATGTATTCCGGCTTGGTACCCTTTAACAGGACAGCTTTACTTCCGGAAAGCAGACTTCCAAACCAATGCATCTTCGCTCCGGTATGATAGAGAGGCGGGATGCATAAGAACACATCGTCTCTGGTCTGTCCGTGATGGTTCTGCTCTACCCGTGCGGAATGCATTAAGCTCTCATGGTTATGCAGGATGGCTTTCGGGAAGCCGGTTGTTCCGGATGAAAAATAGATAGCAGCATCGTCTTCATCAGTCAACGGAATCTCCGGTGATAAGGAAGAACAGTTTGCAGTCATGGAAGTATAATCCTCTGCAAAAGTAGGACAGTTATCTCCGACATAGAATAACAGACGATTCTTACTGATATTATCGGCAATCTCCTCTACACGACCGATAAATTCCGGTCCGAATACAAGGATGTCAACGTCTGCTAATTTTACACAATACTCAATCTCGTCCGGAGCGTAGCGGAAGTTCAATGGCACTGCCAAAGCACCGGTTTTTAAGATACCAAAGTAAATTGGCAGCCACTCCAAACAGTTCATCAGTAAGATACCTACTTTGTCACCCTTTTTGATTCCACGGCTGAGTAAGAGGTTCGCAAAACGATTTGCTTTCTCGTTCATGACATGCCATGTAATCTCGCGACGGTAATGTGTCGTAGGATTTGGTTCCATCAATTCATATTCTTTCCAGGTAACGCGACGGACTTCTTTGACTTCCGGGTTGATCTCAACGAGACAGATGTCATTGGCATATTCCCGTGCATTACGCTCTAGTAACTCTGTAATAGGCATTTTCCTTCTCCTTATGTAACATAATATCATTTTGTCCAATGTGTATAATTCACATTAGAAATTTAAAGCTTTAACGCTTTTATCAATTAAAGTAAATTGTACTCAATATAGAAGGAAAAGTCAAGTTGTTTGGTTGATTTGCGCTGGGGTATTGTAGTAGAATCGGAACAGAAGGAAATCTCATTAGATAAGGTTTTCTTTTGGGTTGGAATGTGCTACTATATTCCTATAGGTGAACTAGACTACAGCATATAGATTTTATAGGATAATGTAAGAAAATGATGTTAGTAGGGGCTGTATATCCCATTTTGGAATGAGAGGACAGTTTTTGATAATGGTAGGGAATACCGAAGTCAGAGCAACCTATAATTCAATACATATAAGAGAGGTATGAAATGATGGCAGATTACAAGATGAGCACAAAATGCGTGCAGGCGGGTTACACACCGGGCAATGGAGAACCAAGGCAGATTCCGATTATTCAGTCCACAACATTTAAGTATGACACAAGTGAGGATATGGGTAAATTATTCGACTTAGAGGCAGAAGGATATTTTTATTCGCGTTTACAGAATCCAACCAATGATATGGTTGCGGCGAAGATTGCAGCCTTAGAGGGTGGTAGTGCAGCGATGCTTACTTCTTCCGGACAGGCAGCAAACTTTATGGCACTGTTTAATATCTGTGAATGTGGAAGCCATATTGTTGCATCTTCTTCTATTTATGGAGGAACCTTTAATCTAATCTCGGTTACAATGGCAAAGATGGGAATTACGGTGACATTTGTATCTCCTGACTGCACAGAAGAGGAGTTAAATGCAGCATTTCAGGATAATACCAGAGCGGTATTTGGCGAGACGATTGCCAATCCGGCACTTACGGTATTGGATATTGAGAAGTTTGCAAAGGCGGCACATGCACATGGTGTTCCATTGATCGTGGATAATACATTCCCGACACCGGTCAATTGCCGGCCAATCGAATGGGGAGCAGATATCGTAACACATTCGACAACAAAATATATGGATGGTCATGGTGCAGCATTAGGTGGTGTGATCGTGGATTCCGGTAAGTTTGACTGGATGGCACATGCAGATAAGTTCCCGGGACTTTGTACACCGGATGACTCTTATCATGGTATTACTTATGCAGAGCGATTTGGCATGGAGGGCGCATTTATTACAAAATGTACTGCGCAGTTAATGCGTGACTTTGGCTGTATGCAGTCACCGCAGAATGCATTTATATTGAATCTCGGATTGGAGTCTTTGCATGTCAGAATGCCGAGACATGTGGAGAATGGTCAGGCAGTGGCTGAATTCTTAGAGAAGCATCCAAAGGTAACAAAGGTGAATTATTCCGGATTGCCAAGTGATCCATATTATGAAGTGGCACAGAAATATCTGCCAAATGGCGGCTGCGGCGTGGTATCCTTTGAGTTAGAGGGTGGCAGACCGGCGGCTGAAGTATTTATGAAACATTTGAAACTGGCAGCGATCGAGACACATGTGGCAGATGCAAGAACCTGCTGTCTGAATCCGGCAACCTCAACGCATCGTCAGATGACCGAGGAGCAGCTGATCGCAGCGGGCGTTCCGGCAGGATTGATCCGTATCTCCTGCGGCTTGGAAGATAAGGAAGATCTGATCGCAGATCTTAGCCAGGCTTTGGAGGCAATCTAAGTTATATAGACATTTTTGCGAAAAATGGATATAATATAGATAACTCTAGTGAATAGTTTATTTGTATTAGATAGGACGTGATAGTAATGAGATTAACCAATATTGAATTAAATGTTCCGGAACAGATGAAGCCATATATTCGGGTAAAGAATGCAGAACAGGAATTGTTGCGTAATGCATTGCTGTTGTATCCATCCATAAAAGATGACACAATATCACATGGCAAAGCGGCTGAGATTCTGGGGATTAATAAGCTGGATCTGATTGCATTATATAGTAGCATAGGGATTCCTTATTTTGATATATCTTCAGACGAATTAGAGGAGGATATAGAGACTTATAACAGATTGAAAGAGGTGGCTGGATGATTGTTGTTTCAGACACAACTCCGATTATCTCTTTTATCAAGATTGGAAAGCTGGATATCCTGCAAGATATGTTTGGACAAGTGCAGATTCCAGAAGCGGTCTTTAAAGAGCTGACGAGTAATGTTATGTTTAAGAAAGAAGCAGAGGAAGTCATTGCCTGTGAATTTATCAGACAGATGCCGGTTGATAATATGAAGTCAGTTGATTTATTGAGACGTTCAACCAATCTAGATGCTGGTGAAAGTGAAGCAATTGTTCTTGCGGATTCGTTAGAACACGCTGTTTTGTTAATTGATGAAGCAAAAGGAAGAAAAGTCGCAAAGAATATGGGACTGAATATCATGGGAACGATTGGCATATTATTGGTTGCGTACGAAGATGGCTTTCTTGATAAAGAAAGCATAGAGGAGTGCATAGAAACAATACGCAATTCCAAACTTCGTATTAGTGAATCACTACTGGCTTTGTTAAATCGTAAGATTAATGAGTAAACACTTAATAATCAGGCTTAATTTAGAAGTTGACATTTTGCGCATAATCCCTTAAACTAGACACAGTTAAAGGTTGTGAGAAAGAGGAGTAGGAGTTGTTCCTTGCAAGAGAGAATGATTCATCGGCTGGAAGATCATTTCAAGAAGAAGACTTTGAAGGTAGCTTTTGAACCGCATGGCTGAACTGATAGTAGGTTGTGCCGCATCGTCCCCGTTAACGGACAAGACAAGTAACAAATTAAGGTGGTACCGCGAATTCGCCCTTACGTACAGTTCGTACGTGAGGGCTTTTTTCATATCGCCACATATAAAAAAAGGAGAACAAGAACATGTCAAAGGAATTGGAGAAGAATTATAATCCTTCCGAGATGGAGGATCGGATCTACAAGAATTGGTTAGACAAGAAGTATTTCCATGCGGAAGTGGACAGAAGCAAGAAACCATTTACGATTGTGATGCCACCTCCTAATATTACAGGACAGTTGCACATGGGACATGCATTGGATAATACCATGCAGGATATTCTAATCCGTTATAAGAGGATGCAGGGATATAATGCGTTGTGGCAGCCGGGAACAGACCATGCGGCAATCGCAACAGAGGTGAAGATCATTGATGCATTGAAGAAGCAGGGCATCGACAAAGAGGATCTTGGAAGAGAAGGATTCTTGGAGAAAGCCTGGGAGTGGAAAGCAGAGTACGGTGGACGCATTATCAATCAGCTTAAGAAGTTAGGATCTTCTGCTGACTGGGACAGAGAACGTTTCACAATGGATGAAGGCAATAATGAAGCGGTAAATGAAGTATTCTGTAAGTTATATGAGAAGGGCTGGATCTACAAAGGTTCCCGTATCGTCAACTGGTGTCCGGTATGTCAGACAACCATTTCCGATGCGGAGGTAGAGCATGTGGATCAGGATGGTTTCTTCTGGCACATCAATTATCCGATCGTTGGAGAAGAAGGAAGATATGTAGAGATCGCAACAACCCGTCCGGAGACATTACTTGGCGATACAGCCGTTGCTGTGAATCCGGAGGATGAGAGATATCAGGATATCATCGGTAAGATGTTGAAGCTGCCTTTGACAGACCGCGAGATTCCGGTCATTGCCGATCCTTATGTAGATAAAGAATTTGGAACCGGTTGTGTAAAGATCACTCCTGCACATGATCCAAATGACTTTGAGGTTGGCAAGCGTCACAACTTAGAGGAGATCAATATCTTAAATGACGATGCAACGATCAACAATCTTGGTGGCAAGTATGCCGGTATGGATCGTTATGAGGCCCGTAAGGCAATGGTAGCCGACTTAGAGGCAGAAGGTTTGCTGGTTAAGGTGGTTCCGCACAGTCATAGCGTAGGTACACACGATCGTTGTAAGACAACCGTTGAGCCAATGATCAAACCACAGTGGTTTGTAAAGATGTCAGAGATGGCAAAACCGGCTTTGGAGGCTGTTAAGAACGGAGAACTTAAGCTGATTCCGGAGCGTATGAATAAGAACTATTACAACTGGTTAGAGAATATTCGTGACTGGTGTGTATCCAGACAGCTCTGGTGGGGACACCGGATTCCGGCTTATTACTGTCAGGATTGTGGGGAGATCACGGTTTCCAAGGAAAATGTATGTACCTGTCCGAAATGTGGCAGCAACAATATGAAACAGGATCCGGACACATTGGATACCTGGTTCTCATCTGCATTATGGCCATTCTCAACACTGGGCTGGCCGAAGAAGACGGAAGAGATGGATTATTTCTTCCCGACGGATGTATTGGTAACCGGATACGATATCATTTTCTTCTGGGTAATCCGTATGGTATTTTCTTCGATCGAACAGACCGGTAAGCTTCCGTTCCACACCGTATTATTCCACGGTCTGGTTCGTGATGATCAGGGACGTAAGATGAGTAAGTCATTAGGTAACGGTATTGATCCGCTAGAGGTCATTGACAAGTATGGTGCCGATGCGCTTCGTTTCACTTTGATCACCGGTAATGCACCGGGAAATGATATGCGTTTCTACTGGGAGCGTGTAGAGGCAAGCCGTAACTTTGCGAATAAGGTATGGAACGCATCCCGTTTCATCATGATGAATATTGAGAAGGCGGATGTAAAGGATGTTGATCTTAACACGCTGACATTGGCAGATCGTTGGATTTTATCCAAGGTTAATATGTTGGCAAAAGACATGACAGAGAATTTGGATAAGTTTGAGCTTGGTATTGCAGCCTCTAAGGTATATGATTTCATTTGGGAAGAGTTCTGTGACTGGTATATCGAGATGGTAAAACCGAGACTTTACAATGATGAGGATGAGACAAAGGCAGCCGCTCTTTGGACGCTTAAGACCGTATTGATCAATGCTTTGAAATTACTGCATCCATATATGCCATTCGTAACAGAGGAGATCTTCACCACACTTCAGGATGAGGAAGAGTCTATTATGATCTCAAGCTGGCCGGAGTTCAAGGAAGAGTGGAACTTCGAGGCAGACGAGAATGCGGTTGACACGATCAAGGATGCGGTAAGAGGAATCCGTAATCTGCGTGCAGAGATGAATGTACCAAACAGCAAGAAAGCAACCGTATATGTTGTTTCCGAAAAAGAAGAGATCCGTAATATCTTCGAGGATGCCAAAGTATTCTTCGCAACCTTAGGTTTTGCTTCTGAGGTGATTGTTCAGACAGATAAGACCGGTATTGCGGATGATGCGGTGTCTACGGTTATCCATGATGCAGTTGTCTATATGCCGTTTGCAGAGCTGGTTGATATTGATAAGGAGATTGAGCGTCTGAAGAAAGAGCAGAAGCGTCTGGAAGGCGAGATCAAACGTTGTAACGGAATGCTTAACAATCCGAATTTTGTAGGTAAGGCACCGGCAGCGAAGATCGAGGAAGAGAAGGCGAAATTAGAGAAATATACCGGAATGCTTGCAACTGTCGAAGAGAGACTTGCACAGTTGGTATAAGCAATTTGTTGTGTGGCTAAGATGTGATATGAGAGATAAGATTTTGTATTGACAAAAGTTATATGGAGGAGGTAATGTATGGGATTTTTGGATAAATTGTTGAATAAGGGTGCACAGGCATTCGGCGATGTAGTATCCGATAAGTTATCAGAGGTAGTGCATGGGGATAATGAGATTGGCGATGCTGTCCGGAGTGTGACTTCGGCAGTGTCTTCCATGACAAATGTGGGTGGTAATGACACCTGGGGAGGAAGAACGCAGGAACAGGATTACCGTTCTTTTGATGACAAGCTTACCAAGGTGGTTAAGGAAGCCGGTGATTATGAGATCCGGCGCCGGGTTACCCTTCGTGAGTTGGAGCAGGAGTTTGGTGAGGATATCTATGTGCATGGTCGTTCCCACTGTTATTGTGAGCCGGATGATATTTCCTATGGCATTTATCAGGATGGAAGACGGGTTCTGCTTATTCGTTTGTGGGATGATTATGTGCAGTATAACCATGCTGCCAACCGGGAGGTCTGGTCTTACTGTAACGATCATCAGGTGAAGATCCTGGATTTCTATGATTATCTTCCGAATGAAGAAGGGTACATGGCAGAGAGAATTCGCAAAGAGCTGGTGTGATGAATCGTTGTGGTGACAAGGGTTGTACCACGGGAAATGAACCGGGTGGTTTACAATGAGAGCAGCCTGTAATTTATAGAGGTTTGCATATATAAGACAGAAAAGAAAGAGAAACGCAGCATAGCTGCACCTGTGGAGGACGAAGCATATTTCTGTTTCTGGAGGATTATTTATGATCTGCCGGAAAGTCTTGCAGGTGGCTGGGATATGTTCAGTCTGGTAGAATTAAGCACGCTTTAATTCCTTCAAAGCATTTTCTCTTTCTTTTTTTTTACACAAAAGGAAGTTAGAATGGATCAGGATATGATAGTAAATGAAAACAATATATTTAATATGATTGGGAACAAGGTGGTCTGGGATGCGTTTTTGCAATATAAGATCGAGCGGCAGCATTTATCGCAAAAAGAAGAAAAAGAGCTGCGTTCTTTTATTGAGGAAGAACGATATATCGAATGGAGTGCAAGGTTAAGGGATACAGGAGAGAGACTTCCGCTGCCGATTCGCAGAGAGATCAATAAGGGTGGTACATCCAAAAAGAGGATCATTTATTCTTATCCCCCTGAAATGAATCAGATGCTCAAAATAATAGCATATTGTCTGTATGAATATGATGGCGTATTTTCAAAAAATTGTTATGCCTTTCGCAGGGAGTACGGGGTAAAGGATGCAATACACAGGATCCGGACAACCGGGGGAATTGCTCAAAAGTATTGTTTGAAGGTCGATATTCACAATTATTTTAATTCTATTGATGTAGAGATTTTATTGGAGAAATTGTCCTTTTTAAAAGGCGGAAATGAAGAACTTTACGGTTTGTTTGAGCGGCTGCTGACGGCAGATGAGGCACTTGTGAAAGTGGAGGATGGACGGTATGAGACCGTGCAGGAAAAACGGGGAGCCATGGCAGGTATTCCGGTGTCGCCATTTTTTGCAAATGTATATCTGAAGGACACGGATGCTTACTTTGAAAAACGCGGTATCCTGTATTTTCGGTATTCGGATGACATTTTAATATTTGCAGACACAAAAGAACAGTTGCAGGAATACCGGGATATATTATATGAAAAGATCCGTGATTGCCGGTTGGAACGGAATCCGGATAAGGTGATGGTATGTGAACCGGGACAAATGTGGGAGTTTCTTGGGTTCTGCTACCGGGATGGCAAGGTAGATCTTGCAGATCATACAATCCGTAAAATGAAACACAAAATGAAGCGGAAAGCAGAAGCATTAAGAAGATGGCAGCGGAAGAAAGGATTGTCCGGTGATAAAGCGGCAAAGGGGTTTATCAAGGCAATGAATTATAAGTTTTTTGCCAGAGAAGAAGGAACGGAGTTCACATGGTGCCGATGGTTTTTCCCGAATATCACTACGGACAAAGGCTTGAAGGAATTAGATGCCTATATGCAGCAGTGTATCCGCTATTGTGTGACCGGACGTTATTATAAAGGCAACTACCGGATTCGGTATGAGCAGATGAAAGAATGGGGATACCGGAATCTGGTAGCAGAATATTACAAGGGAATGAACACAAAAGATAGGGAAAAAGGAAGTACGAATTGAAAAATATTGTGTGAAACCCTTGAAAATACTTAATTCATATAAGAATAGTATGAAAAATATGAAATAAAACTTGTATATACATATAAACCTTGTTATAATATAGGTAATTCGAGATTGGAAACAATCGATACAGATAAGGATTACACAGGATAGGGGAGTGTAAAGGTATGAACAAGAAGTTTATTTCATTTTTAGCATCTATGATAAAAGTCGGCTGCATCGGATTTGGCGGAGGCAGTATCTTAATTCCGGTCATTGAAGATGAAGTAATTACCAAGGCTAAGATTGATACAAAGGAACAGTATGAGAAAGATGTTATTGTAGCAAGTATTACCCCGGGCGCATTACCGGTTGAGATTTCCGGCTCGTTTGGAAGACGGAACTTCGGAATTGTCGGAATGGTATTAGGTGCTTTGTGTATGGCACTGCCGGGCGCATTGGGAACGGTATTGATGCTCAGTGCATTTTCAATGGTGCAGGACAGCGTTTTACGGGTGATCGAATGTCTGACGATCGGAGTATCTGCATTTATTATCCTGCTGTTGACCAGATATATTTATTCGGTACATAAGAGAAGATCGGAAAAAGGAAAAGATCAGTTGTACAAATCGATTGGTGTAATGATCGTCGTGTTTCTTCTTGTAGGAGGGAAGAACATCTATCAGATATTTGGGATTCAGCAGGTTCCGCTTTTTTCGGTATCGACGGTACAATTACTGGCATTGGTCTTTTTCTTTGTATTTTACACGCGTGGCGAGTATACAAAGAAACATTTGCTGATCAGTGGAATATTGGGAATCCTTTTTCTTTTGGGAAATGGAAAAGGGACGCATATCCTTCCGGATGCATGTTCCGTGGGTGTGCCGATCGTGATAATCGCATTGTCGGTCTATGGACTGATCCGCAGTCTGCGGATGGCACGGTATGATTTTAAGATTGATAAGCGGTCGTTGTTTCAGGATCTGGCAGTGTGGTTTGGGATGACTGCATTTGTTGCACTGATTGTCGGATTGACGTATCCGGATGTGGTATCGTTTGTACTGAAGGGCGGATTATCTGTGTTGATGTCCTTCGGTGGAGGGGATGCGTATCTGACCATTGCGGATGGTATTTTCATTGAAGGCGATATGGTGACACAACAACAGTTTTATGGACAGTTGGTATCGGTAGTCAACATCCTTCCGGGTTCGATTCTTTGCAAGACTCTTGCCGGAATCGGGTATTTCTTCGGGAAAAATGTGGGTGGAACGGTCACTGCTTCCATTCTGTTTGCATTGCTTGGATTTGTGGTCAGCATGGCAGTGTCTTGCGGATTTTTCAGTATCGTTTATTATTTGTATGATGCATTTATTCATTTGAATATATTTAAGACGATCAGCCAGTGGATCGCACCGGTTATCGCGGGGCTGCTGATCAATATTATGTTATCGCTGTGCAATCAGTGCATGAATATCGGAAATGGTCTGGGAGTACAGGGAATAACCGTTCTGCTTGCCCTGGCAGCCGGATATATTGTGGACTTTTTCCTGACATTACGGTTCCGGTTGAATTCAATGGTGATATTGCTGATAAATCTTGTTGCAACATTGGGAATATATATATCCTTTTTTTCTTGACAGAAGGGTGATGAGTGCGTATAATCACTTTATGACGTTAAAGCTTTAAAACATAAAAGCTTTAAACAGGCAAAATGTAGAGGGAATGTTTATCGTTCTTTCTATAAAAGTAAACAAAAAGGGAGAATAGGAAAATGGCAATTAAGATTTTATTGTTACTGATCTTTTTTTCAGTAATGGTTGGTGTTGGTGTGTACGCAAGAAAACATGCCACAAACGTGAATGATTTTGTATTAGGAGGAAGAGGCGTTGGCCCATGGCTTACGGCATTTGCATTTGGAACTTCGTACTTTTCTTCGGTTGTGTTTGTTGGTTATGCAGGACAGTTTGGATGGAAATATGGTCTGGCATCGACCTGGATCGGACTTGGTAATGCATTTATTGGAAGTTTGCTCGCATGGCTTGTATTAGGAAGAAGAACGCGTGTAATGACGCAGCGGTTAGATGCAAAGACCATGCCGGAATTCTTTGGAACCCGTTTCCAGTCCAAATCCTTACGGATAGCAGGATCTGTTATTGCATTTATATTCCTGGTTCCTTATACGGCTTCTATTTATAATGGATTATCCAGATTGTTTGGAATGGCATTTAATATTGATTACAAAGTATGTATTATTGTGATGGCATTACTTACGGGTGTGTATGTTATTGTTGGCGGATATATGGCAACGGCGTGGAATGATTTTATTCAGGGAATTATCATGCTGATCGGTATCTGTGCAGTCATTGGCGCAGTATTAAATGGTCGGGGCGGATTTTTAAATGCACTGAAAGAGTTGTCAGCGATCAGTGCAGATGATGTTGCTGTGCCTGCATTGCAGGGAGGACAGGGATTGCTTGCAAGTTTCTTTGGACCGGATCCGTTGAATCTGTTAGGCGTTGTGATATTAACTTCTCTTGGAACATGGGGACTGCCGCAGATGGTGCACAAGTTTTATGCGATCAAGGATGAGAAAGCGGTTAAGACCGGAACGATCATTTCTACATTCTTTGCGATCATTATTTCCGGTGGATGTTATTTCTTAGGTGGTTTTGGACGTTTGTTTGACTGTCCGGCAATCTATAATCCGGATAGAAGTGTTGCGTATGATTCTATTGTGCCACAGATGTTGTCAACTTTGCCGGATCTGTTGATCGGTATTGTGATCGTGTTGGTATTATCTGCGTCTATGTCAACATTATCATCCCTTGTATTGACATCAAGTTCTACATTGACATTGGATTTCTTAAAAGAGTCTGTTGCAAAAAATATGAGTGATAAGACACAGCTCATTGTGATGCGTGTGCTAGTTGCCGGATTTATTATCTTATCCGTTGTGTTGGCGCTGAATCCTCCGATGTTCATTGCACAGTTGATGGGTGTGTCATGGGGCGCATTGGCAGGAGCATTTCTGGCACCGTTTATGTATGGTCTCTACTCTAAGAAGATCACAAAAGCAGCAGTATGGGCAAGTTATATTGTAGGTGTGGGAATCACTGTTTCGAATATGTTTATTAAGTTTATTGCCTCTCCGATCAATGCGGGTGCAATTGCAATGATTGCAGGACTGATCATTGTACCGGTCGTGAGTGCGGTTACACCAAAGATGGATGAACAGTATGTAGAGGACATCTTCAAGTGCTATGATGAGACAGTAACAGTGCATGTATCCCATTCTTTAGAGGATTAATAAAAAATGAGGAGATAATGGATATCATTATCTCCTCATTTTTGTGTAAGTATTTAATCGTTCATAGAGTATGTCTCTTCTGTTGTAAGTAACTCGAAAGATGAATTCTGGATAGCATCTAAGGCACGTTCCTGATCGTTTGTTTTCAGAACGATGGATGCGTTTTCGTCACCGGATGTTAATCCATACATATATTCTACATTGACACCGGCAGTAGAAAGGATGGCGAGCAACTCGCCGAGCTTTCCGACATGCTGTGTTAATTTTACTGCAATGACATTCGTTGTCATGGCAGAAAGACCTGCTTCTTTTAATACACTTACGGCTTTGTCCGGATCGGATAAGATCAGGCGGAGCAGACCGTAATCACTTGTATCAGCCAGTGACACGGAAACGATGTTGATCTCGTTGTCTTTTAATATCTGAGTTACCTGCTCTAACCGGCCGGCACGATTCTCAATAAATACAGTCAGCTGTTTGATAAACATAAGAATCCCTCCAATTCATAATTAGTCTAATTTTCTCTTGTCGATAACACGAACGGCTTTACCCATGCTTCTTTCAATGGTCTTTGGCTCAACTAATTTGATCTTTGCGTGTAGTCCGATCGCCTGATGTACAGCGTGTTCAATCTTCTTCTGCAAGTTCTCTAATTCCTTGATCTCATCAGAGAAGAATCGTTCTTCTACTTCTACTAAGATTGCTAATGTATCCTGATGGTTGACACGGTCTACAATGATCTGATAATTCGGGGTAATGCCGTCTACGGTAAGCAAAGCCGTTTCTACCTGGCTAGGGAATACGTTGACACCACGAATGATCAGCATATCATCGGAACGACCTTTGAATCTGCTGATACGGGCGGTGGTACGTCCGCATTCGCATTTCTCATGTGTGATGCTGGTAAGATCCTTTGTGCGATAGCGGATCATTGGAATACCTTCCTTTGTAAGCGTTGTAATCACAAGCTCGCCGGTCTCGCCGTCCGGAAGTGGTTCTAATGTCTTAGGATCAATGATCTCCGGATAAAAATGATCTTCAAATATATGTAATCCTCTATGGAAATGACAGTCTGTAGCAACACCCGGTCCCATGATCTCAGACAGACCATATATATCATGTGCTTCGATACCGAGACGTTCCTCAATCTGTTTGCGCATATTCTCAGTCCAAGGCTCTGCACCATTCAGAGTTGCTTTTAATTTGATCTTATCCTTTAAGCCCTGCTCCTCAATAACTTCTGCAATATGCATCAGGTATGAAGGTGTACACATCAATCCGGTAGCGCCGAAGTCGATCATCATATCGATTAATTTCTTTGTGTTACCGGTAGACATTGGAACAACGGTAGCCCCTAGATGTTCTGCACCGTAATGTCCACCCAAACCTCCGGTAAATAAACCGTAACCGTATGCGACCTGGATAATATCATTTCTTCCAAGACCTGCCATTGCGCAACAACGAGCAACACATTCTGCCCAGACATCGATATCTTTTCTTGTATATCCGACAACGGTAGCTTTTCCTGTCGTTCCGGAAGAGGCGTGGATACGTACGATCTCACTGAGAGGTACGGCAAATAATCCGAATGGATAGTTGTCTCTTAAATCATCCTTGGTAGTAAATGGAAGTTTGTGGATATCCTCGATTCCCCCGATATCACCCGGTTCCAGACCGGCTGCCTGCATCTTCTTACGGTAAGGCTCTACGTTATGATATACGCGGCTTACTTCTTTTCTTAAACGGGCACTTTGCAGATTGGTCATCTCATCTCTGCTCATACATTCTCTTGCTTCGTTCCAAATCATGTTTCTTTCTCCTTGTGTATGCTATTCTGCTTGCGTATCAGAGGCTTCTGTTGATGAATCGGTAGTCTCTGAAGAGTTGTTGGTTGTTTCGGTTGACGGATTCTCGCGGATATACAAAATGTTCTGGTCAATCTTTAAGAAGTCGTCATCTGTAATATAGTAATAATCATCGGATGGCTGAATTGGAATCTCTAATACGACCGGATCCATGTATCCCGGTTTCTCCACGGTCTTCTTCAGAATATCAATAATGCCTTCCGCAAACTCTGTTTCGTATTCTACTTCCGTTGTGTTATTGTAATTACCATCATCTACCTTACGGTTGAAGTCTTCAATGTAGGCAACGACGTCATCATAAGATGTCTCTAATGTATCAAGCGGATAAACGGTTAATTCCAATGTGTAGGAATCGGATTCTTTGTCTTTCTTTACCTTGGTAACTTCGTATTTGGCATTTGCAAAAATGCTCTGTGCCAGATAATAAAACTCGGAAAGAATGGTTCCGTCATCGACTTCTTTCACTCCATAATAGTTCATGAGGTTATGTGCCTGATAATCCATATTGTCGACATAAACGGCTTCCGCATCCTTCTGAGACACTCCGGTCAATGTCATATAATCCTTCGATATATTCTTATAGTTAATGTCTAAAAGACTGATCGCATATCTTGAATAGACCTTTGCACGGCTGTCAAATAAGCTGCAACCACAAAGGGAAAAAACCAGGATGAAAACCATGGATAGTGTTGTTAATTTCTTGATTGTAGATTTCATAATAAGCCTCCTGCTCACACTTTTGTATATTGTGTCTAATTATAGCATAATTTTACCGGAGTGTCTATTGTCTAAATCGTTGTAACTCGTGGGAAAATATAGTACAATAACAATGGTTTGATAAGAGATGGAGGTTATTATATGAGTAAGAAAAAAGGCGGCAGTATGCCGGTGGCATTGTTGATTTCCGTTATATGGTTAGGTGTTAATTATTATATTTATTATCCGGCGATCAATATGCAGAATCAGGAGTTCTGGTTCTGGCTGTTGTTTCATTCCGTTGTGATCAGTCTGATCTTTATATTTGTAGGGATTGTGGGAAGAAGCCGGAAGGAGAGATTCACCGATGGAGTGAAGAAGAATTTCCGGTATTTTACCAAAGAGAACGGACGGGTGCAGTTGATACTCCTTGTATTGATACCGGTATTTTGTGTTCTGGTATTATTCTTTGGTAATCTTGCCGGTGCACCGATCTTTAATGCAAAGAGATATTCTAAGCTGTTGGCGGTTGAGCAGCGGGATTTCACGGAAGATATACCGGAGTCGGAAAATGTAGATAATATTGCATTGATGGATACAAACAGTGCAAGGATATTTGGTAACCGGAGAATCGGTTCGCTGTCGGATGTGGTAAGCCAGTACGAAGTGGAAGATGCATATACACAGATCAATTTAAAGGATACACCGATGAAGGTGGCGAATCTGAAATACGCAGATTTTTTCAAATATCTGAGTAACCGGAAGAATGGAATTCCCGGATATGTCATGGTTAATCCGGTGGATTCGACATCACAGTATGTGAAGCTTGCCAAAGGGATGAAATATGTACCATCCGGTTATTTTAATGACAACATTTACCGGTATGTACAAATGCATAATCCAACCCGCATATTTGACGGATGTTATTTTGAAGTGAAAGATGATGGCAGTCCCTGCTATGTATGCCCGGTCTTGCATGCAAGAGTGGGATTGTTCGGCGGTATGGATGTAAAGGGAGCTGTGCTGCTTGATCCGGTCACGGGTGATATGCAATATTATGATGTTGCAGATATTCCGAACTGGGTAGACAGAGTATATGATGGAGATCTGTTAGAGGATAAATTCAACTGGTATGGAGAGCTTTCCAACGGTTTCTGGAACAGTGTGATCGGTCAGAAGGGGTGTATCCGTGCGACGGATGACTATGGATTTAAGACGATCGAGGATGACGTGTGGATCTATACGGGCGTAACTTCTGTTACGGGTGATGCATCCAATGTCGGGTTTGTGATGATCAATCAGAGAACGTCGGAAGCGAGATATTACACCATCTCCGGGGCAGAAGAATATTCAGCGATGTCCTCTGCGGAAGGAGAAGTACAGGAAAAGAATTATAAGGCATCTTTCCCGAGTCTGATCAATGTGGATGGAGCGCCGACTTATGTTATGGTGCTGACGGATAATGGCGGACTGGTGAAGATGTATGCCATGGTAAATGTGGAACAGTACAATCTGGTTGTGACAGCGGAGAGTCAGGAAGAGGTCTTTGCAAAGTACAGACAACTGCTTGCAAAAGAGGGAATCTCGGATTCGGGCGCGGAAGAAGAGACAACAGATACGGAAAAGAAGATACAGTCGGTAACGTTTGTGGTTGCGGATATGGAATATGTTACAATGGATGGAGAGACCTACGTTTATCTGAAGAATTCAGACGGAGAGGTTTACAAACAGAAGTTTGCAGACGATGAAAGTATTGTAAAAATATCGGTGGGGGATGAGGTGACTGTTCAGTATGAGAAGAAGGAGAACGGGATTCATCGGATCATTACGATTGAGATTACGCAGAGGTCGGTGACGGATACGCAGTCTGCAACTACAGAAAGTGCAACCACCGAAGCCGGAGTACCTGTGACCGGTGTAGATAAAGGTGCGATAAAGGAAGACAGACCGGTAGTGACCGACGGGGATGCTACGACAGAAGAACAGGAATCCGAAGAGAAAACGACAGAAGATAGCAGCACAGAAAAAGAGGATGGCAGTATATGAGAATATTTGAGACACATGCACATTATGATGACAGGGCATTTGATGATGACAGGAATACAATCCTAGAGGAAATGCACGCAGGCGGTGTGGAATATATTGTAAATGTTGGTTGTTCTATGCCCAATTCCAGAAGTATTGTGGAGTTTGTAAAGCAGTATGACTTTCTGTATGGAACGGTTGGCGTTCACCCGGAGGACGCAGCGGGACTGACAGATGCAGACATGGCAGAGTTGGAAGAACTTTCGAAGAGAGAGAAGATCTTAGCGATCGGAGAGATTGGATTAGATTATTACTACGAGGAAGAGACAAAGGAGCTGCAGAAGAAGTGGTTTGCCGCGCAGTTGGATGTGGCAAAGAGGCGGAAGCTTCCGGTCATTATTCACAGCCGGGATGCGGCAAAGGATACATTGGATATCATGAGAGCAGAACATAACGGACAGACCGGTGGTGTTATTCATTGCTTTTCCTATGGTGTAGAGATGGCAAGAGAATATCTGAATATGGGGTATTACATTGGTGTTGGAGGAGTCGTAACATTTAAGAATGGGAAGAAGCTCAAGGAGGTTGTTGCATATACACCACTTGACCGGATCGTATTAGAGACGGATGCACCATATCTGGCACCTGTTCCTTACCGGGGGAAACGTAACTGTTCCATGTATCTGACAAACGTGGCAGAGGAGATTGCAACGATCAAGGCAGTAGATGTTGATACGGTATATGAGACAACCTTTGCGAATGCGAAGAAACTATATCGGATGTAATAAGAATGTTGTTGTAGTATGAATGGAGGTTGAAAGTGATGAGAGAAGTATATCCGGTTATTTTTACATCACTGAATGATGAGAAAGACACAATACTGATTGAGGTGCCTGATTTGGCAATTCTTACAGAGGGATTTGGAATGGCAGATGCAATTGAGATGGCAAGAGATGCGATTGGATTAAAGGGAATCTGTCTTGAGGACAATGGAGAGGAGATTCCGTTGCCAAGTGCAATCGGTGATATTCATATAGACGAGGGTAGCTTTGCAGAGGATGGCGTAGGATGTGTCTCTTTAGTAGACATTGATTTTACGGAATATAGACGCAGAGCAGATAATAAGACAGTGAGAAGAAATGTTACATTGCCGAATTGGCTGAATCAGGAAGCAGAGAAAGCCCATATTAATGTTTCTCAGGTTTTAAGAGAGGCGTTGATGATGAAATTAGGAGTTTCAAGATAAGAGGAGAAGAGTTACATGACAGAAGAACAGATGAATGTATATAAAATGCGAATTGCGCAGGCAGGAATTGCTGAGATGACAACGATCATGTTAGAGATGGAATTGCAGTGGATGGAAGATGCAGTTGCGGCGTATGAGGAGAAGAATTTGGATGAATTCGTACATTGCGTAGATAAGGCACAGGCGGTTCAGGTAGAACTTATGAATGTGATGAACCGGGGCAATGAAGTCGCAGAGGACGTGTATGCGGTGTTTGCATATATTAATAAGCAGTTGATTCGGTCTAAGATCAAAAGACAGCCGTTAGAGTTTGATCGTCTGCGGACTATGTTACAGAAATACCATACAAGTTTTCAGGCAATCGAGAAGACGGATCAGGGAGGTCCGGTCATGCAGCAGAGCGAGAAGGTCTATGCAGGACTTACCTATGGAGCGGGCGGTCTGGTTGAGAGCAGTACGGGCGGAATGGACTATACAGTATAATACCTGCTTGACGTGGTGTGATATACTAGATGTATAAGTGTGAATACAACTTTCGGTGAAAGTGATAGAACTGGTATTAAAGTGAGTTTAGGAGGATATGAGTATGAAGAAAGACGATTGTATTTTTTGTAAGATTGCAAATGGAGAGATTCCATCCACTACGATTTATGAGAACAGCGATTTTCGGGTATTTTTTGACATTAATCCGGCAAGTAAGGGACATTGTCTGATCGTGCCGAAGCAGCATTATAATGACATTTTTGATATGGATGCAGAGACTGGTGGTAAGTTGTTCTCTCTGGCAACAGTGGTAGCGAGAAGTCTTAAGAAGGAACTTAATTGCGAGGGAATGAACATTGTACAGAACAATGGATTGATTGCAGGACAGACGGTATTTCATTTTCACCTGCATTTAATTCCAAGATATACCGGTGATACCGTGAATGTCGGCTGGGTGCCGGGTGAGGCGAATCCGGATGAACTGGCAGACCTTGCAAAACGGGTTCGTAAGAATATATAAGAAGTTTGTTGCAGTGACAGAAATGAGACCATCGCACTTGGATACAGGAAGAACGGGAAGTGGGATGGTCTTTTTTTAGAAAGAATGGTTAGATATGGATGACATTATGATTGAAGTTAAGGATATGTGTTTTGGCTATGGCAAAGATGCGATCCTTTCCAATGTGAATTTGACAGTGAAACGACAGGAGTATGTTGGAATTATCGGTTCAAATGGTGCCGGTAAAAGTACATTGATGCGGTTGATCCTCGGACAACTGACACCAAGTGAGGGTCAGGTCAATGTGCATACAAAAGCAATCGGGTATGTGCCACAGGTCGGATTCCGGGAAGTCAGCAATTTCCCGGCTAATGTGGAAGAGATCGTGTTGACGGGATTATACAAGCAGATCGGTATGTTTCATTTGCCGAAGAAGGAACACAGGCAGAAGGTGAAGGAAGTGCTGGAACTGGTGGGAATGCAGGACTTTCGGACGAGAATGTTGTCCGAAATGTCTGGTGGTCAGCAGCAGCGGGTTCTGATTGCGAGAGCCCTGATCGGAGAGCCGGAGCTGTTGGTGTTAGATGAGCCGCTTACCGGAATTGATAAGGAGGCGGGAGAGGCTTTGTATCTGTTACTGGATAAGCTCAATAAGGAATATGGTATGACGATCGTTATGGTAACACACAACAGGGAACAGGTTGCGAAGTATACGAACCGGTTCTATCATGTGACAAATGGTGGGGTTCATCTGGATAAGTCATCGGTTCTATGTGATGAAGTGATGAAGGATAAGATGATCATTGCAAAGCCGAAACGGTACAATACCCACGGAGGAGCCGGCAGGATTCATTCGGTAGAGGTGGAAAAGGAAGCACCGTATGATGCTTCGTATAAAGGATCAAAGAAGGAGGATAAGTAATGTTTGATATATTTCAGTATGCATTTATGCAGAAAGCATTTCTGGTGGGTATTCTCCTTGCAGTTATCATACCGCTAATTGGTGTGATCGTTGTATTGAAACGATTGTCGATGATCGGGGATGCGTTGTCACACACTTCGCTTGCAGGTGTGGCACTTGGACTGATCCTTGGTATCAATCCGATTGTGGGAGCTGTTGTTGTCTGTATGATCGCAGCATTTAGCATTGAGGGGATCCGTAAGGCATTGCCAAAGTATGCCGAGATATCCATATCGATTATTATGTCGGTGGGAATTGGACTTGCAAGTGTGTTGTCCGGTTTCATAGAGGATGGAACAGCATTTAATTCCTTTCTGTTCGGAAGTATTGTGGCGATTACAGATACGGAAGTGGTTATGGTTATTATTGTAACCATCATAGTGGTTGCAGTGTTTTTGTTGTTGTATAAGGAGCTGATGTTTATTACATTTGATGAACCGGGTGCGGTGCTTGCAGGAGTGCCGGTGAAGAAGATCAACTTTGTGATCACGCTGCTCACAGCGATTACGGTGTCCGTTGCGGCACGGAGCGTTGGAGCGTTGATGGTATCGTCCCTTATGGTCATTCCGGTTGCATGTGCCATGCAGCTTGCCAATAGTTATAAGAAGACGGTGATCTATTCCGTGCTGTTTGCGTTGCTGTTCACAATCGTTGGGTTGTTCCTGTCATATTATATGAATTTGAAACCGGGCGGAACGATTGTACTGACAGGGGTTGTGGTGCTGATACCGTTAATGTTTGTGAAGAGCATTGGACACGCTAGAATGTGATGTATCTGCGTTATACGGCACGGTTTGGGAATGGTTGTTTCGCTGACATTATATGATGAGGATGGAAAAGGTTTGGCTGAGGGTTTGATTTATCGGGTGAAAAGGTTTGCTTGAATAACGTGAGAGCGTATAATAAAATACAGTGTGAATGGATATCAGAGTAAGGAAACATAATGGAAACTGTTCGTTAGGAGGAGATAATGAAAAAGTTATTACTACAGACAGGAATAAGTTTTCTGTTTGCGCTTACCGGATTACTGTTTCACACAGGTGATTTTCAGGTACAGGCAGCAGAAGAGACGACATTAGAACCGGTAAAATATATCAATCGTTATTATGATGAAGAAAAAGGGGAAGTTGTCAGCGAATCAGAAGTATGTGAAGATTATACAGTTCTGACGGCAAATATGACCACTTTGAAGAACGGCTGGTATGTGGTAAAAGACAATGTTAAAATGGGCAGCACAGTCGAGATTCATGGAGATGTCAGAGTGATCATTGAAGATGGAAAACAGTGGGCAATTAATAGCAATATCCATGTTACCGGAACCAACAAATTTACAGTATATGCAGGCGCAGAGCAGACCGGCGAGTTAGTGGTCATGAAATATTATAATGATGATGGGAATGCAAGCATTGGAGGTGATGGTGCGGACACTTTGGAAAATGGTGAAAGCTGCGGTACGATCACATTCAATGGTGGGAAAGTGATAATCACAAGAGGATATGGTGGAACAACAATAGGAACCGGAACATATGGAAATGGTGGTCGTATTGTGATCAATGCAGGAACGTTGTCCTGCGCATCAGAACCGAACCCGTTGAATGGAGCAAATATCGGAAGCGGTGCAGATGGAAGTGGCGTTGAGATTCAGATGAATGGTGGAGATGTTACGGTACGGGGAGATGTTTCTGTAGTAAACAGCGGTTATACTTTATTTGGAAGACTGACCGATCGGGTGACAATGAATGGAGGTTTGCTGACGACAAGATTCTGGAGTGCAACAGGAACGAAAAAAGTGAATCTGATCAGTCCATCCTTTACTTATAATAGTGGTGTTGTGAAGAATGGTTACAACCAGACCATCACAGTCAGAAATATGAAAGAGGATGTGACGGTACCGGACGATTATGTAATGACAGTGGCAGAAGATGAAACACTGACAATACCGCAAGGAATGGAGCTTGTGAACAATGGAACCGTTCGTTCTTATGGAACACTGATCAATGATGGAATAATTACAAATAATGGTACATTTAAGATCAATGAGAAAATCAACGGAACAGGAACCTATACCGGAACAGAAGCACTTGTTGCAAAGAGTGTGATAATTCCAGAGAGGGAACATGTATCAGTTTCTTCCGGCAAATTAGTACAGCGGGTAATGCCGGGAGATGCAATGAAAGAAGTAGTCCTTACGGTTGAGGAAGGGTATGAATTTGCAAAAGGAGACGTGACGCAGGAATATAGTGGGATCAAAGTGACAAAAAAAGATTTGAGAACACTTGTGATTTCTGGAGAGCTTGCAGCAGATGCAGCAGCAGATGTGGCGATCACGATTCCTGAGATCAGTCCGAGTGCACAGGGAATAGAGCTTGCCGTCACTATAGATGTAGCGGAAGGAGAAAAACTTCCTGATACAGCACAGGTAGCGGGAAATGCAGGTACGGTTAAAAGCATAACCTACTATTTAGATGGAAATGAGATAGCAGATGCTACTTCCGATGGCTATGAATATGGCGTGAAAATGATCATAGAGCCAGCAGAAGGCACAACGTTTTCGGCTCTTACGACAGCAAAGATCAATGGAATAGATGCACAGACTGTTATCAATCCGGAAGATGGTACAGCACAGATCACGGGTATCATACCGGCAGTCATAGAACATGGAGCATTTTATATTGACCGGACGTATGATCCAGCTGCTAAAAAGGTGGTTTCAGAATTAAAGGAATGCAAAGAGTTTCACCGTCTGGCAACAGCAGAATGGACAGATGGATGGTATTATGTAACACAGGATATAGTTTTGTGGCACGTCACCGTAAAAGGAGATGTCAGATTGATCTTAGCAGATGGTGTGACACTTAGCGTGACAAATAATATCGATGTTAAAACAGGATCATCCCTTACTATTTATGGACAGGAGAACCAGACAGGAACGTTAAATGCAAGAAATGCAGACAAGGCAAATGATCCCGCAATCGGGAATGCGTATAGCTGTGGAAAGATCGTGATCAATGGAGGAATCATCAAAGCCCGTACTTATTCAAGTTCTTATCCCGGAATCGGTTCGAAAGGAGCGGAGATAACGATCAATGGCGGTCTGATCGATGCATCTTCCGGATATGGATATGATATAAGAGGAGATAAGGTGACGATCAATGGAGGAGAGATCACCACAAACAATAAGGGAATCGCTGCAAGCATTCAACAGAATGGAGGCATCTGGACAGATGTTAATAATAATAAAGTGGCGGCAGCAGCAGAGCTTTCCAAGGACGTTGAGATCACAGAAGGCAGCAGGATGACAGTGCCGAAAGGAGCAGTATTAACGATACCAGAAGGAGTAACACTGAAAAATAATGGTGTGCTGACAGTTTTAGGAGCAGTTGATAATCAGGGAACATGGATAAACAATGGAACAGTCAGGATAGGGTCAGCCGAACAGTTGTCCGGTAAAGATATCACAGATAATGGCAGTGGTTTGTACTGTCAATATCTGAGTGCGGATGAGATCGTAGTGCCGTCCGGACTTACTTACACAGGAGAAGATCAGATAGAAGCAGTCAAAGCAGTGATCGCCCTAAAGACTGACCAGACAGAAGGAGTTACTGCGTTAGGGCAGACATTTGTGAAGGATAATAATACGGATGACTGGAGTTATGTGATCAAAAAACGAGGTAATGTCGTAAGCGAAGTCAAAGAGAAAGGCACATATACAGTTGTATATACCAATACGGAAATTACACTCATGAAAGATTTTGCAATCGAACAATTTGAGCTGACAGAAGATATGATGAGCGGAATCGAAGCTTCGTATTACTTTACAGGAAAAGGAGTCGAACCTGTTCCGGTGATCACTTCTTATGATGGAACTGTTTTTGAAAATGGGTATGATTATCAGGTGACTTATGAAAACAATACAGAACCGGGAACTGCAACTATGACGGTTAAGGGAACAACAAGCTGTATGGGGGAATTTTCTACCACATTTTCTATTCAGTATTTAGAGATACCGGAACTTGCATTAGAGGCAGTAGAAGGCAAAGAGGGGTATTATGTATCCGATGTGTTGTTAAGCAGCGAGGGATATCAGATTGCGGAAGTGCTATCACAGGATACACCGGTTAAAAAATTAGAATGGAAAGATGTACTTACTTATTCAGAAGATGGTGATTATACAAAAGATATCCGCTTTAAAAATAAATCTGGTGCGGTTACGGATGTGAAAAATGTGACATTTAAGCTTGATCAGACAGGACCGGTAGCAAATATCCGCATAGGATCTAAAAATTATCAGAATGAATTATACGATAAACTTGTTTATCGGCATTACAGATTAGATCAGAATGAAGTTCAGATTCAGTGTGAAGATCAGGCAAGTCAGACAGCATCGGTAGAGTATCTGGTCTCACAGGAGAAGCTGACAGCGGATGAATTAGCCAACGGAACATGTGACTGGCAGACATATGATGAAGAGCAGAAACCTTGTATATTAAATGATGCGAAGCAGATCGTTTATGTAAAAACGACAGATCATGCAGGAAATATCAATTATGCCGGAACGGAAGGAATCTATGTAGACACAACAGCACCGAGGATAACGGATCTTGCGATTTCTGCTGACCAGGATACGTTAAGGGAAACACAATTTGTATTCTCATTCCGGACAGATGAGGCAGGAAGTTATTTCTTTGTGGTACTTTTAGCAGATGAACAAATGCCGAAAGCAGACCGTGTTTTAGAAATAGCAGAGGGCAATGCCGGTGGCAAGACCGTTATATGTGGAACGGGGAAAGTTGCACAGGAAGATATGGCGGAAGACGGAACCGCACTTGTAACAGAACAGGTAACAGGCCTTCTTGCAGATACTGCATATAAAGTATATGTTGTGATGCAGGATGATATTTATGATATTTCAAAAACGGCAAAAGGTGAGCTGGTGCATAACAGGTCTGAAGTGTTTGTAAGTGATACACAAAGAACGGCGAAGTATATTCCGCAGGATGATGCAAAGGCACCGGAGCAGACACAGACACCATTGGCAGAGATGGATAAAAGATACCGGGTCACCGGAGCAGCTACAGCAGAATATGTGGGTCCTCTTTCGTCGGATAAGAAGAAAGTAGTGATCGCAGATGCCATAGAATACAATGGAAACGTGTACAAAGTAACTTCTGTTGCAAAAGATGCATTTAAGAACAACAAACGGATCACAGAAGTAGTTGTCGGTAAAAATGTGACCACCATCAAAGACCGGGCATTTGCAAATGCGAAAGCCTTAAAGAAAGTGACATTAGGTAAAAATGTCGCAAAGATAGGTAAGCATGCATTTAAAGGTTCTAAGAAGTTAAAGACGATTGTAGTGAAATCCACAAAGCTTAAGAAAAAAGGTGTAAACAAAGCAGCCTTTAAGGGAATATCCACTAAAACCACAATCAAGGTGCCGAAGAAAAAAGTAAAGGCATATCGGGCATTATTTCGGACGGCGGGACTTGGGAAAAAGGTTAAGTTGAAGTAATGGAAACGGGACGAAGAAAACGTCCCGTTTTTTATACAAAAATAAGTTGGAGTGGGGATGTTTATTTGTTTATGAATATATTGCAAATGAACCATGAAATTGATATAATATTTTACATATTTCAATGATAAAGCCGGAGGGGAAGTATGATAATTGTAATATGTGATGATGACAGAAAGGAATTAGAGGGAATTCAGAGAATATGTCAGCAGTGCTGCAATGCAGAGGACAAGATTATAACCTATTCGGATTCGACAGAGTTGTATAAATGGTTGATGATGGAGAATTGGAATGTGGATCTATTTATACTGGATATAGAAATGCCAAAGATGAGTGGACTTGAACTGAAACAGCAGATATCAAAAATGTGTATTGATACGCATATTTTGTTTGTGACAAGTCATAGTGAGGTAATGGGGAATGCATTTGGCAAATATGTAATTGGATTTGTTGATAAGAAAGATTATGAGGGACGAATTAGACAGAGCTTGAGGGAGGTTCGGGAAGAGATTGGGAAGGAAAGTACAATACAGATAGAAGATACGAATGGAATACATATATTTCGTCCTAAAGAGATTGTGAAGATAGAGGCGAATCATATTTATACAAATGTGGAGGTTGTACAGTATTTTGACAGGGATAAGGAACAATGGGTAACACGATGTAGCGAGCATAGGATTAGCTTGAAAGAATGGGAGAGATATTTGGATAGTGAGTTGTTTTATCGGATAAGTCGGTCATTAATTGTAAATTTTTATAATGTGAAGAGAATCAATAATTATAATGAGGTGGAATTTATCAATGGTGAACGTTATGAGATTCCAGTGAAAAAAAGAAAAACTGTGAGAACAGCATATAATCAATACTGTATGAGAAAGGCACGGTGTATGTGATGGTGAGGGATATGATAGGGTACACAATTGGTGCTTTGTTGGAAATGTGGTCGTTTGTCTTAATCTATTGGGGAGTGTTTGGTATTCCTATCAAGACGCATGTGAAAGATGTAATTAAGATTAATATTGCGGTTATATTGTTAGGAAATATTATGTATTGTATTGGAGCAGGAATACAATCTGACAATTTATTGGGGAGTGAGATTGTAGTTTGCATATGCTCTGTTTGGATGATGTATGAACGGCGAGGCGTTCGTATATCGGCATATGTGATGGCATATATTATCTATTCTATAGCTGATAATATATGTATTATTTTTATACAACGAATATTTGGAATACAACCAAATTTATTTTTTCAAGGAGGAGATGTGTGGATAAGAGTAGGTGAGAAATTATCTGCTTTTTTGTTGTGTGTATTTATAGGCTGTGTCCTGAAAAGGAAAATGGCAGGGATATATCAATTAATTAGCTGGCGGGTGTATTTGCTAATTGTAATTTCTTTATTTGGTATAACATTATTTTTGGCACTGGTTACTTGTGGTATTTTCCAAGATGAGAGAAGATCGGCAATTGTATTGGATAAATTAATGTTTCCAGCCATATTAAGTGTATTTTTTGTTGTACTTTTGTGTAGTTGCATTGTGCTTATGTTAAAAAAAGAAGAATTACAACAATGTATTATGCAGACGTTGAGAAAGAAGAATGAACAACAGGAACAGTATGGTCAGATTTTATGTCAAAAGACAGAGGCATTGCAAAAGATGAGACATGACATACACCATCATATTAACTATATGTATCAAGCAATGGTCAATGAGCAATATGAAGAAGTTAGAGAATATTTAGAGGATTTAAAAAACGAACAAAATATTATAAAACAGGAGTATGATCAATATTTTGGCAATCAAGTGTTAGATACTATTATATATGCAATGGAACAAAGCTATAAGAGTGATGATATATCTATATCCTGTAAAGGGAAGGTAAAGAATAATTTGAATATAGATCATATAGATTTATGTGCTGTGTTTTCTAATTTGTTAGAAAATGCGATTGAGGCCTGTGAGGGATGCCTGAATGACCGTGAAATTATAATTGTTGCATCTGAGTATCAGGATGCATTTGTCTTGGAAATTAGTAACCCGTATAATCAATCTATATTGAAAGATGTTATAAGGACAAGTAAGAAAAATCTGGAGGAACATGGATTTGGAATTCAAATAGTGCGCGAAATAGTAGAAAAGTATCAAGGAGAATTAAATGTATTGTGTACTGATGATAGATTTTATGTGAAGGTTATAATGCATGAAAAATAAGAAATAGGTTCTTTAGCACAGATTTTTGCCATTTGGAACATATGTGTTGTAGTGATTGTATGTGGCAGCTTATTATCAATATATCGTATGATGTATAGAGCTCGGAAAGGTATGGTTATGACAACACTTTCAATAATACAATGGGTTACTAAATGGTTTAGGAGACTGTAAGAATGAATGATATAAAAGAAATATGTTGTTAGGAACAAATATTTGC
>ERZ1034925.156-NODE-156-length-37679-cov-9.639353_pt1 | contig 37679 bp, 63 predicted proteins | sample MGYA00520687_ERZ1034925 | MGnify/ENA primary metagenome ERZ1034925 (study PRJEB33766, sample SAMN09781758) | gut metagenome | biome: gut microbiome | host: Homo sapiens | place: Madagascar | study: EMG produced TPA metagenomics assembly of the PRJNA485056 data set... | reverse complement strand
GTTTGTTGGCGGTCATACGCTCATCGCCTGAGAGAGTCACTTCCGGGGGAAATGCTTTTACGCCGTCTGCCCGTTCTCCATTACTAAGATCTGGTTTTCGAGCGCCGTCCTCAGTAGTTCCGGCAGAACCTTCCCACGATTGGAAGCTCTCCGCAAAATGCCGCGACAAGCCTTCGCGCTCAAATAATATTTTCGGGGCGCATCCACCTCCAAAATCTGCCACAAGGAAGATTCTTCTGCGGCGCTGGGGCACTCCCCAAAATTGAGCGTCGAAAACCCGCCACGCGACGGAAAATCCGTCTCCCATGATAACTCCCGCATCGTTCCATCGGGGTCTGCCGTCGCGCTTCGGAGGTTGAGGAATAACGGCGTTGTCCGCTTTAATTTTGCAGAACTCTTTGAGGACTGCGCGGAAGTCTTCTCCTTTGTTGGAGCTAAAGGCTCCCGGCACGTTCTCCCAGACGGCAAATCGAGGATATTGTCCATTCGTTTTATCTCTCATTTCTTTGATGATTCTTGTACTTTCGAAGAAGAGGTTTGAACGCTCTCCTTCGATGCCCTGCCGTTTGCCTGCTACGGACATATCCTGACAGGGCGAGGTCGTTATGATGATATCGACAGGTTCGATCTGCGTTCCGTCGATTTTTGTGATATCGCCGAGGTGTTTCATGTTGGGAATTCTCTTTGAGGTCACGGCTATCGGGAATGGGGCTATCTCACTCGCCCACACCGGACGCACGCCGCATTGTATGCCCGCGAACGGAAAGGTCCCCGCTCCGTCGAAGAGGCTGCCCATTGTAAGCTGTCTTATGGTTCTTCCTCCTTGTTATTCGATACTGTAATTTGTCAGGTACCAATATCCTGCTTTGTTTTTGAAAACGTCCCGCGCCAGCACGATATCGCCTTTATTTACGGGGCGCAGTTTGTATATGTTCGCGCGGATGGTCAGTCTCGCTGTTTTGCCCGAGCCGAGGCTGCGTGTCTGTATGCGATAGCACCAAACCTCACCGGAGGTCTGTGATTTTACGGGTGTGACATCCTGAATCAAGAGACGCCGACGGTCGGACTCTTGGTGTGTCGCTACGTCACAATAACCGAGGATGTCTATTGAGTTTTGGATTTTGACACGCATATCGAGGTCGTCAAGCGATAAGGCTCTGATGCGTTGTTCACACTCAATCATGCACGACCTGAGAGCGTCGGAACCGAAAAATGTATACGAGGTTGCGTCGGAGCCGTCTTTTTTGGCTCCGCTTGCGTATTTCGGAATGATCTCCGAGAATTCCGGGCTTTCTTCAACCACAGTCCTCTTAATGGTTTTGGCGTCTCCGTGCTTAAACAGCTCCCACACGGACGCAATGCGCAGAAGCTCCTTTTGATTGCCGAATTCCTGAAAGTAACCTATCAGAATCAAGGGCTTGTATTTTGCTTCCTTGATGCCGTGTTTATCGAGTACGGTAAGCACGTCAATGAAAGAATCGTAGTTCTTTTTGCTGCACTCGTACATAGCCTTACCCGACGTGGCACTGTACCCTTTTATAGAACTGAGCGCGTTGATCATGGTGTTGGTTTCGGCGTGGGCGTGTATCGTTCGGTTGTCCTGTCTGAAACGCATGGGCTCAAATCGTATACCGAAGTAGGATTCAGCTTCTTCTTTGGCGGCGTTTATTTTGTCTTTGTCGCCCTTGTCCTCCATGATGCGTATGTATGTTTCGTAAAACGCGAGGGGATGGTGAGCTTTGAGCCACGCACAGTAAAGGCTGTCTATCGCCACACAATACGCATGGGAAGCGTTGAAGAGGTAGTTCGCCGAATCTTCAACTACCTGCCATAGCTTACCTGCCAACTCTAACGCTTCGCTCTCTTTCTTGCCCTCGTCGCGCGAGATGGCTTCGGCAAATCCGCGAATGAATATATCCTTGTAAGCGAGAACTTGTTCGGTTCTCTTTTTGGAAATGTTCTTTATTGCGGTGTAGCAATCTGCCATGGCGATGCCCGCATAGTTTAGGGCGCGCATTATTTGCTCCTGATACAAAAGGAATGAATAAGGAAATTCTTTTGTCTGTATCAGGTCGTCGAAGGTTTTGACTCCGTAAGAGAACGGCTCCCTGCTTTCGAATTGCTTATAGAAGGATGCTCCGCCGGGGCGTATTGCCGCGACAAACGCTGACAATTCGGAAATGGTGCGCGGTTGATATTTCATTGCGCGTGCTCGCGTGCCCTCTTTTTCGACCTGATTGATACCGAGCGTGCATCCTTTGGCGTATACATCCCACGCCGCGTCGTCGGAGGGACACATCGCAAGCAGGTCTTTAACGGACGGAGGTTCAATTCCGATACGGTGATATGCCTTATAAATGAGCTCCACGACCGAGACTTTCAGGTGGTCGTTCTTGAGGAAGTGTCCCTTCTCAGCCCACTTGCCGTCCATAAGACAGCAGATGTTGTCCTTGATCCTCACGAGGCCTATCTCGGTGCGGATGTCCCCGGCGTAAATCAAAGAAGAGCAGGGAGCTATCGACCACGATGATATCAGTCCGCGATACTCTGCGCTATCGTCGTAGATTTCGCGGTACTCTTTGCCGATGAACTTGTTGATGTCGATTGAATCTTTTTCTTCGTCATCGGCGTGTTTTACAGCTAACTCATATTTTTTGATTTGTTCGGATACCGCGTTTGCTGTTTCGAACGGGACATCCTGCGCTTTGGCGTACAGTTTCCACGCCGCCGACGTTTTCAAAGTGCCATAGGCTATCATGGGGTAAGAATGTGCCTGTCCCAAAATCTCTGCCTGCGCCTGAACAAACGGTGCGGTAGGGGCTTCGTTGAAATCAATATCGGGCAATCCGCGGGTCTGCAAGATTCGCGTGGTGCTCATAAATCTTTCCGGATACATATGAACGGGTGCTGAAATACGGTCGATATCCGAGAATCCCAAAAGCGTATTGGTGAAGAAACTTGCTCCACTGCCGCGTCCGCTCTTTGTCAGCCAGCCGCCCTTTTTCTTGCCGAGCTCGATATTTGCATGGTCGATGATGAAGTAGTCAGCCATGTGTGTATCTACGACGGTTTGGATTTCTTTGTTGATCTCGGTAACGTATTCGCCCCATCTTTCCTCGGGAACGGTGGTCTTATACTTATCCCAGCCCGCCCAGACGAGCCTTTTGTATTCTGCGTCCTTTTGTTCCTGCGACCAATCACGATGCAGGGAGGGCAGCTTTATTTCATCGTTGAATATCGGGCAGTCGTATTCCTGCACTCCGAGAAAAACGTTCGTGTTCTGAATTGCTTCATTTATTTGCGAGTGGGATAATACGCACTGTTCGGCAAACCGCTCGTAGGCAGTTGCTCCGTCGGGGTAGTCGAGGTACCAACCGTCCTCCTCGGGGTAAGATAATCCCTTAGAGCGGATGTAATCGGAACGAATCGAGGCTTGATCCGGGTAAATGAAATGGCTGTCGCACCCCATTATCAGCGGAATCCCCGTCCTGTCGTGCAGCGCCAATATCCGTTTGTTGAGTTCTATCTGCGATGGTGTGTTATGATATTGGACTTCAAGATAGAAGTTGTCGCCGAAGTGCTCTGCGAATCTTTGAGTGATATCTTCCACGTCCTCATAGCGCCAGTAAGCTATGCACGCGGATGTGACGATGACATCATCTCTCGGGAGGCTCAAAATCAAAGGAATATCTACTCGTGCTTGTCCGTAAAAGCCCGTGAGGTTGGCTTCGGACAGAACGTCGTTAAGGCTGCGGCGACCGTTTTCATTCATAGCGCCTATGAAGATATGGCAATTGCTGCGGTCTTTTTCTGTTCTGTCCTTTACCCAATAAGCCTCGGCTCCCACAAGGGGTTTCAGCCCGTAATCCTTTGCGAGGTCGATGACCTCTTTGTAACGCCCCTGCCAACCGTGCTCGGTCGAGGCGATGATTCCGTGTCCCAGTTCCTTTGCGCGCTTAGCGTAGGCTTCATTTGTGACCGCTGAGTCGGAGATGCGGACGTTTGTAAAATGAGAGTGACGGTGATAGTTGCAATACGTGAGGGAATCAGACTTTTCCATATATCTCATCCTCCTCGACGTGTGGGTACGGAAGCAGCGGATATGTGCCCGTGTCCCATTTGTATTGGTAGTTGTATTCCGCCTCGTTGGTGTAGAACCGTCGGGTAGGGAAGTCGTAATACAGGTTTATCTTCTTCCCCGAGCGCCCGCACATTCTGTCTTTGAGAACGGTCAAGCAAACATCGTAACTCGATTTCTCGCGTTCTTTGTCGATGCGGCGCAATGCCAGCGATCTGTGGGCGAGGTTGATAATGTTTGCCGAACCCGACAAGTCGTAAAGCCCGACGTCCTCCCCCGAGGGGAGCTTGCGTGGGTGCGCGACCAAGACCACCGCGACTTGGTATTTCATTGCGAACTTAATGAGTTGGTTGATGCACTCGGTCTGCTTGAGGAGCATACTGTTTTCGTTCGCTCCGAGGTCGATGCTCATAAGGTTATCTATGATGAGCAGTTTCACGCCGTACTTTCGGACGCTATCCTCCATCGAGATCATGATATCTTCGAGCTTATTACTCCAATCATCTCGGTATAAAAACCACATTTTGCTATAGAAATCGTCGATATTTTTCTTGATTTCCGAGGGGATTTGGTAATATTTCGACCCAAAACGGCTCTCATACTCCATAATATGATGCCCTCCCGCCATGATGTGGAGCAGCCAGCTCTTCTCCATCCAGCTGGGCATCTCACGGGAGAACATCCACACGGGCTGTCCTTGATTTATGACTTGGCAGAGCACCTGTCCGAGAAAAGACGATTTGCCTGAGCCGGGAGTGCCCGAAAGCAACGTAAGTGTTCCGTAGAACAGCTTCATTATTTCTGTGTCGAGTTCGCGTATCCCCGTGGTTACGCCGTCCATCTCGCTCAGATCCATATCCTGAATTTCCGATGCGTTTACGACCGACGGAACTCCGGGGTCTTTTGCCTCGGCTATCATCCTGATGACAGCTTCTTCGCCACCGTAGTACAGAACCTCGTTGATGTCTTTGACGCCGACGACTTCGCCGGTCTCTTTGTTGACTATCGTTTTAGGAATCTCGACATACTTGGTTCGCCAAGCCCCGAGGCGGGGGACGACTTCCTTTCGGGCTTTAGCTCCCGCTTCGTCGTTATCGAAACATATGATTATGGATTCAAGCTGTTCGAGCCATTCCCAATTGTGTTCGATCCAATGTGTGTTTCCTGCACCGAGCGGGATCGAGACTGAGTTGGTTATTCCGCATTGAATTGCGGCAAGCGTATCTACCTCGCCTTCGGTTATCAGCAGCGGAGCTGTCGTGTTCACTCGGTTCATATTGAAAAGAAGCGGCGATGTATCACTTCCGGATTGGCACCACGTCTTGTTTTCACCGTGGCGTACCTTGCGAGATGGGCGCTTTTTGACCATTGTCAGGACGTCGGCTGTGTCGTAATAGTTGAAGCAGATGTTGCCATCGTCGTCCTGTGTGATACCCGCGTTATCGATGACCTGCGGAGAAATGCATCTCTTGCCGAGATATTCGTATACTTTTTCTTTTGTTCCGCAATCCTCAAGGTGCGGGTAGCGGTAGTCGTGGCGCTTCACCCCGACTTCGCCGAACGCGTACGGAACGCCTGCCTCTTTGAAAAGTTCCTGTACGGCTTCTATGTATGACATGCCTGTGGCGATATAAGCGTCGAGAATGTCGTAGTTTCTGCTGCAAGCTCCGAAACAGTGAAATTTCAGCGTCATCGGATTCCATATGAACGAAGGCGAATCTTCTTCATGGAAGGGGCAGCAGCCTTTCTTGTTTTTTGAGTCCCACTTTTCTATATGGAGAATCTCGGCGATCATATCCGGCATTCGGTCGGCTATCTTTTCTTTGGCCTCTTGTATTTTGTCAAGATCAATTAACAACATCTCACCTCCGTTATCTTTCGTTATAGCGTTGTTTGTTATGTTCATAAGCGAGGTTCAGTACATTTCTCGGCGGCTCCCGTCCTTCCGAGCGGTAAAGCCTTCGCAACTGCTCGGGACGGGCAATGAGTTCGGTGACGAGCCTTTGAGTCTGCTGATTTTCGATAATAATGATTGCTGTGTCTGTCACCTTGTGAACCTCTGCCCCGGCGGGGTGTCCCCGATCCACAACAAATGAATCGAGGACATTCCCCAAACCGATGGCCGAATGAATGAACTGGTTTCGTGACTGCCGCTCGCTTTGAAAATGAAGCGACGTCATTTCTTCTTGTTTCCCCCCGCTTCGATTTTGAACGGGCAATATTCTCTGTGGTTGCAGAGGTAATTGCCGTAAAAGTCGTTGCACGTGGGTGGGTAGCTGATGGCTTCGCGAATCTCGTGGACGGTATCATCTGCCCACTGAACCGCCTCGTTGAGGGCTCTCTCGTCGAAAGGAATCCGTACTAAGCTCTGCGTGCGGAACGTCAGGAATTGCAGCTCGTCGGGGTACTTTCCGAACTCTCGTTTAACTTCGAGTGAGTACAGATATAGCTGGCGCGCATATTCCTTCTGCTCGCGGGCATTCTTGAAGCCAGCCTTTGATTTGTAGTCTCGTATGACGAGCCGATCTTGTTCGTCTGTGAAAACGAGGTCGATGATGCCCATGAAAGACCAATCTTTGACGGGCAGGGTAAAGCTCTTTTCGACGCCAAGGATTTTATATTTGTCATAGCCCTGAAAATGCTGCAAAAATCTCAGTCCCTGCTGGTAATATGTATCGCGGAGCACAACGTATTTATTGGGAGGAAACTCTTCCGGAACTGCCGCAGCGAATTCCCATTCGTAAAGTTCCGGAAGCTCCCATATCTCCGCTTCGCCTTTGGCGTAACGCTCCATAAGACTGTGAACCAAAGTGCCGAATGAAGAAAAAGCATTGCCAATCCCCGGCTTGTGATTCACATATCTTTCCCACCACCCGTAGGGGCAAGTGTGGAATGCATTCAGCTTACTGAAGCTGTAACGCTCTTGCTTGTCCTCACTCACCACGGATCCTCTGTGTCGTTCGCGGGCTCGGGGGCGGGCTTAGCGGCGGGGGTGCTGGAAGGCGTCTGTCCATTATTGTTTATCTCGGCATCGAGGATAATGAACTTGAAGAAGTCCTTCTTGTTGCCGTCCTTGGCGGTGTAGGATTCGTTCGTGAGCTTTGCTCTCGTGACGAGCAGGAAGTCGCCCTCTTTAACAGTATCTTTGAGGGCGTTGAACGCCTTGCCGATCACGCGAGGTCTCCAGTGAGAGTAGACTCGCGTGGTGCCGTCGGAAGACTTCTCACTTGTCGAGCACTGAAGGTCGAGATACTTGTCGGATTTGAAAACTTTCCAAACCTTCATGTAGATTTTGTCTGAGACGAATATCATGAGCCGCCTCCTCAAATGAGTTCTTTCGCGAGGATATCGGCAAGCTCATCAAGCCAAGCGTCTATGTATTTGAGCCCCGTCTTCTGCGCGGCTTCACTCAGCTTGATCTCGGGAAGCTCTCCGAATGTCTCGAGATGCTTGCTGAACAGGTCACTGATTGCCTTCTCACTCTTCTCCTTGAGATCCTGCTTGCGCTTCGCCGCCTCATGATTGTGCTCGCATTCAAGAGCTTCTTGTGCGGTGGCGTAATCCTTGCCGCAGACTTCACAAATGTACGTGTTTCTTACCTTCATAATTGATTAACCTTCCTTTGCTTCCTTATTGGGTTTGATATTTTTGAATTCAGCGAGAATTTTCTCGCAGACTTCCACATTGGTAATACCGGCGGGGTTTCCGTTCCCGTCGTTGTACTTAGCGACCGCTGCCTGAATGTCAGTTTTTCCTGCACCCGCCTTTATTAACTTACTTCCGGCTGCAACCACCTCTTTGATTTTGGCGGCGAGCTCCGCTTTAGCTGCGGCGTCTTCGAATTCCTCGGCGGCTTTCTGCTTGCTGCGATACTGCTCGGGGTCTTCAAGGGTGGTTGGTATCTGAAAGAATTTCAGCAGAAAAACGCGGTTAGCGTAAGACAGCGCGCTGCCCATCGCGGTCGAGGGGTCGTCCTGAGACGCGACCATTGCAAAGGGGAACGTCAACTTTTCTTCCGGATTGTCTGTGTTGACAAAGGTGTTTAAGAGCTGACCCTGAACGATGAATTCGTTGATGGTCTTATTGGCTCTGAGTCCCTTGTCGTATTTCTCGTATGTATAGGGAGTGACGGTGAGGGTACCGGGGTCTATTTGCGTGTACAGGCAAACTCCGTACTTTTTGAACCCCGCTTTGACTTTGGCAAGCACGTCTTCCTCGCGAACGTACTTGTAGTTGAATGCTTGCGCGTCCTTCGCGAGGACGTCGCATAGCTCGCTGATCTTTGCCAGCTTCTGGTGGAGATTAAGTTTAACTTCGGGCATAGTTGCTCCTTTCAATAAAAAATTAGTTTGATGCTATATATCTAAGCTCAGCCGAGCTTGGATAACTTAATTGAGACTGGTATACCAAAAGTGTGGTTAAAAAATTGGCCAAAAAAAGATGTCAATTTTGAATTGACATTTGCGTTATAACGTGCTACAATTTTAATTGTTGCCGAACCGAAACCCGATATTTCTACGAATACTTCTACGAATTATTTTCGGCTATTACGCGGGCAAAACGTCTCGAATGCGGCAAACGCACGTTTTTTGTGTGGATTTTTCACAAATCTTCTTCGGAAATAACGCCTCCTAATGATAAATAACGCTAAATAATTATGTCCGTCTCTCTTGGGGTGGTAGAGGCCGCACGTTCAAGTCGTGTCACTCAGACCAGAAAGCCTTCGAGTTTAGTGCAAAATGCACAGATTCGAGGGCTTTTTCTTATCAAAAACGCCTCTTTTTTTGTGGTTTTTGCACAATGGATTGACTTCGGCTTCCGAGCGTGTTATCGGCGCCTTGTTTTTTCTACGAATTTTCTACGAATTTATTTTCGAATCTTCTACGAACCGACTCCGAAACACGCTTTAAAACCGGCGCTTCGTGACCTTGTTGCAGCAAAAAAATTATATTTTTTTCTTCGTAGATGCGGCGTCTTCTGCTCCCTATACGGGAATTAGTCTCGCATTGCGGAGAGTGTTGATTTCTTTCTCATTTTGTGAGAAACAAAGATTAGGAAATAGTCGATTTTTGATTGTTGGCTACGTAAGTTTTTGAGCTTTTTTTGCAGAAAACTTACGATTCGGCGGTGTTCAACACCGCCCGTATGTCGTCCATCATGCGCTCTGTTTCGTCGAGGAGATACCGCCGTGGTTCTCCGTCGGGAGACGGATATATCTCAAAGTACGGTATGGGTTTGTCTTCATTGTACATATATCCGAGCTGACTGTATGCGTCGAAGTACACCGAGACCTGCTTGCCGTTCTTCTTTACCACAACGCGGGTCAGCGCTCCGCCGAACGGCGGAATGATATACACATCCCAATCGCTGTCGAAATGCAGCGGAGGGATCTTCCCGCACCATTCGCGCCAGTTTTCTTCGTGTTCAATGCGGCTCCGCAGCATCCATGATGGCTCATTCATCTTCTGTTTTCTCCTTTACGGGGACCAGACGAGTTTTCTCCCCTGCCGCCGGGACTGTCTCAAACACACCGGGGAAATTTTCTTCCGTTGCGTATCGGTAGGCTTCATACCTGACCCTCATAAATTGCTTAAACCAAGTTCGAGGGTCATACCATATGGCTGCCCGAAACACTTTTACAACATAAAACCTACTAAGCTCATTAAGCTCGGTCGATGCTCTCAGCAATTCGTTCAGGTTTGCTCTCGTGAGCCCCATCTCAAACTCATCTCCGGAGTGTAATGTATAGCCACGCACTTTATCGTAAGCATCAAGGGATTGAGTTATCATTTTGAAATATTTATTCATCTTCCGCACTCCTATATCTTGCCGCTGCCTCACTGACACTTGCCATTTTCTGCGACACGAGGTCTGCCCCAAGAGTTGAGTTGCAAGGAGCTGAATAAGCGTACCGCCCGGCGAAGTAGATGTGACAGGTTTTGTAATCCGATGCTGGGCAAAGCGGCACAAGCACATATGTATTCGCTTCGGTGATAGCCTGTCCGCCCATCCCGCCGAAGCCGAGAGCTGTCGAACCCCAAGCCTGCGTGAAGGTGTATATTTCGAAATCGTCTACGGAAATGCGGCGTGCATCTTCTCCGAGCCTGAAGGGGAAGTCTTCGTTTATCATCAGAAGCTCCCGCGCCATTTTTGTGATCTTATTGCTTCCGCTCATCTTCTTATCTCCATCGAACCCGGATGAGACTTCTCAATGCAATCGAACACTACGGTAGGAATCTTATCATTGAGGAATTGAATGAAGTCCTTGGAGCTGAGACGGTCGGCGAGCATCGCCATTGAGAAGTTGTCCGCATTGAGCGGTATGTATTTGATACGGAGTTCTGCCTGCCACAGGGTCGTGGGGGTGACTTTGTAGCTGCCACAGAATTTCCAGAACTTTATGACCCGCCCCTTGCGGGTCGAAGATGCATCAAAGAAATAGCGGGGAATGTCTCTGTTTTGAGGATCTTTCAACTGATCCCAAAAGGCATCGAAGGATGGATATGTAACCGTTTTGTCTTGAGGACAGGCCCCATAATAGAACTCGTATATGTCCTCGGCTCGCGTCTGTCCGTTGATGATGACCTGTTTTTCTACTCTGTAAACCGTGTTTTTTACGTTGTGCATTGCTTCTCCTTTTTTGTTTTGTTCGGACTCTATTGCTTGGCAGAGCCCTGTCTTGATGTCGTTGTAAATGTGATTTGCCATTATGCCTCCTTGAGTCTGAATGTTGAATTGAGTGTCTGCGCCATGCTTGCTTTTCTGTCCTCCGAAATATGGGTATAGATATCCGCCGTCACATCAATGCTCGAATGTCGGAGCCAGAGCTGGATATCCTTCAGCTCCCAACCCTTATCGTACAGGATGCTCGCAGTACTGTGCCGCAGGTCGTGGAATCTCATTTCGGGGATGCCGTTGGCTCGCAGTACCCGCTGAAATCCGCGGGTGACGTAATCGGGGCGGAACAACGTTCCGTCCTCCCATGTAAAGACATAATCGCTTTTGTGGTACGCCGAGCCTAAAAGTTTTCGGTTCTCTGCCTGCCGGGATCGCTGGCGGAGCAGAACTTCCTTTACGTCCGGAATGAGGTCATAGGTGTGAAAGCTGCTTTGCGTTTTTGTTGAATCCTTTTCTACCACCGTCCGGTTCTTGACGACTGTGTGGCAGATAGTCATTGTGTTGCGCTCGAAGTTGATCGCTTTCCATTGCAGCCCGAGAACTTCGGAACGGCGCAGACCGTAATAAAGTGTGGTGTAAACCAAGGCTTCGAGGGGATGCCCTTTGAACGCCGCCAGAACGCGGTTGGCTTCTTCTGCGGTCAGAAAATGTTTTTCCCGCATTGAGATATCCTTGGCGGGCATCTTCACACCCTCGGCGGGATTACGGGTGATCATATCCTCAAGCACAGCCTCTCCGAGAGCCTCCCGCAGAACAATGCCGTGTTTCTTTATGGACGGGATCGAAAGCCCGCCGTCTTTGCCGTCGCATCTGCCGCCTACATACTTCGCGTTGTAATAATCCTTGATATGCTGCGGTTTCAATTCCCGCAGCGAAAGTCCGAGCGGCTCAAAGTATGGGATTATGTGTTTTTCCACATATATTTGATATCCCTCCCACGTTGACAGCTCAACGTAAGGCTTCTTCCTTTCCAGCCACCTCCGGAGATATGTAGTGAAAAGCATATCCCCGGCGGGGCGTTCGTAGATTTCCTCGTACTTCTTTCGGATGTCCGCGAGCAGAGCTTCCGCTTTGCGCTTATTGTTTTTCGCGGGAAGTCCGAGAGATATCCATTTTTGTTTGTAGTCCGAGCCTTCCTTGTAGTTTATGACCGCGTAGAAGCGGTCGTTCTTTGTTTTGAGAACTGCCGTCATAAATTATATCCTCCGTGTTATTGATATGTATGCGACGGAAGCTCGGCTGCCTTGCTCATGTATTCGACGAGGCAGGTTTTCGGTATTCTGCGGCAGCGGCCTATCCGGAAATTTCGGATCGTTCCCGCCCGCAGGAGTTCGTATGTTTTGTTGTAGCCGATGCCGAGGATATCGTGAACATCGTCGGGAGTCAGGATATCCCCGTAATCGTCAAGCTTTGATTTATTTTTCATCTCATCACCTTTGCTTTCGAATGCTTATTGAGTTTTGAGGAGAGGTTATCAGACCTCCATTTTATTATTTGCTTGCTGCCCGCTTGCGCGCCTTCTCTTTGAAACGCTCACACCTGATAAAGGTGCGAAGGTGCTCCATCCCGTCGAACGGGTTCGCTTCCATATAGCATTCCCTATCGCGTATAACACACCGCGTTCCCTCGATCACAATGTCGGGCGGATATTGTCCGTTGGGTTTGAAATCCTCCCAGTAATAGATGGGGAGCGCCCCCCAACATTCTTTAATCATGTTGAGGTTGTCGTGGATTGAAAACATACCGTCGTTCGGAAAGAAGGCAAATACGCCGTCTTGACTGTATTCATCGTGGTGCGTTGCGCCACCGGGAATGTCTTTCCCCTGCCGAACGAGTACCTTTATAAACTCGGCAGCCTCTGTGTTTGTTCGGCAAATCATAACGTAGCTTTCAGGATGGTCGCTTGCTTTGAACGTGGTCTCGACGGGCGTTGCAAACGTCGCATACAGCGGACAGCGCCAACAATTTTTGCGTGTCATCCGAAAAACCTCTGCGGAATATAGTCTTGAGTAAGAACCTTGAGCTTGGAGATTTCTATTGCGCATATCTTGCCGTCTGCGTCTATGCAAACCGCGCAGGTACCCTTATTGTTCACAATGGTGTCTACCCAGTTCCAGTATGTGTGTCTGTAATTTTCATTCAAGCCCACGACTTTAATTTTCATCGTTTTCGCCGTCCACCTTTCTTCCGCACACGGGGCAGCACTCCTTCTGCAAACGAAGGAAAAGCATCTCATCTTTGTTTTCTGCGGGGATTACTATTTCGGGATTGTCATGAATATTTCCGATGACCTCAACATCGTCGTGCCAAAGGTTCTCGTAAAACGACGCCCCTGCACTAACTCTGTTCCAGACGGTCTTAAAAGCTGCGGCGCGTTCATCCCATTTGACGACCACGTTTTCATCCTCTTCTATTATCCTTACTATATCACCCTCGAAAATTTTTACATTGTTTTTGTCTTTCAGCCCCGTGCGCTGTCCGACCGTTTCGGGATCGACAATATACGCCATCAGGTCGTCTTCGATGTGATTTGAGCATACTCCGAATTCCTGTCCCGAGGGAACGATAACGTCGTCGGCGAGTAATCTGCCGTAGATCCACCTGCCTGTGTCGATATCTTTCCCGCGGAATTCTATAACTCTAACTTTCTTTTTAGCCATCCGTTTCACCACCCATCATTCGCGCCCCGCAGTTGGGGCAGTAATCCGTCATGCGATTCGCAATCTTCTTGCACAATGGGCACCAATAATAGCCACTCTTTTATCCAAGATAATCAAAGTGTTCTTCCCACCTTCCGTGCCTGACCTCATGCACATCGGCGGGTTCTTCCTCAAGCAAGTATTCGATATACTCCATGACCGATTCCACTCCGTTTATAAAATGAGGATTTGCGTGCTCTTTGTCACAGCGGTCGCGGCGAAGCGGGTATTGCAAGACTTTATCTGCGTCAATGTATCTCGGCATTATCTTTCTCCTTTCTTGAGCTCGTCGATTACGTGGACTAACTCGCGGATCAGCTTCTCGCGGCAGTAAGATGGGTTGCAATCGTGTTCTTCGAAGCAATCGTACATATCGCAGTCCCTGCAATCAAAATACTCGGACGGCGTACTGTACGCTCTCTTTGCAATCTCATAATAATCTTTTCTTCTTTCCTTTTCTCTGCCGCGGTATTCGCAAACATCGCGGCGAGAGGTGCAGAAACCATCGCGTTCTGCTGAGCATGATAGTCCTATCGGTCTGTTGCAATAATATTTCACGTTTATCCCCTTTGCCTATTCTTCGTGTTCATTCGCTCCAGCGTCTCTTCTGCCTCGGCTTTCGTTAAAAACACCGCTTCACCAAATTCTTTGCCGCTGAAGATGAAATCACCTTCTGAGGTGGATACCCCATAAAAGCTTCCACGGTCGTTTATCACCGCCCGATACACTTCACCCCTCACAGTATAAAAGCTATGCCGCTTATTGCGAAAAAGGACATATACGCGGGTCCCGGGTTCGCAGCGCAGATGGACCCATTCATCCTTATTCTCAAACCACCGCTCACACCAATCTTCCGGATGCGCCTCGGTTGTGGTTCCGAGGTCAAGGCATATCTTTTGGTACAGGCAGTTATTGCAGCTCTTTTCGCTCATCCTCACTCACCTCGTCCATGTATGAAAATCTATGTCCGAGCTCGGGGTCGTAGCCAAAAGCGCGGAACAGCCGTCGGTCGATTCTATCAAGTGCATTTTCCGGAAAACCCGACAAAACTATCGTGCCGCCGTCAGTAGCAATGTGAACTTCCCATGAGGGGCTCTTAGTTGACTTGAACCACCAACCGTTGATTTTTTTGACCACGATTCGTTTCCCTCCGACGCTCACGATCTCGGGAACGTCCTTCAGGTTATCCTGTCGGGTCGGTTCATAATCTCTTAATTTCATCTGTTCCTCCTTTTATCCGAGACTCGAAATGATCTCGTCGATGCGGTCGGCGCACCTTATGCAATTCTCTTCGCGCCAACCCTTTGTGGTCATAGCCGCGAGCCCTATTCGGACGCCCGAGGTTTCTTTAGGAGACCGCTTCTCCCCCGGAACGCAATTTTTATTGACCGTGATGCCGTGGACGTCAAGAGCCTCCTGTATCTGTCTCCCCGTGAGGTGTGGATGTGTCTCCGAGAAGTCGATAAGGAACAAATGATTATCTGTGCCGCCCGTGACTATGCGATACCCCAGATGCTTGAACTCCTTACACATTGCTTTCGTGTTGCGAACGACCTGACGTATATAATCCACGTATCTTTGAGTGCAGGCTTCTTCCGCTGCAACTCCCTTCGCCGCGATGATGTGCATGAGGGGCCCTCCCTGAATACCCGGGAAGACTGCCGAGTCGATTTTCTTTGCGAGCTCGGGCTTGCAGAAGATCACTCCGCCGCGTGGGCCTCGGAGAGTTTTATGTGTTGTGGTGGTCACGATGTCGGCTATACCGAACGGGGAAGGATGGCAGCCTGCAACAACAAGCCCTGCGATGTGAGCTATGTCTGCCATGAGGAATGCTCCGACTTTATCCGCGATGGTGCGGAACCTGTCGAACCAGATGATACGGCTGTATGCGGAAGCTCCCGCAAGGATCAGCTTCGGACGGCACTCAAGCGCTTTTCTTTCTACGTCCTCGTAGTCGATCTCGCCGTTGGCGTCAGTGGAATAGAAGACCATATTGTATGTTTTGCCGCTGAAATTCACCGGAGCCCCGTGCGAGAGATGCCCACCCTGTGAGAGACTCATGGACAGTATCGTATCGCCCGGTTTGAGCACTGCCATGTATGCAGCCATGTTTGCGGACGAACCACTGTGGGGCTGGACATTGACGTGATAGTCAGTGCGGAACGCTTTTTGGAACATATATCTCGCGTAAAGCTCAACTCTGTCAACCGCGTAGCACCCGCCGTAATATCGTCCCGTATTGCCTGTATGGACGTAGCACGGGAACTCGCTTTGGAACTTTGCAACCGACTCAGCTTCGGGGTATCCCTCGGCGTACTTGTTCGTGAGTATCGAACCCGCCGCCGCAAGTACGTCCTTCGAGACGAAATTCTCGCTTGCGATCAATTCGATATTGTGCTTCTGCCGTTTCTCTTCGGCTTTGATAGCGTTTGAAATGTATCTGCTTTTCATCAGATCCCTCCCTTGGTTTGAACGGTATTATGTATGAGGAGCATTGTAATAGTGAAGCTCGAAAAACAGTTCGCGCCGACCAGATAAGCCGGAACGTCTGCCCCGCGGATCAGTACGAACGCGGCAAGCCCAAGCCACAAAACGGCAAGAATGCTCTCGATGATTATAAGATATCTTTGGTATTTTTTATAATTCATATATCATTTCCTTTCGATGGTAGACCAAAAATGGGGGCAAAAGTTATTTTTTTAACCGGCCATAAGCCGGTTAAAAATTATGATGTCCATCTTCGGATGGATGGGTCGCCCACCTCGATCTTGATTGTCTGGTCGGGGTGTTCGAGCGGTTTGGCGATATAGTGTCCTTTTTGCATCGCCGGATTATCGTCGTAATCGACGACCTCACAGAGTCCTACGCCCGGATAGGTGAATCGGGTGCCCTTCGGCATTCGCTCTGCAAGATAACCGGCCGTGTCGTAGAGCCGGTCAAGCTGCTTCGGGGTTCTCGGTACATTATAACGAAGGTTGTCGAAGGTCGGTTCGATACCTCGCTTTTCAAGTATGTACCGGCGGGTATCCGTTATCGAATTGTCATATTGCCAAGGCTCGATGACATACGAAGAGTATCGACGTTCTACCTCAGTCGCGGACATATCGTTTCTGAATTTTCCCCCGGTGAAATCCGAGTTGGCGAGGTAGGCTTTTTTCGGTATGCAGGGAGCGATCGGAGGATCGAAGCTCATGAGGTACTCGGCAGTCTTATTGTAAGCTTCATCGAACGAATATCCTTGGAGAATGAAATCGTTCATCACCTCGCGCTCGTAGGAAGCGTTCGTGCCGTAAAACTTTGAGGCGTTGTCCGCCTGTTTCTTTTGGGACGACTCGGCTCCGGTCGTGAAGACATAGATTAAAAAGACCACAACTATGATGATAAATATCAATGGCATTAATTATCACCTGCTTTCGTCCCATCAGCAAGTTTATCCGAACGGTTTGCTTCATATTTCGCAGGAACAGACCTCGCTTTATGATAGTCAAACCACGCCTTGGCGTATCTGTCAGGCTCGGTCGACTTTGCGGGATTCTCATAGTGTGGAGGATTGTCTCCTTCGTGAATGTAGAATTGAATTGCGAGTCTTTTTGCATCCTGATGAGGAAACTGACCTTGAAGGTCGCCCATACTTAAATCAATACTACTGTCATATAGCTCCACGGACTTGATTTTCTCAACGATGCCGTCGTGGTTATAGTCTATAACGGAGACATTCGTATAGGGGAGACGGATACCGTTGAGATACAGGAATTGACGTATTGCGGAAAAGGTATCTTTCTCGGTTTCGGCTGTTGCGATCAAAACCCCTTCTGCGTCAAGCCAGACGTCTTTGGAAATTTCCTCTCGGCGCCTCCAAGTGTATCCTCCGGTTTCATAATCTCTCCCCGAGAAATAGCTCTCGAATCTGCCCGGAGGCGGTGTGTAACCTCTGAGGCTGAGTTCGCCTATGCACCTGTTTTTGTCCGCTGCGATCGGCGCGGGAGGCGGCGGACAACCGGCAGGGCGATGGCTTTCTCGATACATCCACGGCACGTAATTAGCCGAGACCTTGTAGCCGGAGGCGTCAAAATTCTTGAGAGGAGGAGCAGTCGTGTAAGCCGCCGGATACGCTACCGGCATTAAATAGATCAAATAAAACACGATTATTCTCCTTTCTGGTCGTTTTTTCTGGTCATTTATTAATCATTTTTCTGTTCATCCTTTTGTTCATCGGTGAACGTTTCAAACCAACGCCGATACAGCTTCATAATTCGATAAACTTCATATTTGCTGATCCCGGGTCTTAAAGTCCTTATTGCATCACGGGGATCCTCTCCTGTGCGTTCAGTGCACTCCCGGGCTCTGCTCATAAGACCGCTGCGGAAAATATCCGTGTAGCGAAGAACTTTGCCGAATTGAGAGCTGTGAGTGTTGAAATTTTTCAGGGTTTCTCTTATCTTAGCGGGCGTCATATCTTCTTTTTTTCTATTGACAAGCAGCCGGTCGGACTCCGCAATCTTGACGCGGCCTCCGAGGGCATTTAGTTTTAGCAGTTTGTAATGTTCGTCGCTTAATGGGAGCATTTCGTTAGCTACCGCAACTGAACAGTGTTCATCGGACAGATCTTCCACCGTCAGGTTCGACGCTTCCGCGGCATCTACACCATACCAAGCGAGTATCGCAATAGCGATGACGTTATTCTTTTCTTTTTCTCTGAGGAATACCCCCGTGGAGCATACAAGCTCGATAAAGTCCAACACAGAATCGAGAGAACCGAAGTAAGAGAACTCAAGATCCGAGAACTCCATCACATCATCGACCGTCAGACTCTCGACATACTCAAGGGTTTCTTTGGAAACCTCGCCGTGCTGCTCAAGCCAGCGGTACAATTCTGTAACGTAGGTTTTGGTTTGGCTTGCCAGCGATGTACTGAGCCCCCCGCGAGTCCCCACAAAAAGTTTTGCTATATTGTCTCTGTCGTCGGGCGATGCGTGGCTGTTGCCTCCAAACAGAGCCTCGACCCTGCTTCGCAGAGTAGACAGCAGTATGTCCTTGGGTTTTCGCTGCTTCATCTCGTCAAAGAACGGCTCGTAATTCATTCAAATCTCCTCCTTTTTGATTGCATTATATCACAAGCCGCAGTTTCGGTCAAGTATTGTCAATGGCATTTTGTAATTTTTTCATTTCCTGCGGAGTGTATATGTATGGGCAGTGAGGTAAGTGGACACCCTTCACGGAAGCTATGAGCAGCGGATTCGTCTTGTGCCCCGTCTCGGTATCGTAAATACCGCCGAATATACGGTCGTTCTTTTCGTATAGATAAATCGTACTCGTTGCCGGGCGGCTGAAATCCCATCGGTACCGCCCGCCCAAAAGCGTGCACCACAGACTCCAGTCTCCCTCTGTGCGAACGAGCCGATTCGTGTCGGCATACACGGTTCCGTCGGGCGATCTTGTCAGCACCGCTATAAGATTATGAGGGGCAAACATTCGGGATGCGAAGCATAGGTTCTCAAAGATCTTGGATTTTACGTTCATGTCAATTCAACTCTCCCTTTGTATTTTTGTTGCAAGCTCGTCGAGCCTGTCGATTACATCGTCGACCGTATACTGGGTTCCCGCCACCAGTTCGTTTACTCCCGAGCGTCCGAGAGCAAAGTCGCTGACCGCAATTCTCGCGCGGTCGAACATTTTTTGAAATGTGCCGAGGTATCTCATGGTAACTTTAGGATCGCTGTGATTAAGAAGTCCTTGTATTTTCACTATGGAGTTCATGTCGATGCACGACGTGTCGACACACGCCGCAATGTTGGCGAAAGATTTTCTCATGGTGTGTGAGCCGATGTTTATCGGGAGCCCGAGGTCTCTTCCTGCCCCCGCGAGTATCCGCCAGCCCTGCTCGCCGCACATTTGCCCGCCCGTTTTACGACTCGCGAAGAGAAAGCCGTCGAAATCAAATTGGTATTTTAAAGATGCAATATACATCGAAATTGCCTCTTTTATCGACTCGGTTATCAGGATATTGTTGAGTTTTCCCGTTTTTTTCTCGAAAATTTCCACTCTTTCCTTGAATGTTTTTCGGTCGGGTTCTATAATGTTCCCGAACCTCAGCATGAAGAGGTCGGAAACGCGGACACCCATGCTGACACCGACAGTCCACATGGCGTAATCGCGGATGTCATTTTTGTCGAGAAAATATTTTTGTATCGCCGCAAAGTCGTCGTAGGAGCGTATCGGTTCTGCGGCGCGGGCTTTTCGAAGCCCGTTAGATTTGAATTCGGATCGCTCGTTGGTTTCGGGAGAGGCCTGATGTCGGCGGCGCTTTGGCTCTCCGAAATCGTCGACTGGCTGCCCGGCGGCGTCTACAATGATGTTCTGCGTGTGTTCGCGGAGCATCCGTTCATATTCGAGCTGAGCCCGCAGCTTGCGGATCTCAGCATCTTTATTTTCATTTGCTTTTTTTGCGTTTTCAAGCTGCATGACATACAGCTCGGTCGGTAATACTACATGTACACCGTCGCTCAAAACTCATTCCTCCTTTGCAATCGCTCTTATTTTGCCGTCACTTATCATCCTTTCAAAAAGGTTCAGTTTGTTGTATATGGCGTGACAGATAACGCATTCGGGGCACGATCGTGTCCCCTTGCTATGTATAAGGCACTCGGGGGTGCCGTAATAAATGCAAGATACGCATTCCTTTCCGTCTACATTTACGATTTTTGTCAGCGGTTTAGTAAGTTCGTACATTAAGCCTCCTCGATCCCGAATGAGATCATAATTTTTGTATTGATGTCGTTTAACTTTTCCTGACTGGAGATCTTGCCGAGTTTCTTTTTTATTCTGGTTTTGTCGATGACTCTGACCTGTTCGCAGAGTACTGTACTGTCCTTTGCAACTCCCGCATCGGCGGGTGTGAGAATAACGTGCGTTGCGGACATTCGTTTACTTCTGGATGTCAGCGGAGCGACGATTGTCGTCGGAGAGTGTTCGTTGCCTGTGTCGTTCTGAAGAATGACCGCGGGGCGCATGCCGCTCTGCTCGGAACCGACATATCCCGTGAGGTCAATGAGGTAAATCTCGCCGCGGCAGACGGGGTGTGCGGCGGGGTGACTGCGGTCGGGATTACTGTACTGCATCCTCGATGTAACCGTCCGCCTCCTCTATCGAAGAAATTGCCGAGTCCATGTTGTCGCTGCTCTCTTCGGAATCAATGTATTGGTTGCTCTCCTGAAGGCTCTCCGGCATTGAATCTCTCGCCTCATCCTCTTCGTCTCGAATCTCTTCCAATTTGTCCTTGATTGCGGCAAGTTCGGCTTGCAGTTTCCTGAGGCGATTTCTTCTGTCTTTGTTCATTACTGTTTGCTCTCCTTTGAGTTTGTGTAAATTTGTTTAGACGCAAGATTAATTGCGGGTTGTTGATTGTTTTTGAAATAATGGAGCTTTAATTTCATTAATTACAACTCGATTATATCACACATATTAATTATAAAAAAGTGGTAACTGACATTTGTCCCGAATAAGGGACAAAATACGGGGTAAAAATGAAAATTGAATTTCTGGTATGGGATCGGCGGCGCAAAGCCGGTATGACCATACGTGAGCTCGAACACGCTTCCGGGGTGTCGAGAACTGCGATAGATGAGATAGAGAACAACCGCCGGATGCCGCGATTCGACACAATGGTGCGGTTGTCCCTCGCGCTGGAGTGTGACATAAATGACTTATTTCGTTGTGAAATTAGGTGACTGGCAACGGTGGGCGGGGTCGAACCGCCGGATGCAGGAGTCAAAGTCCTGTGCCTTACCTCTTGGCGACACCGTTTTATGGGCAAACTCTCGGTTCTGTTGAATAATTCGTTTGCAGCGCGTTGCCGGCGACTGGGTATTCGTATTAAGCTTAGTCGGCTGGACGTGGACGTGACCAAGTGGGACTGCCCCAACCTGAGTCCGAACCCCTGCCTACTGACCTGTTTTGCTCTTTTTATTTTGCCCGTTGACTGGTTACGGATTGTCTTGCTTCCTTCGAGCCGCATCGACGATTTGGCGTTGGTCTGAAGGCGCCTGCCGCGGCGGGGGTCGCTTTACTTCCAATTTCTTGTCGTGTGTAACACACACGACCTTCCTGATATTTCAGAAAGAATTCAACCGAGAGTTTACTTTATTACTTACTTATATGATTATTAGTCGTTGGCTGCGAGCTTGGCGGCGCGTTCTATGCCGGAATTCCAAGCGTTTGCCGCTTCCTCCGCCGTGTTGAACAGGACGCCGCCCATTACATTACAATGGATGTCTCCCGTAGCGAGGATGCAATCGCCCCGCCCCTGATGATGCAGCCCGTAATAAAGCCCATCGTAAGGATTGGATTCGTAGCTGCATCCCGGCTCGCCGTAGTATTCGCACTTCTTATCGAATACCCCGATATGCACCGCGTTCTTCCCGCAGAACGGGCATTTTTTAAGTTCATTTTTCATACCATCTGATTCCTCCTATACTCATTATGCCGTTTCCCAGCAGTGTTCCATGCCGTCAAGGATCTGCATTTCCTTTGCTATATTCTCGACGCAGCCGTCGAGTGTTATCGACTGCCCCGTTGTGCATCTGCCCCAATAGGATTTGCCCCACGCGTCGATAACGACACATCCCTGCTCTCGCAATTTTTCGCCGAACCAACGGGACACCGCCCACCACTCGTATATTTCCGCGGGGCGTAGGCTATCGGCATACTCATCGTCGCTGAGTATCTTGCCGCATGAGCACCGATGCACCTCGGTATCCTCTCCGCAGCACTCCTTAGCGTCAGCCGCCTCGGTATATTCCATGCCGCAAACAGGACACTCGTATGTATCGTCTTCGGTCTTCAACTCCTCGTCGGCAATGTCTCCGACCTCAATATCCTCGAATTCTTCATCGCAACCGCAGTGCGGGCAGTGATGTACCCATGTGTTTTCAAGGTCGGACTCGTCGAACGGGTTGTCGTCGTCCTCGGTGTCAGTCTCGACTTTTTTGAGCATATACTCCATTTCGGAGGTCATGCAGCAATATACCTCGCGGCTTACCAGCTTGTCCAGAATTCTCTGGTTCTTTGCCGACCACTCGTCATACTCTCTGTCGTTTACCTTATAGCTCATTTTTTCCTCCTTTGTTTAAGCCCATACAATCTCGTTGTAAGTAACTCCCTCATTGTCTGTGAATACGCCGCGCTTCACCGCTGCTATGGACCTCATTTGCTCTTCTATTAATTTAACTACGCGTTCTCTGCCGAGTTTATTTACGTAGTCTGCGAGATAATTGTAATATGATTTTTCCTCATACGCCATAACGCTCTCGGCGTTGCTCCACCCTGCACAGTCATAGCAGAGGATTGAGTTTATCATATCGACGCACGAAAGCTCCGCCTGAGCCTTCAAATACTTCTCCGGCGGCGTTGTGTGCCGGTCATTCTGCCAGCCGAATCCCTCCGTCCGAATTCTCTCGCGCAGGGATTTCTTTTTAATCTCCAATTCTTTTTGGTTCATCTTTGAATATCTCCTCAAACGATATTTTAATGTCGATTTCATCCGCGGTTATAAGCTCCAGCGCGGAGGCGCGACCGTACCTCCCGTAGCCTCCGGGACAATAATTGTTGCAAGTGTGCCCACCTACGAAAGGCTCGTCAAAGGCTACGCCTATTGAGTTATACAGCGACTCAGCAATGTCCACTACTGTCCCGGTCTTTCCGATTAGGCGGGACCACTCCGCGAACGGAGCGATGCAGCGTACCCGGTCGCCGACTTTGAACTGCTTGGTTTTATCCATGAAATCATTCCTTCCTTTTAGATTTGTCCGAATATCTCCTCGAACTGGATTTTGACATCAGGAGCGGAGCTTAGGCTGTCAAACGGTATCAGCATTTCGCTAATAAAGTTGTATTCGCCGATGTCGGAGTTATCCGTCCCCGTTAAGAGCAGCCCATACTCCTTAAGGCTCTCCCCCACCACGTATGTTTCATCGACCGTCGCGATCCGCCCGCAATATCTTCGCATCTCCCCAGAAACCACGTGTTATACGATCTGATAGTATTGCCGTCTTTACATGAAGTCACGATTTTAATGTCGCCGTCGCTGTCAGGTTCTCCGAATTCGCGCACCATGTCGTCCCAATCTCTTATTCTTACGCGGTCTCCGATCTTAAACTCTCTGCGCTCGCTCATCGGAAAATGTCCTCAAAATCCAGTGAGAGGTCTTTGGGGGCCGGCTTCGGTGGCAGCGGTTTCACGAAACACGGGGCTGTCCACGTACACATAGAAGCGTCATTGCATTCATCAGGGTGTATTTTGATTGCCTCCGTTCCTTCATAGAAATAGAAACCCAACTCGACAACAGTGGCGATAGTGCCGGCATAATCGATAAAATCACTCCCGAAAACATGTCCAGAGCTATCCAGAATGTCGCCATCTTCATTCATGTCGAACTTTTCCTCCAGCTCGTCCCACGGCAATATACGTACTTTATCTCCAAGGCGATATGAAACGCTCATTTTATCCTCCTTCAGTATTATTGAAAATATCCTCAAACGACAGCGAAATGTTGGGTTTGTCGGATACGCGCTTTAAAAACTTGCCCGCAAGTGTGTATGTACGTGAATCGCCTTCAAAAGCAATCCCCCCAGCCCAGAGCTTTGAGGCTGGGTCGCCATAGCCTACTATTCCAATTTTTCCATACAGGACAAAAGGCGAGTCTTCGTCAACGACTTGAACCTTGTCTCCGGGGGCAATAGGAGCTCCGTCGACATCATACGCTATTACTTGAGGGGTCATGGCTGTTCATTTGTCTGCGAGTCACCAAACAGCTCTCGCCAGTCGCCTATCGCAGGAAAGGAATCTATATAGATGTCCGTCTGGATTTGAGCCACATCGTCAAGAGCCATGTCGTCATCGTCGTCGAAATTACATTCGCTTTCGATATCATCGCAAGACTCTCCGACTCGCTTGAGGGAGTACGGAATGCTCTTTATGAAATCCGTTACAAAACCTACTTCGTCATACAGCTTGCTCCACTTGACGTAGCCCCAGTAGAGCGTGACCGGAGACTTGCCGTTTCCGCTTTCATCGCCGTAAATGTCGGGCGCTTTGGTTATGAAGCTGAAGGCGCTTTCTCCGTATGTTTTTGACTCTGCTATCATGCGGAGATAGTCGTTTTTATGTATTGTCAATGCGACCGAACTGTAATATCCCATTATTGTTATTCATCCTCCTTATGTACGTCGTCGAGTATGGCTGTGCCGAAGCCGACGAAGCAAAACCAACTAACAGCGCCGCACGCCATCATGATTCCAGACCATATGCGGAGAGCTTCGAGCTCGTATGATTTGCTTATAGCGTAGAGTGCAGGGACTACGACAGTCGCCGCAAGATTTACGATAAGCCACCTTTTAAGAATCTTAAGCGACTTTTCGTAGAAATCACTGCCCCACTCTGTCATCGCATTTCCCTCGCTCTCCACTGTATAAACCCGAGAGGCTGGGGCGGCGGGTCGCTGTCGTCCGGGCTTGCATTCATCGCCCAATCGAGAACGTAATTGCGGTATGCGTACCACACGTCGTCCTCATCATCGTCAGCAAGCGTTGCATGCTCAAGCGTTATGCCTGTTCCGTCAAGCTGCCCAAAGATAGTTGTGAGGAAAGGCACAGGGGCTGATTCTCCTATGCCGTTGGTCTCGGCATATCTGTCCGCCTCTGACGACTCGACAATTATCGACGCATAAACGCGTCTGGCGTCGTAATAATCAAACATGGATTTGATTTTCACTCCTTTGTGTTTTCGGTTCGAAAATATCTTCAAAATTTAGCGTGATGCTCGGATCATCACCGTCTCTGAAGTCTTTCCAATAGAGGAACTTGTACTGGGGCCATTCGGATCGCACGACCTCTACGGGGAATGTCCAGTACGTTCCTTTGTTGAAAGCGTAGATAGTCACGCCGAACCGCGGCGGGACATATGGTAGTCCGCTGCACCAGCGCAGCCCTTGGGCGTGCAGCACTTCTGCAAATTCACGTATTTCATCATCGGACTCGACCACCATAGCATAATCGCCCGGGTAATCTTGTGCATTAAATTTCACGTATCATCGCCTCCGAATATATCCTCAAATTTCAACAGAACATCGGGCTCCTCTTGCGAAAAGTCCTTCCCATGGAGAATTCGGCATCCGGAACGATAGCTGTCTACGGTCTTTTCGTTGGCGAAGCGCGAATATGTCCCGCTGTTGAAAAAGAATGCGCGGGCGTAGTGAGGGATAGTGAGGTACGAGCTTCCGCTATGAAGTGTTTTGCCTCGAGCGTTAAGCACCTCAGCGGCGAATTCCGCTGCCTCGTCGGATGAGTCGCAGAACATCACGTAATCACCGGGGTAGTCGTTCACATTAAATTTCATGATGCCTCCCGCATATCTCCCGAAAGTGTTACGGGAACATTTGCTTGAAAATTGTTGGCTTTGCGGAATCTGAATTTGAGGTTTGAGGCGGCTTTTGATGCGCTGACAGCGGTCGTGGATGCCGCCCACATCCGACTGAACAGATTTCCCCATACATAGACCGCGCCGACAAACGTGTATGTTTTCATATTGACTCCTTTCTTCTTGCGTTGCTGTCCGGATGCTGAACGATCTTGCTAAGTTGTGTAAGCAGGATCGTGATTCCTGTCCAGTTGAGGTGAAGAGCGGGCTCGCATCGCGAGCACGCTCTTCCCGATACGTGGACAGGAATGTGGATGCCTTCTTCATTCCGTTTGTTACACATACGGATCGGATTTACTTTCCGAAATGCCACCCGGACAGCGGTGCTGCTTTACGCAGCGTGGCTCTTTATTATCTCCTTCATGGCTCCAATGAGATCCACTCCGGTCTTTTCCGAGGCTTTCTCGGCTGTTCTTGTCGTGAAATCGGGTTCGATCATCTTGTAATAAGCGTACAGCCCTTGCAGATGCTGCACGTCTTCGAGCGCCCACGGCTCGCCCGCTTTGTACGAGAAGCCGAACGAGCAGAGCATTGCGCGGAAAACCGCTTTTCTTTCGTGCCCGACAGTGAGCTCTCCTTCATCGCTGAATCTCACACCGAGCATCCAGCCCATTCGACCGTACCGCGTTTTCTTATCGTTGAACGAGAACGGCGCGTCGAAATCCGCGAGAGCAGTTTTGATTTGTCTGTATGCTTCTCCCCAATTGAAATCATACGGAGAAGAGAAGTCCATGTCGTCAGCATATCTTGTATAGCAAAGATGAGGTGTGAAGCTGCGGCAGACCTGAGCTATTGCGTGGTCGATGGGAATCATCATTTGATTTGTTATCATCGGGCTGACGGGAGAACCCTGCGGGAGCCCGCCGCGGAGGAAGCAAAGCGACATGGCTTTTTCGAATTCCTCGCGGTAGCTGCTGCCCTGTCTCACGTATTCGCTGAGTGGGAATGATTTTTCAAGCATTCCGACCACCCATTCTTCGGTTGAGCTCGGGAAGAACCCGTGAAGGTCGGTCTTGAGCCTCCATCTCGAATTGTTTTTCTGGTGCCTCTGGCAGGCGACGAGCGTGCTTCTGCCGTCGATGTACGCCATTGCGTTTGTGTGGTAGGTGAATTTTAATACGTATTTGAAGATATAACCGAGCTCCCTCAGCGCCCGATCCATGATCGGCGTCGGCGCGTCTATCTGCCTCAGCCCTCCCGAACGCTTCGGGACTTTAAAGCTGTGGTAGAGAGTCGATTTGTCGGGGGTGGCTATCAGCTCGGCATATTTTGTGTTGAAATCCATCAGGACTTCCTTGATGTGATTGTAATTGAACAGCTCTGCGGTTTTGTCGCTTATGTATTCGACATATCGCGTGACCGTATCGTATGTATTTGTCGCCGGAGCGAACCAATCGGGTGTTACGCCTTCGAGTGCTTCCTCAAGAGTGAGTTGGCGCTGAGAAGGCGGCGCTTTAAAAACCGTAATATAAGGCATTGTGTTCCTTTCTTCTTGTGACTGTGAAGTGAGTTGATCAGGGTCCAAGGGACTCTGGAGGCTGGAGGCGGGACTGCGGTTTTTTTTTTTTTTGTGTGTAGCGTCTAGCTGATGGTGTGTGGACAACCGCGTAATTTGGTTTCGGGGAGCCGCTCACGTGTTACGGCGGGGGCTGGACGCGTTGGCTTGTATGAGAGTTTGTTCGATTTGATCCTTTGTCGGGCCAATCCCCCTGCCGTCGCAGGAGTGTCCGGGAACCTCTTATACCGCCGATTTTTTACGACAGGTAACACCTGCCGTGTCCGTTCTTTACGGACAATGCTCACAAGAAATTAAATATTAAATAAGATTTTGATTATTGGGTTTAATTGAAAAGGCTGTTGAATTCGATTTTTATCTCGTTGAGATGGGATGGTATGACTTCGACTTCGCCTCCGAAGCCCCAGCGTCCGTAGCCCCTTGTACAAACTCCGTCGAGGTCGTGTCCGTTCATATTCTCGTCGAACACAACTCCTATATCCCATCGAGCATCAGTCGTCCAGTTCACGCCTTTGACCTGAACGACCGTTCCGCACTTTCCGGGGAGGGCTTGCCCGTCGAAGTCGTGCAAGACTCTAACACGGTCTCCGACGTGTATTTCACGCCCGTTTACGTCTTTGACAACGGCCATCAAAAAGCCTCGCAGCCGAACTGGAATGCGTCAACGTATGTCACGCTCTTGAGCCCTTCGCCCTTGATGTAGTTGACGAAGTTCACGACTCCATTTATCACGCAGAGCACGACGGTCGCCGCAACCCCGAGCTCTCGCCCGCAGGCTGTTTTCGGAGTGGCTTCGTGCGCCTCTTCGTGGGAGAAGTTCATGGTTTTGATGAGATTGTTTACCGCTCTGAGGTCTCCCCACTCGGCGGCGTAGCACTGAGCCTCGGTAAGCCCCGTGCGGAAGTCAAAGACAGCTTTTATCTGGCGATTCATGCGGTTGTCCTCGCATATCTTTCTGCGGAGGTCGATGTTATCCACACAGAGGAAAACGTAGCCTTTGAGCTGCTGATCGGAATACCCTTCGGTATAAACCGTTGTGTGAGCTTTTATCTCCGGATTTATTTCCGCCATGAGGTCGAAAAGCGCTTCGGCTTTGTTGCGTCCGACGTCGGCGTTCCTGAAAGCCTGATTCGCAAGGTTATGCGCTTCGATTTTATCAAAGTCGTAGAGCACGAATTTTGTGAGCCCGAGACGTACAAGGTTCTCGGCGAGATGGGACCCGACGCTGCCGCATCCGATGATGTGGCAGGGTTCGGTGACGTTCGTCGGGTCGAAAAATTCGAATGATTTAGTAAGATCCATAGCTATTGTAACCTCCGTAAATGCCCGCCCGATCAGTGTAATAATCACTGTAATTGTCGTAGTATGAAGTATTGTTTCCTTCATAGCGGCGATACTCGACCGCCTCTGTTTTCGCTCTGGGTTTTGGTACGACTTTCGGCGCGGGGCGTGCAAGCGTTTTTGCTTCCGTAATGAAGTTTGCAAGGCTTCCGCCGTCGGTTTCGACGTCGATGTCGATGTCCGTCGTTTCGTAAAGAGTGTTATTTGCGACATCGTATATGCTGCACGACCATTCGCCGCGTTTGTTGAGTATCATGTAGATGTAATACGGATCGAAATCGTCGGACGGCTCGGGCATGATGGACACACGTTTGTCTCTCACCGTCAGGTCTACCGACGACGGCGTTACCGCCATGTTGACATGGGAATGACCGTGGAAGCGTATTTTGCTTGCGGTTTCAACATCGAGTGAATCCTCCCACGCTTCGTACTCTGCGAGGTCGGACACGACCGTTGCTTCGGAAACCGTGTGCGGGAAGTTCAGGATGTCTTCAATTCGCCACGCATTTTTTTCGATTCGCGTGACGATTCCGTGCCACTGCACCTCGGTCGCAAACGCCGAGACGAGCGCTTGCATTTTGACCCATGCGGTCGATGTGAAGATTAGTTTTGCACGCTCTTTTATCTCGCCGAAACTTCTCTCGATTTTCGCGTTGCCGTAACTTCTTTCACCGAGGAGTTGATGCCTCAGCTCGGCGAGTATCTTTTCGGCGTCGTCTTTTTCTATCCTGATCGGTTTTGCCATTGAATTTACCTCACTTTTTAGTCCTTCTGTCTTGAAGTACAGCTTCACCATCTAAGATCCGCCGTCCACTTGTAGAAACATCACGATTTATGTACACTGAATGCTCTAAATATTTTGTGTCATCATGTTGAGACTTAACTTCTATATCAAAGTCTTCTGATCCCCACCTCAAGAAGAAGTAGGCATTGTCGGTTTTTAAGAACTCTTTAATAACAGCAAGACCGTCGCAATCATCGTCGTCCCATGGTACCCATTTGCAATCCAACGAGATTGTCTCTGGGTCGGAGCAGTAACGCGGACAGCTTTTGTAATGATACACCCCGACTCCCTCGCAGCCCGTGACGAACTCACACGCCGCAGCGCTTTTAGCTTTCGCCATTTCGACCAGCCGTCGATAGCCCTCTTTGTATGTCACCAATATGACTTCGCTGTTATTGCTCACTTTGCTTTCCTCTCTTTCTTTGCAATTCGTTTTGCAAACTCCTCGATGGTGATGAGTTCGGTTTTGTCCGTGATCCTGTCGACCTTTGAGAGGTCGGGATTAGCCCACACACATCTTATTTTTCTGTTTGCATCGACCCAATTCGCAAATTCTTGGAACACCGTCAGGTCGCCGACGTTCAGGTTTCTGGTCGCCGCGCACGACTGCTCGATCGCGAGATCCCACTCGCCTGTCTTGGCGTACTGTGCGTAATATTTGTCATTGCCTCCGCTGCAAGCGTGGAAATAAATGTGCGGGTTCGGAGCACAATCTCCGGTTTTCATCACTCTTCTTATCGGAGAGACAAGCTTGAGAGCTGCCAGCTTGAAACGAGCCGTGACCTGAAATACGCCGAGCTTCTCACCGAAAACCGCATTTAAAATCGGAACAATGCGAGAAGGCAGAGAAGTATACAGCACAGAATCCTTATTTTCGACCATAGCGCGGAATTCGGCTTCATCATAATACTGAAGGGGAGCGGTCACGTCATATTCGATGGTGCCGTCTGACTGAGTTGACAGGATGTCGATGTCCTTATGGTTTATGAAGAATTCGCGGAATGAGGGGTCGTCCTTTTTGGAGGTTTTGAGGAGCGCATTGAGCTCCATTACCACTTCTTCGTAGCTGCGGTAAACGTCCGCCAACTTTTTTTCAAAACTGTTTATGGATTCCTCATAGCTTGTGCGGGCTGACTCAAGAGCGGATATACGAGTTTTGCGCATCTTATCGGCAACGCCCGTGATAGCGCTTGAGATAATGATCCCGCGGATGTCTGCTTTTGCTGCGGCGGCTTTGCAATACTCGATGAGAGCGGCTTTTGCTGCGTCCTGTTCTTTATTCGGAACATAACTGAGTGAGAAACAAAGTGCCTTGATCTCTTCTTTAGTTCCCGAAAACGCCCACGTCATGACTCTGGGCAGAAGTGATATCAGCGCCTGCACCCATTCGCCCGACAGGTACGAACCGTACACCAGCGCAACGACTTTATGTGTTTCCTGATTGACAAAAAGTCTTGTGCCGTCCTGCTTATCTCCGCGCTTTTGTGAGAACTGCGACAGGTAAGCGTTGAGCGGCTGTGACGGCTGGTCGAATTCCATCCAGCCCGCCGAAGCAACGGCGCACTTTTCGAACAGCTCGGAGTCCGGAACGCGTATCAGCGTTACTACGGACTCGTTACCATCCGTGAAAACGCATTCGACTCTCGCGTTACTTTCGCCCGCTACGGAGGAAACGCGAGACTCCTTTGCGACCCGACCGGGGTCGCCGGGGTTATTGTTGATTGCCGTCGCGCGGAGAAACGCACTTAAAGACCAGTCGCCTCCGACTTCAATTGGGGTGCCGAACGCGCTGTCGAGGACCTCGTTCAGCACTTCAAAATTACTCCGGTCGATTCGCATGAGGTTTACCTTCCTTTCCGGATTTTAGTTTGCAGCTCCGTCCATCTTGACGGTGGCTCTGAGATTGTGCGTCTTGCCGTCGGTAAGACCGAGAGCTTCGAATGTTGCATCAATGTCGTCGATGATGCAGCCATTGACGGATACCTGTGCTCTTGCGGTGTCGACTCCCACGCGGGCAAACACCTCAGCGGGGGTCTCGGTTATGTCGGCGTTGACGGTGCGGGTGATATCGCTGGTTTTAACATTGAGATTGATCATTGTATGTACTCCTTAAGTTCTTTTTTGGTTTTGATTTTGATTTTTTGAGGGTTCCGACGCCGGTGCGTTCCGGCGTCGGGCTGAGAGTAGGGGATTACTCCTCGACGACTACCATGGTAGCCATGAGGTTCTGACGAGCAGAGCGGACGGTATCGGCTTCTGCTGCGACCTGAGCCTCGATGATGCCGAGATTCTCGATAGCCGCGCCGACATAATCGGCGACTGCATCCTTGAGCTTGTCGTCCTTTACGTCGGGAAGTGCGAACACCGCCTTGGCGTAGCCGTCAGCTGTCGTGGCTGCGAAAGTTACGCCGCACGCCGAGACGCTGGGATGGTCTTCGACGTAGGAAATACCGAACTTGGTATTGTCCTTATCGTCCTTGAGCTCAAGGGCGCCGGGCTTGTACTTTTTGAGCAGCTTGATGTCCTCGGTCTTTACGGACGAGACGAGGGTAAGTCTCTTGAATTCTTTGTTGATTTTGATCTGCATGTTTTCTCTCTTTCCGGGCATTGCCCTTTGATATGTAGTGTATTGCTATCGCCTTTCGGGCGTTGTAGCCTCTTTAGTTTGTCGTGAACACGACGATTTTCTGTCCCGGTTGGATTATGTTTCCGATTCCGTTACGGCTTTTGACCATTGATATCCAATCCTGACGGTTCATATCCGAGGGGCAGAACTCTCCGGAAATGCTCCAAAGAGAGTCGCCGCGCTCGACTGTGTATGTTTCTTCGTCAAGCTCGGTGCTTCCTGCACATACCGCGACGACCAGCACCGCGCAGAGTATCGCCGCGACTGCTATCGCTGCGACGCCGATTCCTTTTTTGCTCCGATCCGTCGGGGCTGTGTAGTAAACTCTCATCGTATTTCCTTTCTTCAAAATAGCTCATCAAACTTGATTTTTGTGGAGGGTTCGTCCTGAATTGAGCTGAGACATTCACTATCACCGTAAACGCAATAGCCATCACGACCGCCGTACATCCTTCCGATTCCACGAAATCCTATCTGCTCGTCGAATTCTACGCAGGCGCTAAATGGCCCCATAGAGCCCTTGCAATTGATCACCCTGCCGGTCTTGCCGACGTATCTGTCCCCGAAGTACCCTTTTTCGGCAACAGCTCGGTCGCCGACTTTGAATCCCTCACTCATTGCTCTTCACCGCAGCGCTTACCATGTCCTTGACCGCTTTTGTTCTTACCAGTCTTTCCGCCAGTCTGTCGGCAGCAAGTCTCAAAAGCTCGTCGCGGTTTTTGTCGAGGAAAGCGTCAATATGCTCAGCGAAGAATTCGGTCGGACAGCGCGTCGGAGTGCGTCTCCACTCGTCGTACTTGAAAACGGCTCGCGTTGCTGCGGTTCTCAACTCATCCATGATCTCCTTTTCGGCTTTACTTTCTATCGCCTCGCGGATGCGTTCGTCGTCGATGCCGATGCCTATCTGTATTACGTGTTCCATATTGTGTTCCTTTCTTCTACGGAAGTAGTCTAAAAGTGTGGTTAAAAAATTGTCAAAAAATAACGTCGCTGAAAGCGACTTTCAAATTGATTGGCGAGGCGGGCTCAAGCCTGTCCTCATTGCAAAACCACGTGTTGCCGTAACTATCTTCTTCTGGCACGTGCTCGAATAGTATCTGCGGACGGGCGGCTTGGTCGGCTATTACCACGCCCTCCATGCCGACGATATCTTCACGACCATCGACCGGAGCGATGCACCTAACGCGGTCTCCTGTATGAAATTTCATTCTGTTCCTTCCTTTCGTAAATTTCGGTAGACCAATCGTGTGGTTAAATTGTACCACAGACTTTGAGTTCTGTCAAGAGGTTTTGCTGAATTTTTGAAAAAATTTTTGCACGAAAAAAGAAGGTACCGGAAAGTACCTTCTTTTGAATTCATTTTTGCGTGCAGTTTTCACATTTTGTGTGCGTTTTTTGCACTCCAATGCACGTTTTCCGCACTTATAGCGCCGTCAAAGGGGAGTTTTATTTATGCACGAACACGTTTGGGATGGAAACGCTGATGCAGACACGTCCGTCGGTCGTCGTGTCGATCGTTATCGCATTTGTCATTTGGAGTGCCCGGCAGAACGAGGGAATGTCCCGCTCCTGTAAATCGACCACCCTGAAATATGCGGTAACTCCGCCGTGTTCGAGCCTCGGCTGAACGACGGTCGGCTCAAGCTCACCGTTGCAGGCTTGGGTCAGGTCTTCAAAATACTTCAGTACTCTGAGCATCTTCATCCACTGCGGACGGTTGATAACGTAATCGCTGTCATTGCGCTCGTCGATTATGCTTTCCCATACGCTGCCGAACATTCGGCAAAATTCTTCATCGTCTAACCCTTCGAGGGCTTCAAGTTCGTCTTCGTTCATTCATTCTCCTGTTGATCGTCTGTATTTTTGTTGTTATCGCTGCGCAATGTTACGTTGTATTTTTCCTCGACCGCTTCGAGGACAAGCTCCGAAATGGTTTTCCCCGTAGAGGCAAGAAGGGAATCGAAAGTGGGTTTGAATTCGCGGGGGATGCGGACAGTCAAAGCATGGTATTTAGCCATTCTGTTTGCATACTGTTTTTTTTGATAATCGGGATGCGATGCTCGATACTTCTTATCTCGTTCCCACCCTGTCGCTTTGCGTTGTTCGTTACTCTTTCGGACGCGGGCTTTAGCTCGCGCCGCACGTTCCTCTTCTGATAGAGGTGGACGCCCGATTTTCTTTTTTTGCAATTCCATAACGCCGCCCCCTATCTAAAAATGGCACTTTTAAAAGGGAGTGCCCAACCCAGAAGGGATGCCGCAGCAACGACCAAGAAACCACGGCACATTTATATTATACCCCGCTTCGGAGGTATTGTCAAGGTTTTTTGCGATTTTCGGTCAGGCAGGATTTTGCGCAGAATCGAGGACAGCGATGAGGCTACGCAAGGTCGCCGCCAATTCGGGGTTCTTTTCGATTGCGGCGGCAAATGCCGCGATGTCGGAACCGCTGCGTGTGGCTTGCGCCTTTACATTACGCTGGCTCTCTCTGAACGCGGAAACCTTATCGCGGAACTCGTTGCTCCTGTTGAAATACAGCCGCGTGCTTTGCACTTTCCCTGCTCTTGGGAGATGGCTCGTTATACGTTCAGCGCGGACTGTGCCGAGCCCCGGAAGCTCCAATTTCCCGCCGTCACGATAGCATTTTGATATAACGGTATCTGTTACAAACTCTACACATTGATTCCAGAAATACTTACTGTCGGGTTCGTTCATGCCCGTTTTCTTTGCAAGTTCACTGTAAAATTCTGAGCTGGTCATGGTTATTATCTCCTCATACATTCATAATTGGGTTGACGTCACCTCGCACGTCCATTCGGGGGCTTTGTCTCCGTACATGGCGCGGTTGGCTTCGTTGTTTTCGCCGCATATTTCGCGGGCGTAGGCTTCGATTTCATCGAATTCCTTTTTGGTTTCGATTTTATATACGTTTCTCTCGTGATCGTGAGGCAGGCTTGAAACCGCCTCGGCGAGAATTTCGGGCGTGGGATCGCCTTGACTGCGCGACATCCACTGCCCCTCATCGGGATCCCAGCAGTCGACGGTTAAACCGTAAACGGTCTTGTTCTCTTTGCAATAGAATTTCATATCGCATTCTCCTTTTCGTCGATATCGGGCAGGGCATACGCCACATAATGCTCGTTATACTTTTTGTCGAATTCGTCCCATGTTGTGAGCTTTTGGACGACGAATGTTACGCCGTCGCGGTTCTTATGTATCATGTATTCGCGCTTGCCCGCTTGCGTGAGGCTGAGGTTGCTTCCGTCGCTGAATTCGATCTCGGATGCCGTCATACGGTAGACCGACCGGAAGTTCAGCGGGTTGCACACCTTTTCGGGCGGAACTCTGTCGAGTGCGTAAGCCAGCCACTTATCCGATTTGCGAAACGCGGAGCCGACGAGCACCGACTCGTTGTTTGCGAGCAATTCGCAAAAGAGCTTTTTCGTTATCTTCATCATCGTGAGGCATCTCGTTTCATTCCGCTGCCGATTCGCAGGCAAGATATTTTTTGACCGTCGTCCATTTTGAGGCTGATTCGTATTCAGCGTGAGGCGTGACGAGCGTCAAAATGAGGCGGAGAAGCCCCGAAACTTCGCCCGTTTCGGTGTTTATGTAAGGGCATTTGCGTTCATGTTCGCAAAGAAAATTGCTGATTTTGATTTTAAGTCGATTCATTTTCAATACCTCTCTTTAAGCTCAGTTTGGGTATGAGTTGGGCTTCCGCTCACGCGGAAGCCCGAGAAACGGATATTTATGCAGGCTGATAGGCTCAGTCCATAGAAGCCCGCTCATGCTTGTCGCCGGGCGCGGCGAGGCTTATGCCCGTCGTCAGTGACGCTGACTCTGTTCCGGTTCAGGCAGGGAACAGTCTGCTAAGGAATTTCGGATTTCGGAGGATCAAATGAGGCGCGTTTGATTTTTGGGCGGATTCGTCAGGCGTCAAGGCTCTTGATTTTGAGGTTCTTGACCGCATAGCTCTCGCCCTTCAGGCAGCGGTATGCGACCGACAGTATCACGGTCTGGAATGTCTTTTCGTTCATGGATTTCAGTCCGGTTTTCGCTTTTGCGTCGAACTGGAATGCGCATTCCTGAATGAATGCTATATCGTGGTTGGTGCAGCGGTAGGTGTTGCCGATAAGTTCGTCGATTATGCTCTGAAGCATACGGACGATTTTCGTGTTGCTGTCGGGCGTTTCGCCTTCCATCTTGCGTTTTGCGGCGGATACGAAATAGTACGATTTTTTCGCAAGGTCTTCGGGTTTGAGGCTGAAAACCTCAGTTTCGCGGAGCTGAAGCAGTTCGAGAAGGTGCGCGGTATTGTAGATCCATTCCTTTGAGAGCGTGCCGCCGCTGAATGCTGTGAAGTTGGCAAGGTTGATCCTGCTCTGTCGTTTGTCGAGCTTGACTCCGACGATTGAGCCGTCGTCTTTGGAAACCTCTTCCTTAATGCGGTAGGCATCGACATAGAATCGGTCGATCGCGGCGACATACGGCTTTTCTGCGGTCATGAATTCGGCGAACGCCACATTGCAGATCGCTTTGTTGTACTCCTGAACATACTCGTTCAGGGTCTTTTTTGTTGACGCGTAGGCATCGAGATTTTTCTCGGTGAGTGCGGCGCGGAGCGTCGCAAGGGTCGCATTCACTTTTTCTTCGCATTTCGCGGCGGATTCTTTGTAAGTAAGGTTTGCCATAGTTAAATTCTCCTTCATTGGCGTTTTATTTTTTGAGTTTCCTCATGGTAGGCGGCTGATTCTCGGCTCAACCGCCGTGAAGCCGTCCGAGGCGAATTTCCCGGAATGGGATTATAAAAAGCCCGATTTCTTTTCGGGCTGGATTCTCTATCCATTTTTATACATTTTCCATTCATCAGGCTTGACGGTATGATTTCTCTAATCTCCACCCCGTCGGGGCTTGTGATATCATTGCGCGGTAGGCAGTATTATACATTTCCCGTTGGGAATATGTATTGCTTGCTTTGCAAATCGGAATTCATGCCGGGTCTGATTATGTACTCATTTCAACCGTTTACGCGAGCCGCGATCAGGCATCCACATCTTGCGTGCGTGTCATCGCTTCCCTTAACCGCCCGACTTGCATCAGGCATATCTTTGGTCATTGACCGATCCGCACGTTTTCAGCTCTGGATTTTGCTACGTGGAGCTGTCGAGGTTTTCACCATCCTTCAGGCAGGTCTACTCCCATGCCCATCGACCGACGCCGCGTTTAAAGTTGCGACTCTTCCGTTTTCATCAGCCCGAAACGGTAGGCAACTGCTCCATCTGTCTTTATACAGGCTTTGGACTGTCTGACGCTTTACGTCAGGCGACATTAAGCAGGGTTTGTTCTGTTTTGGGTTCTCTGTCGGCTGCTGCCTCTCTCCGCCTCTCTTGCCGCCTTGCGGGGCTGTCGGCGGGTGTCGGCTTGCCGGGGTCGGCTGCTGCCTCTCTCCGCCTCTCTTGCCGCCTTGCGGGGCTGTCGGCGGGT
>ERZ1034925.155-NODE-155-length-37801-cov-30.288825_pt1 | contig 37801 bp, 56 predicted proteins | sample MGYA00520687_ERZ1034925 | MGnify/ENA primary metagenome ERZ1034925 (study PRJEB33766, sample SAMN09781758) | gut metagenome | biome: gut microbiome | host: Homo sapiens | place: Madagascar | study: EMG produced TPA metagenomics assembly of the PRJNA485056 data... | reverse complement strand
GGGGTTTAATAGAGGGGAAGAGGCTGAAAATGAGGGTCGAGGGCGGAGAATTGGGAGACAATGCGAATTATTGGCGAATGAAGAAGCAGGCAACGGAAGATGTGAGAAAATGAGCAGATGAGGTCGGAAAGGGATTGAAAACGATGAGATGCATGGCATGTGGAATCGAGATATTCGGGAAGGATAGAAAGTATTGCAGCAGAGCTTGCGCGAACAAGCATCGGCGAGTTATGGAGCTGGAGCAACACGAAGAAAAGCTGGTGTTTTCATGCGGAGGCGGCGTAGATTCAACAGCAATTGCGGCGCTGATATGCGAAGGCAAGATTGAAAAACCGGATATCGGCGTGATGGTAGATACCGGATACGAAAAAACAGATACGATGCGACATGTGCGCGATGTGATTGTACCAAATCTGGAGCGCGCGGGCGTGCGATTCGAGATCATCCGGACAAAAGACTGGTATCCAGAACAGAAGATCATCAGTGACACGGGGTTCTGCGTGTGCCCATTATTCAGAAAAGGCGATGAACGGAACAAACGAATGCAAACGTGCTGCAACGAGCAGTGGAAGGTGATCGTGATCCGGAAATGGCTGGCGAGCATCGGGGTTCACAGAGTAAAACAGATCATTGGAATTGCCGCGGATGAAGCACACAGAATGCGGGAATCCAGAAGAACAAAAGAGAAACACTGGTATCCGCTGGTGGAGTTGGGCATGACGCGCGAAGATTGCATCGCGGAAATCGAAAAGATGGGCTGGAACGTGCCGCCGCATTCGAGCTGCATTATATGCGGGCAGCAAACGGACGGAGAATTCTGGCGCATGAAATTCGCGGAACCCAAGGATTTTGAACGCGCATGCGAAATCGAACGCGAAATTCAGAAAACTGCGCCGGATATATACATTCACAGATCATGCAGGCCGCTGGATAAGGTGTTCAGCATGTAGGTGGCGACGGTATAGCGGCGGATTTGATACGCGAAAGGGCGAACTGATACGCGAAAGGGCGATTTGATACGCAGAGCGGCGGATTCGATACGCGAATGGAGATTCAATGCGCGAAAGGGCGATCTGACACGCGGCGCGGGGATTTGGAACGGATTGGAGGTGAGGGGATGGCGACGGGACGGAAGCCGCAATTGAGCGTGCTGGCGGGCGAGAACAACCACCTGACAAAAAAAGAGAAAAAGCAGCGCGCGCGGAACGAACCGACAGGATGCAAGGCGCGGCTGAAGCCGCCAGCATCGCTATCCGAGGGCGCGCGCGCCGAGTGGAAGCGAATCGTGAAGCTATACCGACAGTTGGACGCGGAAGTGATCAACGATCTGGATATCAACACTTTGGCGTTTTACTGTGAAAACGTGGCAGTGATGCAAAAGGCAGAGGAAGAATTAAAGACACAGCCGCTGGTGGTGACTGCGGACGCGGACAAGGGCACGACAAAGCCGAACCCGCTGATCAAGATCATGAATGACGCGGGCTTGAACATCGTAAAGGCGGCGGAGCAGCTTTGTCTATCGCCGGTGGGCAGAGCGCGCATCGGAAAGGCGGGCGCAAAAGCGGACACGCGTTCGGAAATGGAGAAATATCTGGAACGCAGACGATTGACCAATTAAGCGAACACAGGCAGCGAGGAGGGATGATGCATGTATTCGCAAGCAAAAGCAGACGAACACATTGAATTCCTTGAGCTGCTGAAACTGACGGGCGATTTTTGGGGGAAGCCGTGGAAGCTGCTGGACTGGCAGAAGGATGTGATATCCAACGTATACGGCACGGTGGACGAAAACGGGAATCGCCGATACAAATACGCTTATCTGGAAATCCCAAAAAAGAACGGCAAGACGGAGATGATCGCGGGATTCGCGTTGGATCACTGTCTGAACGACGCGCCGGGCGGGCAGATATACTGCTGTGCGGCAGAGCGCGAGCAGGCGTCGCTGGTGTACCTGGCGGTAAAAAGCAAGATCGAACAGGACGCATATCTGAGCGATCTATTCCGCGTGGTGGACAGCAAAAAAGAAATCTATAACATCGAATCGGGAACGTTCATCAAGGTGCTGAGCGCCGAAGCCTATTCGAAGCACGGATTGAATCCGACGGTGGTAATCTTCGACGAGCTGCACGCGCTGCAGAAGCGCGATTTGTGGGACGTAATGACATTCGGTTCGGGCGCGGCGCGCAAGGAACAGCTGATCTGGATCATCACGACGGCGGGCGACGATCCGGACCGCAAGTCGATCGGCTGGGAACAGCACGAATACGCGCGCAAGGTGCGCGACGGAGAGATCAACGACCCGACATGGTTCGTTCGCATTTACGGAGCGCCGGAGGACGCGGATATCTACGATGAAAAAACGTGGTATGCCGCGAATCCATCGTTGGGCGTGACGATTGATATCGAGAACGTGCGCAAGGAAGCGCTGGCGGCGAAGAACAGCCCGGCAGCGGAGAGATTGTTCCGGTGGCTGCGGCTGAACCAGTGGATCGCGCTAAAGCGCGTTGGCTGGTTGCCGGTGACGCTGTGGGACGACACGGAAGCCAGCTGGACGCGAGACGCGCTGACGGGGCTGGAATGCTATGTCGGGCTGGATTTATCCAGCGTGAACGACCTGACGGCGATGGCGGCGCTATTCCCGCCGCAGGCGGGATGCGAAAAATGGCGATTCTTCATCGACGCGTTCATCCCGGAGGAGAACATGCCGGAGCGCGAAGCGCGAGACCATGTGCCGTTTGCGGAATGGGTGCGGAACCGATACGTGAAGGCGACGCCGGGCGATTGCATAGATTACGCCTATATCGCCCGCGATCTGGAAAACAAGATGCGCCGGTTCAACGTGAAATACATATGCGCCGACCCATGGCGAATCGAAGCGCTGGCAACGCACATGCAGACGGAGATTCGCGACGATAAAATCATAAAGATTCCGCAGACGATCGAGGGCATGAGTCCTGCGATGAAGGAAATCGAACGCATGATGCACGCGGGCATGATCGAACATGAGAAGAACCCGTGCGGGCGCTGGACGTTCGGCAATGTGATCGTAGCGGTGGATGGAAATGAAAATCTGAAGCCGCACAAGGGGCGCAGCATTGATCGCATCGATCCGGTGGTGGCGCTGATTGACGCGATGGCGGCGGCGATCCGACTGGAAAAGAGCCAGAGCGTATACGAATCGCGCGGAATACGCGAACTATGAGGTGATGAACATTGAGATTCAAAATATTCGGGCGAACGATCAGCATTAACGCGGAGCGCACGAGCGGAGCGATGAGCGCGGCGGAGTGGGAAAGCTACCTGATCGGGAACGGCTACCGATGCGACGCGATGACGGCGATCCGGATCGGCGCGGTATTCCGGTGCGTTGATCTGCTGAGCAAGACAATGGCCAGTCTGCCAATGCACATGTACAAAAAGACGCGCGACGGCGCGAAGGAAAAGGCGGGAAATCATCCGGTGTATCCGCTGGTGTACATCCTGCCGAATCACTGCACGACGGCGTATGAATTCTGGCAGATGTTTACGGCGAACATGCTGCTGACGGACGGCGGGTACGCAAAAATCGTGCGAAACGGCGCGGGCGAAGTGGCGGAGTTATGGAACATTCCGACGCGGAACGTGGTATACCGCGACCGGAACCGGATCAATGGGCAAAAATACATCGACATCGTTGACAGCTACGGAAACATGGAGCGCCTTCGCGAAGGCGATTTTTTATACGTTCCGGGATTTCGATTCGATTCGGATACAGATCCGATGGACCCGATTTCGATCGCGGCGGACATATTGGGGCTATCTTCGGATATCAACGCGATGGCGGCGGCGGCATTCCGGAACGGAGCGAACCCGGGCGGATTTCTGGAAGTGCCGGGCGGACTATCCGATCGCGCCTATGAGCGGCTAAAAGAAGACGCGATGAAGAAATATTCCGGAGTGAAGAACGCCGGGAAGCTGATGATCCTGGAAGAAGGCATGAAGGCAAACATGCTGGATCGCGATCTGGAAAAGACGCAAGTGCTGGAATCGCGGAAATTCGCGATCGAAGAAATCTGTCGGATATTCGGCGTACCGCTGCACCTGTGCATGAGTTTGGAGCACGCGACGTTTTCAAACATCGAGCAACAGAGCGCGGAATTCGTGCGCGACGCGATCAATCCGCTGTCGGTGCGGATTGAACAGGCGATGTATCGCGATCTGCTGACACCGCGCGAACGCGGGCGGTATTTTTTCAAGTTCAACACGAACGCCTTGCTGCGCGGAGATACCGCGGCGCGAACCAGCTATTACAACACGATGCGCCAAAATGGCGTAATGTGTGCGGATGACATCCGCGAACTGGAGGACATGAACGCGATCCCAGACGGGAGCGGCAAGATATACGCGATCAACGGGAACATGATCGATTTGAAGAATGTGCCGCTGAATATTCCGAGGGGAGCGCAGACGCAGAAGGGAGCGACGGCAAATGCCAAAGTATGAGCGTTTCTGGGATTTTGTAAACAAAGAAGACGGAGCGGAGCTGCTGATTTACGGCGATATCAGCGATCGCAGCTGGTGGGGCGACGAGGTGACCCCGAAGATATTCAAGGAAGAACTGGACAAGTGCCGGGGCGATCTGGATATATTCATCAATTCGGGGGGCGGCGACGTATTCGCGGGCATGGCGATATACAACATGCTGACGCGCTACGATGGAAAAAAGACGGTGCACATCGACGGACTGGCCGCGAGCATCGCAAGCGTGATCGCGATGGCGGGCGACGAGGTGATCATGCCCGAAAATGCGATGATCATGATTCACAATGCATGGACAATGTGCCGCGGCAATCGCAATGATCTGCGCAAAATGGCGGACGAAGTGGAGAAGATCGACGGGCTGATCGCCGACACCTACGCGCGGCGCGGCAATAAGACGGGCGCTGAATACGCCGCGATGATGGACGCGGAAACATGGTTTACCGCACAGGAAGCCAAAGAAGCGGGACTGATTGACACAATCGAAGCCGGAAAGCAGATCGCCGCCAGCATGGACGGAGTTTTTTTATGTGCGAACGGGATTCGGATCGACATAGCCCGATACAGGCATGCCGACGCTGTGCGGCAGATGACGGATCATTCCAACGGGGACGAAAGCCAGCCCGTTGATGATGATATACAAAACGCGCTGGATATGCAGCGCAGAAAATTCAATGCAAGCAAACTAAAAATCGCAGAAAGGATGAACAGAAAACATGACCATCATTGAACTGAAGCAGATGCGCGCAAAGGCAGTTGCCGACATGCGCGCGATCATGGATCGCTGCACGGACGCGGCGATGAGCGCGGAGGATCAGACCGCATACGACGCGGCGGAGGCGGAATTTACCCGCATTTCTGATCTGATCGACAAGGAAGAACAGCTGCAGGCGCGCGAGCGCAGAATGGGCGAGATCGAAGACGGAATCGAGCGTGGAGCGCGAAAGAACCCGAACGACAAGCAGATTCAGATGTTCGCGAGAGCGCTGACCGGCAACGCCACGGACGTGACGGCGTACAGAAATGCCTATTCGCTGGGCGTGGACGAACAGGCGGGATACCTGACCGCGCCGGTGCAGTTTATCGCCGATCTGATCAAGGGACTGGACGACGATCTGTTCATGCGCAGGATAAGCCACCAGACCCCGAGGATCGGAAAGGCGCAGAGCCTGGGATTCCCCTACATCGCGACCGACGCGACCAACGCAGAATGGGAGGGCGAGACCGACACGCCGACCGAGGAGACGGCGCTGGCGTTCGGAAGGCGCGAGTTCAAGCCGAACCGCATGGCGAAGCTGGTGAAGATCAGCCGCACGCTGATCAACCATGCGGAGCTTGCACCTGCGGCGGTGCTGGAACGGATGCGCTACATGATCGCCGTGACGCAGGAAAAGGCGTACATGACGGGCGACGGCAGCGGCAAGCCGCTGGGCATTTTCACGGCGTCGGCGAGCGGAATTCCGGCGAGCAGGGACGTGACCGCCGCAAAGGCGACCAGCATTAAGGCGGACGAGCTGATCGATCTGAAGTACAGCCTGAAAGGCCAGTACCACGCGCGCATGGCGTGGGTAATGCACCGGAACATGGTGAAAGCCATCGCCAAGCTGAAGGACAACAACGGCGCGTTCATGTGGCAGCCGAGCATTCAGGCGGGACAGCCGGACATGCTGCTGGGCAGAGCGGTGCACATGACGGAGTACGCGCCGAACGAGCTGAAGGCGAACGCCTACGTAGCCGTGCTGGGCGATTTCCGAAATTACTGGATTTGCGATGCGGACACGCTGGAGATGCAGGTTCTGCGCGAGCTGTACGCGCCGACCAACCAGATCGGATACATGTTCAACTATTTCGGCGACGGCGCGCCGGTGGTTGGTGAGGCATTCGCCCGCCTGAAGATGGGCGCATCCGATTCCTGATATACGGGAGGGCAAAGAAATGATTGGCGATTTATCCACGCAGATTGACCTGCGCTGCTGGATGCATGGCGCCGCCGCCGGAGTAGACACTTCGGCGGCGGCAACCAGCGCGATCGACACGGACGAATACAGCAGAGCGCTGATCACGCTGAATTTTGGAACGGTAGCGGACGGAGGGAAATGCGCACTGACCGTGAAGGGCAGCGAAACCGCGAGCGGGACATATTCAAAGATCGCGGAGATCGCGGCGGAAACACCGACGGCAAGCAAGACATGGGCGCTGGACGTGCCGTGCAATATGCGCTATTTGAAGATCGAATATCAGCGCACGGGCGCGAACGTGACGATCGAAAGCGGTGCGCTGATGCTGTACGACGGAAAACGCGTGCCTGCGGACAGTATGGGCGACGTGGTAAAACGAATCGTGATTTAACGACGGAGGGCGGACAGAATGCGATATACGGTACAAATAACAGGCGATGAGCTGATCGAACTTGACGAAGTGCGGCAGCACATCAAGGCGCTGAACGACGACGATGAAGATCTGCTGATCATTACGCCGCTGATTTCCGCTGCGCGCGAATATTGCGAAAATCTGACCGGATGCGCATTCTGCCGACAAACCGTGACAGCCTATCCGGAATGGAACGATACAGACGTACACCTGCCGAGAACGCCGATTATCGCGATCGAAACGGTGAAGATATATCACGCTGACGGAACGGTTGACACGCTGACGGACGCGGACTATTCGATCGATCTGCACGACGGAAGATTTGTGCTGAACAAGGTATGCGACAATCCGAGGACGATCAACCCGATTGAAGTGCGATACGAGGCGGGCTGCACAAGCCTGCCATACGCCGTGCGGCAGGCAATGCTGATGCTGATCGGGCACTGGTATCAGCACCGGGAAACGATCGAAACGGGTGCGGTAACGAGCGTGGAGGTAGCGGCGACGACCGCGGCGATTCTGAAGCAATACAGAATGTGGTGGTTCTAATGGCGAAAACGACAACCATTGGCGCGATGAACGCGCAGATTCGAATTAAGAACATCACAACCGAACTGGATGCGGACGGATTCAGGGTGGAAACAGAAACGGACGCGATCAAAGGCAAGGTGTGGTGCGGCTGGCGCTGGGTACACGGAAAAGACCAGATGGATGATCGCAAGCTGCAGCACATCGAGAACGCGACGATCACGATGCGGTATACGCCGAAGATCGACCTGCGGAGCCGGATTTATCTGTGCAGCGAGGGCGATGGCGCGAAACCGTGGGAAGTATTGAGCATCGACAACGTGGACGAAAAGCGCATGTCGTTGGAGATCAAGGTGCAGCGGAGGATGAAGGCATGAGCGAAACGAGCAACGGCACGGCGGCGCGGATCATACGCGCGCTTGCGCAGTTCGGTTATCCTGTGGCGCAGGGCAACAGCCCGACAGACGATGAAACCTATTTTGCGTTCACAATGGATGCGACGCCGGACGATTTCGGCGATGATGAGCCGCACGCGGATATCATCGGCGTAATGCTGCACCTGTTTGCACCGTTCACGCAGAACACGACGAAGCTGCGCCGGAAGATACGGCGCGCGATATTCGATGCGGGGTTCACCTACCCGGATATGGTGGACGCCAGCGAAACAACGCGGCAATCGGACGGCACGGAACAGCACGTTGTATTCGAGTTCGAAGACGCGATTGGAGTGGACGAAGATGGAATTTGAAATGCAGGTGAGCGGCCTGAAGGGGCTGATGATCGCGATCGAAAAGGCGGGCGACATACCGGAGAACGTGCAGAAGGACATGGTGCATGCGAAAGCGACCGTGGCGGCGGATTCGCTGCGCTATTTCGCCGCCAAAATGCTGACGGGGCCATACAACGAATATGGCGTAGCAAGAAGCGTGACGCAGAAAAAACCGAAGATGCGAAAGAGCGGCGCATATGAAGAAATCATATTCAAAGGCACGCAGCACGGAAACCGGCTGGGCGAGATTGCATTTGTAAACAATTACGGGACAAAAAAGCAGAAGGCACGACCATTCATTACGGAAGCGATCAAGGATGCGAAAGATCCGGGGTCGACCGCGGCACTGAAGGTACTGGATGAATATTTAAGTTCAATCGGACTGTAAAAAGGAGAGTGAAGCACACATGGCAATGATCGGACTTACGCGGCTGAAGTATGCGCCGCACAAGAGCGACACGAGCGCGACGGCATTCCCGACGATCGACACGGATACGGGATTTGCGATCGGCGCGATCGCAAGTTTGGATATCAAGCTGAACAACGCCGAGGGCGAACAGTACGGCGACGACGTACTGCAGGAATACGCATCGGAATTCACAAGCGCGGATATCACGACGGAAGTTTGCGACGTGACGCTGGACGTGGAAAAGAAGCTGTACAGCCTGACGGAGGGCGCGACGGAAACGGCGGACGAATACTACGACTCGACGACAGACAGCATCGGTTATGGATCGCTGGGCGGGATTCAGACCATTCAGCGAAACGGCGTGAAGGCATACAGAGGCTATATCTTCAACAAAGTGAAGCCTATCAAACCGGATGAAAGCGGCAGCACGAAATCCGGCAGCATCAGTTTTGGCACGGTATCGCTGAAATTCAAGGCGACCGCGCCCGCGAACGGCAAATGGCGCACGCGCAAGGAATTTGAAACCCTGACCGAGGCGGAGGCTTGGCTGGACGAAAAACTGAAGGTAAAGACCACGGCGAGCGCGTAAAGCTGAGGGACGGGGGGGTTCTCTCCCTCAGTCAAAACCTGCGGTTTTGCCAGCTCCCTCATCAGAGGGAGCCGAGGAAACGACGGGGGTTCTCTCCCTCAGTCGCCTTGCGGCGACAGCTCCCTCATCAGAGGGAGCCGAGGAAACGACGGGGGTTATCTCCCTCAGTCAGCGTGCCGCTGACAGATCCCTCATCAGAGGGAGCCGATGAAAAAACGAATCGCAGCGTCTGTAATGGGCGCTGCGATTTTGCAACATGGAGGAAGCAATGAAAATCGAGGAAGTGAAGCTGCTATATTCGAGCAGCGTGCATTTTGCGGCGGCGAAGAAATACCCGGACGGATTGTTCAAGGAATTGCAGAAGCCGTCGCTGGAATCATTTGAAGCGGTAATTTGGGCGTTTTCTGAATGCGCAAAGGCGGCGGAATTATGGAGCCGATACCTGGGCAACGATCCGCAGCCGATTCGGACGGAAGACGAATGGAAGCTGATGATCACGCCGAAGCAGCTGCATATCGCGACGGAAATGGTATACGTGGCGATCATGGCGGGCATGAACAGCGACGGCGCAGACGAAGCGGTGGATATGACCCTGCTGGAGTTTAAAAAAAAACTGGGGCAAAAGGAATAACCGAGCATGAATTTATCAACGCCGCCCTGCTGCTGGGCTATACACGGCGGGAGGCGGCGTTGGTGCCAATATCAGAAGTAACGCAGGTGTGCAAGGTACGCAAGCCGAAGGGGGATGGATTCGATGACGAAGACGACGCGTGATATAGACGTTCGCGTGCGCCTAAAGGACGCGGATAAATTCAAAAAAGGAATGCAGGAGGTCGGCGGCGGGCTATCGAGTCTGAACGGCTGGCTGGACGTGACGAAAGGCATTTTGGGTTCACAGATCATCACAAAAGGATTGGGCGCGATCAAGGAAGCATTTGAACATTGCACAGATTTATCAATCGAATACGAATCGGCACTGGCCGGATTGCAAAAGACGGCAGGTTTATCGGACACGGCGCTAAAAGACATGAGCAGCAAGATCATGGATATGAGCGAAAACATACCCAAAAGTTCGACGGAAATCGCAAAGCTGGCGGATGAATTCGCACATCTGGGTTTGCAAAAAGAAGCAATCTTGCCATTCACGGAAGTCATGATTAAAATGGCGGACACGACGGATATGAGCGCATCCGAGGCGGGCACGGCGCTGGCACAGCTGTCAAACGTAATGGGCACATCGATCGACGATTACGAACGATTGGGATCGACGATTCTGTATCTGGGCATGACCAGCGCGACGACGGAATCGAACATCACTGAAATGGGGCAGCAGCTATCAATGGTGGGCGCGCTGTACGGGATGAGCGAAGCGGACGTACTGGCCTACGCTGCAGCGCTATCTTCTATCGGCGTAGAATCCGCCGCGGGGTCTACGGCGATTCAGAAGCTTGGGAACAGTTTGGAACTGATGGTGAATTCCGGAAACACGGAAAAATTGGAAGGATATGCAAACGTGGCAGGAATGACCGCGGATGCATTCGCAAAAATGTGGGAAGAAAACCCGGCAGGCGCGATCAGTGAATTCGTAACCGGTCTGGGCAAGATCAACGACAACGGCGGAAGCGCGATATCGGTATTGAATGATCTGGGGATCAAGGAAGTGCGCGTACAAAAGACAATCGCCGGTCTAGCGTCGGCTGGGGATTTGCTGTCGCGAACGTTGGAGAATGGTCAGAAAGCATGGGAAGAAAATTCAACTCTTGCGGAAGCTACGGGCGTGATTTATAAAACGACGGCAGCACGTATGGAGATGGCGCAGAACGCGATCGACAATGCGGCGATTGCGATGGGCAATTCGCTAAAAGAAATAAAAGTAGACATCAAAGAAACAGAAGCGGAGGCCGCAAAATTTCTGCGGACCTTGAGCGGCGAAAACGACCTGGGCGAACAAATCGAAAGTATAGACGAAAAGTTTTCCGATACAGTTGAACAAATCGAGAGAACAAGATACTCCGCCGAGATGCTCATTGGAAAAATCGAAGAATTGGGGGAAATAGATGCGCTGGACGAAGAAGGGCTGGTGCAATTCAGTTCGTTGATGGCAGCGCTATTGGAGCTAATTCCGAATGTAGGCGAAATATACGACGAACAGACGGGTACGATCAAGGGTGGAACGGAAGCGCTGCGCGATATGGTAAAAGCGCAAACAGAATTAAACGAAACGCAGGCGGACGTTTCGTTCGGAACGGAGAAGCTTGAAGCGTATAATATTGGGCTCCAAAAATATGATGAATTATTAAAACAATTAAATCTGGCGGAAGCGGATTATGCAGCAAAAGAGAACGCAAGAAAAAGCTATTTCGACAAAAACCTGCAGACTGACGGATGGATCGCAGGGTTGGACGATGAATATGTGAGGCTAGAAGGAGACGCAAAAAAAGCAAAAGGGACAATGGAAGCCCTGCAAAAAGAAGAAAAGAAACTGAGCGAAGAACTGAAGGGGTATGAGGGGCAGGTAGATGCGACAAGCGCGGCGACGGAGAATTTGAACCAAAAAAACGCCGAGTTGGGGAAAGAAAGCGAAAAAACGGAAGAAGTCTTTAAAGACAGAATGAATAGTTTGGAAGCCATAAATGACGAACTACGCGAAGCGGTGGCCGCATACGAAGAATATCGCGAAACGGTCAGCAAGAAGATCGAGGGTACGATTGGCGGGCTGGGCGAGATCAAGTATTCCGGCGATACGGATTTCGAAACGTTACAGAACAATATGGCGGACCGATTAAAGTTTCTGACAGAATACCAGGAAAATCTGAAAAAGGCGCAGGAAATGGGATACGACAGCACGTTCCTGCAGCAGTTCACGGACGGAACGGTAGATAGTGCGGAAGCATTGGCGGGGCTGGTTCAGGCATCGGACGAGCAGGTGCAGCAGATGAACACAGACTACGCGACAATGAAAACGCAGGCGGAGGAACTGGCGACGGCGCTGGCCACATCGGCGACGGGCATCGACGAAACGGTTGCCGACGTAAAAACGGCGGTGGAATCATTGCTGACCAGTACGGATTTGGATTTATCAGAAAACGGGAGAAATGCGATCAAATCGCTGGTTGACGGCATGAACAGCCAGATCGGCGCGCTGGGCGAGAAAATTTCGTTAATAAATAAAATGACAGCGCGATTGAACCGCGGCTATGCGGGGCTGGGCAGCGGGAAAACGGGCGGAGGCCCGACGCTGCAGACGCACGCGCAGGGATTGGGGCGCGTGCCGTACAACGATTACCCGGCATTGCTGCACGAGGGCGAAATGGTGCTGACGCGCGCAGAAGCGGCGGCATACCGCGCCGAGCAATTCATGCGCAGCGGAGCGCGGGCGATGATGGACATGCGCGGCGGGACGCAGAACAGCTACGAAACGCGGAACACGCAGACGGTGAATTTCGGGACCATCGTAGTGCGCGAAGAAGCGGACGTGGAGAAGATTGCCAAGAAAATCGCGGAGCTGAACGCGCGGAACGCATACGGACGGGGGGTGCGGAGATGATCACATTCACGTTCCGAGGAAAGAACAGCGCGGAATACGGCGTTTATCTGGAAAACCGCGCGCCGGAGATCGTAGCGGAACGGCAGATGGAATTTACCGAAGTGCCGGGGCGCGACGGCGCGATTGCGCAGGATTTCGGTGGCCATAAGGACGCAACGGTGGAACTGAACGCCTATCAGGTGGGCGACGATCAATACCGCGCGGCGCGGGCATGGCTGCAAGGAAGCGGGGACATGGTATTTTCAACGGACACGGCGCACGCCTACGCGGTGACGATCGCCGGAGAAATTGAATACCGAAAACTGACGCGAAACAGCAAGGTGCGCACGATGCAGATCCCGATGCGATTCGCGCCATACGCAAAGCGCCTGCCCGAGGCGGAGGCATTCGCGGTAGACAGCGGCGGCACGATCACCAATCCGGGAACGGCATTCAGTCTGCCAAAAATCAAGATCACCGGAACGGGGGACGCATCGATCATGATCGGCGATCAGCAGATCGAGATCGACGGACTGGAAGCGGGCGCGCCGATCATCATCGACAGCCAATTGATGGAATGCATGGACGGCGATGAAAGCGAGTTAAAAAACGGGATGGTGAGCATGGACGAATTTCCGCGATTGGAACCGGGCGCAAACGCGGTAAGCTGGACGGGCGAAATCACGGAGTTTAAAGTTGAAAAGCCGAGGTGGCGCGACATATGATCTGCATTTATGACGCGAAGGCGACGGATTTTTCCACGCTGGGGCTGGGCGCGATCGAGCCGACCGAATGCACGATCACGGAGACGGCGGGCGGAAAATTCGAAATGGAGATGGTTCTGCCGATTGCGGACGATGGCAAATGGCTGTACGCGATTGAAGGAAACATCATCAAAACGCCCTGTGCGGTGCGCGAAACGCCAATGGTGCAGATCGCGGGCGTAACGCAGCAGAGCACGGCGCAGAAGATCACGCGATCGATCTACCGTGTGAACACACAGCGAAACAATCTGCACCTGCGCACGGGCCCGGGAACGGGATATAAGATCATCGGGCGATACAAAAAAGGCACCGAGGTAAAGGAGCTGGAAAGCAGCGGGAACTGGCGGCACGTGGTCACGCTGACGGACGGCGCGGAAGGCTGGATGGCGAGCGGCTATCTGGCGTATGTGCGCGAAGTGGAGGACACAATACCCGGGACGGAAGATAAAACGGACGTGATCGACCGGACGATCGAAGCGCATCAGACGCGCGATCAGTTATTCCGGATCACGACGATCGAGCGCGACAGCGAGCACATGACGGTGACGGCGACAGCGCGGCATATCAGCTATGACCTGATCGGGACGATCATCACGGCGGAATATGCGCCCGAGGGCGACGCGCCGAAAACGGCATGGGACACGATCACGGGCAACCTATCCGACACGCACGGCTTCACGCTGACCAGCACGGTGGTGGACGGCGAGATCGAAGGCGACTACACCGGAAAATCGATCATCGAAGCGATCTGCGGGAAGGACGATGGGTTCATCGCGCAGACGGGGGCACAGCTGATTCGCGACAATTACGACCTGTTCGCGATACCGGATCGCGTGATCGATCGTGGCGTGGTGATCCGGCACGGAAAAAACCTGTTGGGCGCGCAAATGACGAAGGACGCGAGCAACGTGGTGACGAAGATCCGCCCGGTGGGCGAAAAGGAAGACGGATCGCGGCTGACGGTGGACGCGGGCTATGTGGTTTCTGATCATTATTCAAATTATCCAATCCCATTCACGAAAGAAATCAAATACGACGTGCGCGTGGTAGACAAGGACGCGGACGGGGTGAAAACGTTCGGCAGCGAAGCGGAGGCAAAGGCGAAGCTGACGGAGCTGGCGAAGAAGGATTTCGAAGATGGGATCGACCTGCCGGAGATCGAACTGGACGTGGATTTTGTAGCGATTCAGGACACGGCAGAGGCGGCGAACTATGCGCGGCTGAATTCGGTGTATTTATACGACACGGTGCACGTGATCGCGACGGGGGCGGGCATCAATGCCGAATTGCGAGTAACAGAATACGAATTCGACGCGATCGCAAAACGCTACAACAGAATCAAACTGGGCGACGTTTCGGACATAACGGAAACGGTATACGGTTATCAGCTGCCGGACGGGACGGTTTCAGGAACGAAATTGATCGGCGGCAGCGTGGACGGCGCGAAGCTGCGGAATTATTCGATTCAATACGCGAAAATCGAACAGGCTGCGATTAACCAGCTGCACGCGGGCAGCATTTCCGCGCTGGAAGGCAGGATCAACAGCCTAACAGCCGATACGATTGATACGGATTCGCTGGCGGCGGCGATCGCAAGGATCATCGCATTGAAGGTCGGCACGCTGACCGCAGACAGCATTGCAACAGATCAGCTTGCGGCGGCGCTGGCGGCGTTTCAGGTGATCACGGCGGGCAGCGCGACGTTCGACGCGGCGACGATCCGGCATCTGATTTCGGCGGCGCTGAACGTGGAAAACACGGTATCGGGCGAAGCGTTTATCAAAAACCTGCGCGTTCGGTATGCGCAGATTGTGGCGGCGACCATCGGCGATTTGTGCATCAAAGCAAGCGACGGGAACTATTACCGAATCGACGTGATTACGGACGACGACGGCACGGTGAAGGTAGAAGCGACGCTGACCACCGTGACGGAGGATGAAATATCGCAGGGGCACACAAACGCAGGGCGCGTGATTCTGGCGACGGACATTACGGCAGAAAACCTGTCCGCGGCGAACATCTACGCAACCTATGCACTGGTGAACAAGATCGATGCGGCGAGAATCGACGTTGGGCAGTTGTTTGCACAGCAGGCGTTTATTGATCAGTTGAATACGACCGATATTCGTTCCAACAGCTTCATTCAGATGATGGTCGGCGATGCGACGGTGTGGCGCGTAGAGATCGATTCATCGAATGCCGATGTGCTGACGGACGGTTCCAGCACGACACTGTCCGCGCGCGTGTATCAGGGCGCGATTGAGCGGACGGGTGAGATCGCGGCGGCGTGTTTTCGCTGGCGGCGATCCGGTGACGATCCGAACGCGGACGCGGTATGGAACGCGGCGCACAGGGGCGTGAAATCGGTTGTGATCAGCGGCGGGGATGTGCGGTACAACGCGGTGTATTCCTGCGATGTGCTGGATGCGGTGGAACTGTTGACCAGCGACGGAAACACGCTGCTGGATGCAAATAATGATACATTGACGGCATTGGAGGTGTACTGATGGCAAACTACACATTGAATCGAACCGGCGCACAGATCGATGCGATATTGAATCACGCCGCGAACGAATGGACGGTGATTGAGGATGTGACGCTGAGCGCGGCAGAGAGCGCGCACGAAAAGACGGGAATCAGTTGTTCCGAAATCGTGGTCATGGTGGCGGGATTTTCACCGACTTCGGCGGGAGAAAACATGACGCTGACGATCAACGGGACAAACGTGCTGGCGGTCTGGCACAACGCGCCGCAGGTCAATTCGGCGTACAAAATCCGAACGCTTCCGGTTTCGACCGGCTGCTATATCGATAGTATGGGCGGCGCGAGCCAATGGCAGAATTTTTCGCCGCTGTATTTTTCAGCGGTTCAGGATACGGCGCATTCGAAGATTGAAAGCGTGAAGCTGAGCGCGGCGAGCGGAAGCTTCCCCATCGGCTGCAAGATCACGATCATCGGGAGGGCGTAGAAATGCTTACCGGTTCGATAACAATCTTCGACCGCACGCAAAACGTCGAAGAACGCGAAGCCATCGCCGAGCAGCAGCGGCTGGTATACATCGACAAGGACGGTCTACACGTGCGCCGGAGCGATGCGCAAAGCGAGGTGCTGATTGATCAGGACAGCGTGGATGTGCGCGTGAATGATTCAACGTTTTCATCGTTCGGCGTGGACAATCTGACGCTGGGCGATTATCAAATCAGACAGGCGGCGGACGGTGGGTTGTCGTTCGACTACATGGGGGGTGCATAAACAGTGGCGACAATGACTTTGCCGCGCGTGCAAACCTATAGAATCTACTACAACACCGGCGCAGCGGAAGAAGCGGGCGCGGACGGTGCGGTGTACTGCGGCGCGAAAAAGAAGCACATGGCGCAGTGGCAATACGACATGACAGCCCTGCAGACAGAGCGTGCCGGGCGCGATATCATCATCACGCGCGCGACCGTTTCATGGCAGACATCGTCTACCAGTACCTACGATATCCGCGTGCAGGACGCGCGCTGCTATGGGCGCGGCGCGGGCGTATATCTGGGCGATGCGAAGGGCACATCAACATCGTCCATGCAATGGATCAGTACATCGCGTGCAGCGCCGCACGATTCGATCACGCTGATTCAGAACACGATCAACGGCGGCGCGACGGCGATCTACATTTCCTGTCAGAACGAATCGACCAGTGCGAACGTATACGGCACTTGCCAGTACGGCACGCTAACAATCGAATACGACTACGCCACGCCGCTGACGGTGATCGAATATCTGGTTGCGGACAAGACGATGATCGCATTAGGCGAATCTGTGGGCGTATCGGCATCGATTCGGAACATCACCGAATCGGAAATCAGCGCGGTGCAGTTGCAGGTGGTGCGCGAGGTGGACGGCGCAGACGTGGCGGTTGGCGACGCTGTGACCGTGGACGTGACCATTTCGGCAGGGCAAACGACGCAGATTAATCAGACGCTGACCATCCCCGCATGGGCGAACGCAGCCCGCGCGACGCAACTGTATGTGATGGTTACCATCGCTGGCGCGGATGCAGAGAAGGCGGCGCTGTGCATGGCGCTGGACAAGCGTTACAATCCGAAGATTGAAACGTTCAACGTATCGCGTGCGACGCAGCATCCCATTGACGGCTGGATTAAATCCGACAACGGCGTGAACACCATGACGGATTTGAAGATCGATCTGGGCAGTGGCGCGACCGGATTCACCATGAAGGCCTATTACGGCACGGGCGAAATCGATACATCGACCGCGCAGAGCATCGATCTGACAAGTCGAATCAGCGATGCGATTGCAGGGCTGACGGACGCGACCGGATTGATCGAAAAACCGGACGGCTGGGCGCTGGGCAGCGCATGGAATTTCCTGCTGGTGCTGTCGGACAGCTATGAATCCGCACAGATGGGTGCGCATATCGGGATCGCGTTCACCAACATGCACCTTGCCGGACTGACCACGGGCGGCGTGCGGTTCGGCGGATATTGTAAACGATCCACGCTGGGCAACCCTGCGTTCGAATGTGACTACCCGATTTATGCAGATGGCGGAATCCCCAGTCTGGATTATTCCACGACTGAAACCAAACTGCCGTACAAGTGGATTGACGGAAAGCAAATATACCGGAAGGTAGTGCAGGTCGGGCCGATTGCGGCAAGTCAGTATATGACATATGATTTCATGCCGACCAGCGAAATAGGAGATATCATATCGATTCGCGGTGCGGCACGCGCAAATGATGGTTCGGAATGGCTTCCGATTCCGGTCGCATCACATTGGGCGGACGGCGTAAATCTATACGCGATAAACGTCAACGTCAATTGTTCGGCTGACACGGCAACAATCACGGTTGCTATGGGCTCATCGCGGAGCATTACGCGGGGATTTGTCGTGATCGACTACACGAAGGGATCATGATTATCCTGCATTGACAATGGATGATCTGGAATCGATTCGAGCGGCACTGAATCTGTAACAAACGAAGGGAGAATTCAAAATGGCAGTAAAATTGGCATGTGCAAGCATCGACGAGCGCGGCAGGATTTCCGGCGGAAAAGCCGGAAACCAGACTGGACGCGAACTACGTATTCGGAACTACTACGTTCACAGCAAGGGATGGCGCGTTCTTCGGTGCATCCATCCGGAAATGCGTCCACTAATTGCGAAGGCGATGCAAGCTGCGGTCGATAACCGAAAAGTCGGATACGACCAGAACCAGCGCAACACGTTGTACAGGCAGGTTCAGAATTCCGGATTCGATCCTGCAAAAGCAACTACGCCTTGCGAGACAGACTGTTCCGCGCTGGTGCGTGTTGCGGTTCTGTATGCCCTGCGCAAGTGCGGCAACGGAACATCGATCGCGGATTTCTATACCGCGAACGAAGCAAGTATCTTGCTGAAGACTGGATTATTCACAGAGATGGATGGCACGCGCTACACCCGCCGTTCGGACTATTTGTGCGCCGGTGATATTTTGGTCACGCGTACGAAGGGACACACCGAGGTCGTGCTGAACAACGGCAGCCGCGCAGATACTAATGCTGGAACAGAGCACAAATACGCGCTGGGCGAGCGTCTGCTGAAGAACGGCAGCGAGGGTGCGGACGTGAAGGAACTGCAGTCCCTGCTGATTCAGCTGGGGTACGATTGCGGACGCTGGGGCGCAGACGGAGATTTCGGTGATGCAACAGAAATGGCAGTCGAGCAATTTCAGCGACATTGGGGGCTGGACGCAGACGGCGAATACGGCCCGAAAACCCATGCCATGCTGATGAACGCCGTGGCTGGCGACGGAACATCTGGTGCACAGGTCGTCGAGATCGTAGGTGGCAATTGCTACCTACGTTCCGAACCAAACACTTCCGGCGAAAAGCTGGGTATCGCCCATGCGGGCGACAAGCTGACCTATCGCGGCGAGATCAGCGAGGACGGCTGGTACGGCGTTGAATATAACGGAACTGCCGCGTGGGTGTCCGGCAAGTACGCGAGAATCAGATAAGGGGTGGTGCCAATGTGGGACGAAGGCAAGTGCCTAGAGATGTCCAATACGCTAGCCAAGAACGAGCAGGAGCACAAGTCGTTTCGTCGCCGTCTGGACGAATTGGAAAAGGAAGCGCAGAAGCAGAACGGTGTTCTGGTCACGCTGCAGCGGCAGGGGGACGCGATCGAAAACATGACGCGGGCGCTGACTGAGGTCAAGGCGACCGTCGAAAACATCGACAAGCGCGTGGACAGCATCGAACACGAACCCGCTGACAAGTGGAAAAAAATCACGTTCGAAATCATCAAGTACATCGTGATCGCGGCGGTAGGCGCGGCGATCGCAGTAATCGTGAAAGGGGTATAAATATGGATATGAATTTCTTCGATTGGAGCTATCTGGGAACCTTTGCGGGCGCGCTGGCGGCGGTCGCACTGATAACGCAAATGATTAAAAATCTGCCAGGTATCAAGCGCATCCCTACGCAGTTGATGAGCTGGATTCTGGCGGTGGTCGTCCTGATTCTGGCGCACGCGTTCGGCGGCACGCTTGACGCGCAGAACGCCGTCCTGGGCCTGTTCAACGGAGCAATGGTATCGCTGGCAGCGAATGGCGGATACGCCGCCCTGAAGCGCGTTATGAGCGGCACAAGCGATTCTGACAAGCCGCCCGAGGAATGATCATGTGCGCTCGGATCATCCCGTTTCCCGATCTGGACGCGGAGGGCGTTGAACGGCTGATTGACCGTTCGCGCCTATCGCGCCGGAACCGCGTGATCGCCCGCGAGTACCTGCGCGGCGAAAAGATCATCGATATCGCCGTGTTGCGCGAAGTCTGCATGGATCGCAGTGCGGTTGGGAAGCGGATAAAAAACGAGATCATACCCGAACTGAAGCGGGTAGCAAGTCTATGACGAATGCCGAGGGTTGAATGCCCTCGGCAAATTTTTTTTGCTTTTTTCTATAGAAGGTATTGACAAGATATATATCTTATGCTATAATATATACAGAAATTGAGGGAAGCGCAAAGCACCCACGAGAAACAGGAGGAAACAACAATGAAGGAAAACAGAAACTATACGCTGATGTTCAAGAAGGGCGATCAGGTCATGTATCAGAAGTGCGGAAAGAACTATCCGATTTCCCGCGAGAACGTTGAAAAGATGATGAAGATGTCCGGTTGGACGCTGGTAGCAGTACGATAATGGGGGCAAGAAAATGAACGAAATCAAGTATCCCGATACGATCATCACGGTGCATGGAAGGATCGAAAACGAAGATAAGATTTACAGATCGAGCAAAATCCGGACGGCATCCGCGGCAGCTAAAGCGCTGTTTGGAGTAAGCGTCAAGGACTGGAAGCAGGGCAGCGTATGGACTGCGAAGTTCAAACATGAAGGTCGGTGGGTATGGATCGACGCAGTTCCGGAAGATGTTGAGCGCCACAGCGCGCACATGGTTTCACCGGAGCGCGAAAAGAAGATGGAAGAACGCCTGAATAATGCGATTGAAATCTGAACGGGGAGGGAGATAGACCATGACCATCAACGAATACATTCGCCAGATCACGAAAAGCAACATTGACATGAAACACGCGTCCCTAGAAAAAATGATCTATGCAGCGTATTATATGGGACGCGAAGAAGCAACCCGCGAGGTATCCGATGAATATGCCGCGCTGATCCAGGAACAGCGAAAGCGCGCGAATGAATGCCGCTATTCCCGTATGGCGAACGCCGTGATCGGCGATAAGGATTACATCTACTGCGCGGACTATGCACAGGAAATCGGCAACACCTTCGGTGGCGATCCCGCATTTGAAAAATACGAATGGAAATGCGACCAGGATTTTGACAATGAATTTTCGATCGAAATCACTAATCTCGCAGTCGGTGAACGCATTGATTGTGAAATATCTAGCGAATTTCATGACTTTCTGCCCGGTGGGGCGATCGGGGAATATTACACGGTCGAAGAAATATTCGAAGCGATTGAAGAAGATAACTATAATGAAATTCTTGAACGGTTGTACGACGCATTTGATTTTAGGGGGCCAGCCGAGAAAGAAGTCGCAAGAGAAATAGCGCAATGTATAGCTGATTCGTTGAGCGCCAAGATTGAAGAATTCTATGACGAACGCGTTCGCGAAATTCAAAACGGCGATCGCAAAGTTGATGATTACGTCAGGGAAAAAATGATTGCTGACGGAAAACTGCCGAAAGAACAAAAGGACGGTGCAGCCAAATGATTAGATCGAATGGAGATAAGGTCAACGTAAGCGTCATCATGACGAAGGAAATCAAGGAATTCGCCGCCGAGGAAGCGGAAAAGATGGGGTTGAACCTGTCATCCTACATCCGGATGCTGTTGATCCGGGAAAAGCAGAAAAAAGAAGCATAGAAAAAAGAGGGCTGCAAGCAGTCCTCTTTTCCTGTCGAAGTTCACACCCATCCTCAATTAACGGTCATAACCTCAACATTTGCGCCTGTATAGGCTTTTTAACTCACACACCGTGCGTTCTGTTCCCACTCAACGCACGGTGGACATGCAGGGCATCTCTTCATCTACAATAGTAGAAATTACTTTGATTACCCTTGCAATATGATAATAACATAATATACATCATTTGTCAACACTTTTCTGCAACTTTTTATCGGCGTTCCGAGTGGAGCGCCGTTTTTTATTTTTCCCATGGAATCCCGCATGTGCCCATGATTTCCCCCGCCATTTTCGAAAATCCACGAAAATGATGGTGGGTTGATCGATCACCCAAAAAATTAAACGGAGGTACGATTATGGATTATGTAGCAGGCAAAGGCACAACCGCGATGAGCATCATCGGAACGGTTCTCGGCGGCGCTGCGGTGGCGGGCGTTCCGCTGCTGAAGGCGATGGGCGCGAAGAACGGCGGAGACAACCCCGCGGACCAGCCGGTGAGCCGGTACGAAGCGGCACAGGCGGCGCGAATCGCCGAACTGGAAACCGAAGTGAAACTGCGCGATTCGAACATCTACACCGATCAGAAGTCGCTGGAAATGTACAAGTATTTCGACGGCAAACTGAACGGCATCGAATCCAGGCTGTGCGATCAGGCCGTTACCAATCAGCGCACGGCGGATTCGTTCGCGCTGGCGGCGGCCGATCTGGCGGCGGTCAAGGCGGAGTTGAAGGGCGATATCAAGATGGAAGCGGAGCGTCGCTGCTGCGCGGACAACGCGATCATTACCTACGCGAACGCGACGTTTTACCCCAAACAGGTGGCGGACGTCACCGTCGGCACCGCAAACACGGCGCAGACGCTCTACAACCCGATCCCGAAGTGCGGCGGATGCTGCTGCAACGGGAACGGCTAAATGCCGGAAGAGGGGCGCGAAATAGCGCCCCTCGGATTTCAAACCAAGGATCGGAGGGGTAAAAATGGCAAACGCAAGTCAGATCAAGGCGGGAATCGGCGACTACATCAGCCAGCACATGATGCAAAAACTGGACAGCAAACGGCAGTTCGTGCTGGGCATGGCGTATGGCCTGTTTGCCGGTCGGATGGACGCAATTCTGGCGGCGGTGCAGCAAAACGCGACAGCCCGCGCGCTGGGCATCGTGCGCGAAAACGGAGAAATCGATCTGGACGCGATCTATAATGCGGCGGTTGCACAGATGCAGCAGCAGGGAAAGTTGTCGTTTGACATACCATTCATGGGCACGTTCGCATTCAACGAGGACGATATCCGAGACATCTATAACGCGATCGAAGGGAGGGTCAACGTATGAAACTGATTAAACGCATATCGAACGAAATCGCTGGGAACATCGACGAAGCGAGAGAGAAAATTCGAACCGCCTACGAACTGAAAGCAGAATCGCCGGAAGCGGCAGCGTGGTATCGCGAGATGGCGCAAGCGCACATCGGATTCAATAGCAAAGGGCATGAAGTGATCAAGAAGCTGATCGAAGCTTACAAAGCATCCGAGGAATACAAACGAAATCCCGCATTCGCCGACGGTATGATGGGCGCGTGGAACGCGATCCATGATGATCTGATCGCCAAAACCGCAGAGGTCAAAGCGATGGTGGAAGGGTTTAAGTGATTTTTCTTCATTGCACAACGGTTTAGTATAACTTGATTTTAAGTTTATACACATAAACCGTTGTGCAACTTTTTTGCAACTTTGTTTTTCTGTTGTTGCACATCAAAACAGGCAAAAACCCCTGTAAATACGCTATTTTTGGCGCATTAGAGCAAGCAAAAATTCGGTTCATACCCGGAGTGTCATTGGTTCGAATCCGATCGCCGGTACCACCAAAAACCCTTGAAAACACAGCGTTTTTGAGGGTTTTTCATTTTTTGGAACTTCCATCATTTGATGCTTTGTGCAACTTTTTTGCAACTTTTTTTTCGTCGAAAACCCGCTGCAAATCCATCCGTGACCGCTCTATGTGTTCATATTGCAAGTGCGTATAGATATTTGCGGTTGTTCTGTAATCCGTGTGTCCAACTATACGCATCGTGATCATAGGGTCAATCCCTGCCTGCCAGCATTGAGTAATGTAATTGTGTCGGAGATAATACGGCGTGATTGTTGGCTTCAATTCAGAACGTATATCTTTATTTTTCCATTCTGCGTTTCTTTGTTCGACAAGCCCGGCCTGCCGCATCATGTCAAGCCATATTCTTTCAGCCGTTGATTTCGACCATGGTTTTCCCGATCGATCACCAGTAAAAAGATACGAATTGGGATGTTCGCGCTTCGGGTATAGAATTTTTCGCAATTCATCTTGAATTGGAACTTCTCGATACGCAGCTTCTGTTTTCAGCGCCCCGGCTGAACAGTTGGCCTTGTAATCAATGTCGCGTCTAATGTGGATTACGTTGCTCTCCCAATCAAAATCGCCCCACATCAACCCGCGCACTTCACCCGGTCTGGCCCCTGTATAATACATACACGCAAGATAATCACCATGCGGATTGCGTTCCATCAGGTCGAGGATTTTATACGTCTCTTCTTCTGTCAGGCTTCTTTTGTGCTGTTCCTTTTTTGCTTTGGGCAGCTTTATTGATGCAGATGGGTCAGATGGTATTATCCGATCTGCGAGAGCGGAACCGAATATACTTCGTATGACTGTAGCGGCTTGGGCTATTGTCGTTCCTGACATCAATGAAAAACCATTCATCCATTTTTGCAGTTCCGTGGCTGTAATAGACCGCATATTTCGATCTCCGAATACAGGAAGAACATACTTGTTCAGCATCGTTCGATAGCTTGCCTTAGTTGATTCGGAAAGCATAGGTTGTTTTGTGCTGAAGTACCAATCCTGTGCGTACTTGCCGAATAGAACATCATCATTCAACCCTGTATTCCCTATATACCGCGCATAGGCTTCCCGCTTTGCGTCTTCCAGTTCCTTTTTCGTCTTGCCGGATACATACTTGAATATATCCTTTCCGTCTGCATTCACACCGATTTTTACCTTGGTGCGATATAAACCGGATTTCTGTTTCTTGGGCATGGTATATCCTCCCTTCAAAAAATCCCCGCCGAAGCGGGGAAGTAAAAACGTCATTTCGGCTGAACTGTGTAAAAAAAACAATCATTCGGTTCCGGCTGCCAGATGGCATAATTGGATACGTTTCCATTATCCCACATCGCGACATAGGTCGCGTTTTCGCCGGATCTGAGCGATTCGGAGAAAGTCAGCAGATCGACGCTCTGATTATCCATTACGCAGAAATCCGGTTCCGAGCCGAGGACGAGCAGAACCATTTCAAGGCGTGTAAACTCTTCATCTGGAAAACTGACAATCAAAGAAATGGTGCCGACGTTCAGGCTGTCGCTTTTCATGTAGGCATCAATGGTGCAATACTTTCCCTTGACTGTTCTATGGTAGGCTTCGGCATCAGATTCATACGTCCATTTCTTCGGCGCGTTCATCACGTTGTAATAGGGCTCGCCGATGAGCGATTCGAGCATGATATCGACTGTTTGGATATAGTCATTGAAGCTATCATATGCAGAGATGAGTTCCAGCGTGGTATCCAAATTCAGCCCATCCGCAAACGCGCATCCGAGGGACAGAACCAGCACAAACAACAGGGCGATCAAACGTTTCATGGGGTTTCCTCCTTTAAAAATGCCCCGCCTCGGCGGGGTAATATTCAACGGTGTATCCATCCGATCGACGGGTTCAGGAAATCCAGGAAGAACAGGATCGCGAACAGCCCGAGGGCGGCGTAGGACACCACGCAGGCGGTGCGCGCGCGGCGGCGTTCGTACCGGATGACGGACTGCATGTGTTCGTGATCTTCGTTCATCCAGCGGCGCTTGGCGGACAGGTGCGCTTCCTTCTCTTGCAGATGCGCTTCCAGTCCGGCGATCACGGCGCTGCGGTCGCCGGTCGGGTCCGGCGCGGGATCGCTGCGGATGCCCGCCAGTTCGTCCAGGCTGCCGCCCATCACGATCACCAGCTTGCGGACGGTTTCGAAACCGGCGGCTTCATCATCCATGCCGGAGAAATATTTCGGGATCGTACCCATCGGTATGCCGGTTTTATCGGACAGCTGCTGCTGCGTGAAATCGCCGGATTCCTTCAACCATCGCAGGTATTCGCATACTTTTTGTGACAACATTCAGCGCTTCCCTTCGTCGCTTCTTATACGATGCGTTTTTCTTCGCACACGAAGTGCGATTCTGTGGGATTCTTCTTTTGCGCCATGGCATTTCTTTCGTAAAATGATACGATATTTATAGATGAACAAAATAAATATCGGAGGTGCGAACCATGACGAAATCCATCACAGATCATCGCAGGCGCGGCGCGCTATGCCGCAGGTTATCCCACGGCGGGAAATACCGCGTGGTACTGGGCGAATATCCGCAGTACCCGGACGTGCGAGAATTCATCACGCCGCCCGGTGCGGACGGGAAACGAACACGATACATCAACACGGCTGCGAATGCGGACGCGAAAATCTGCCAGATACTGCGGGATTGATCCGGAACGGGGATTCTCTCCTTCAGTCACCTGCGCGACGGGGATTCTCTCCCTCAGTCCGCTGCGCGGACAGCTCCCTCGTCAGAGGGAGCCGAGGGAAACGACGTGGGTTCTCTCACTCCGCCCGCGCGGCGCAGCACGGACAGCCCGGACAGAGGACACAATGGAATGGAAACCGAGCTCCGCGCCTCCCTCATCAGGGGAAGACGGGGGACGGAACCCGGTTTCGTGCGTCCATATGCACGGGGAACCGGCTGCGGAAGGCGGACGGAGGGAGGGAACCCCGCGCAATCCTACTGCGCCGCCTGATCCAATTGGGCGGCGTTTTCCGTTGCGCCAATCGCCCCACGCCCTGCACCATTCGTTTGGGCGCGGGTTTCGCGCGCGTCTTGCTTTATTTCATTCCGCTGCGCTTGCACGCTCAGGTTCGCTTTCGCGAACCGCTCCGATTGCGCCCGCTTCCAGCGATTCGCTGGTTTCTGCCGCCGCGGCATTCGGAACCTGATCGTTCGCGATCGCCGCCGCGCACAATCTGATGTAGCGATCCACAGCATCCTGTTCATCGTCCGTCAGGTTCGCATATACGTCCAGCACGGAACGCAGGACTTCCGATTTTCCGTACCGCGCCGCGATGCGATCCAGCGTGCGCGATTGCGTTTCCGCCATCATTTCGCCCTCGCCGGTTTCCAGCCATGCGCGGTTTATACCGAATTCCCTACATATAGATTCAATCAATCGTTCGCTGGGCAATCCCTTTTCGCTGACAAGACGTGAAACATAGGACTGATCGATCTTTAGCCGCTCTGCGAAAGTGACCTTTTTATAGCCGAGCGTTTTGAGAATTATTTCAATGCGATTTCCAATAGATTCCAAGGCTTCTTACCTCCTGTTGATATTAGTGTATCACAAAAATATGATTCTGTCAAGAATTATTTTCAAAAAGCAGTAAAAAGCTATTGACAAATATGATTCAATCATGTATAATAATGATACAGTCAAGAAACGAAAGGAGTGTAGTCAATGAAGGGCATGAATTACGAACCGATGATGCTCCCATTTTTCTGCACCGTCCGCACGGCGCAGGGCGCGGAGTACGCCGGGACACTGATATGGCAGGAGGGCGACGAAGCGCTGCTGGAAAAGGCGCAGAAGCTGGTCGCCGCCGATCTCCGGCTGGGCGAAGGCGCGACGGTGCAGCGTTCGCCGAGAATCCTGATCCGGAACGTAGTGGAGATCATGGAGCACGGCGAGAAGGCGCGCATCGAAATCGAGAAGCGCGAGGATGCGCAGGAAGCGGCGGAGCGGATGCGAAAAGAGGGCGAGAAAATGGCGCGGCGCTTTGAACTTCAGGCGCGGGAAGCCGCACAGACGGCGAACCGGACGAACCGGACGCTGGCGATCATCGCGATCGCTACGGGAATCGCAGGAATAGCGACAGCGCTGCTACCGCTAGTGATGCGATAGAAACGACGATGGAAGCGATGGCAAGGCCGCGCGTCCAGCGCTGTTCGGCACGAAGGGTGCGGGCGTTTTCGAAGTAAGCAATGCCGGAATCCGTGAGCGCGACGCGAATCATGGCGTTGGGTTCACAGCTGTTCGGCACGATGTAGCCCAAACCGATCAAGACGCGGATAACACGGCGGAAATCGGGGTCTTCGGCGAGGGATGCGAACGTAGCGGAATTCAAATCGACGTACCCGACGCCGAGGCGGGCATCTTCGGCAATGATGATCGACATATAACGATTGATCGCACGAAGCGGGATGGGCTTGATGGACATGCGAGGCACCACCTTTTTAAAATTCAAAAATCATTATAACACAAATGGAGGATTGAAACAATGAACAACACCGAAGAAAAGAAGGCGCGCATCGCGCCCGAGGATCAGATCATGGAGCTGCTGGCGCAGCTGCCGGAGGACACGAAGAAGATGGTGCTCGCCTACGCGCAGGGCGTGGCGAGCGGCAAGAAGCTGGCGCGGGCTGGGGCGTAAGAGGGCGGGGGTTCTCTCCCTCAGTCGCCTACGGCGACAGCTCCCTTCAAGCAGTCGCGTAAGGCGGCAAACCTAAAGGTTTGCCGGTCGGCATTTAGCCGACTGCCGACGGCTCAATCGGAGATTGAGGCGCGGCACCGCTGCTTGCAGCCAGCGACCAGCCCGCGCAGCAATCCGGAGGATTGCCGCGGCGCTGCCGAATCTCGGCAAAGCCGAGACTTCGGTGCGTTCATCAGGTGGAGCCAAGGGGACGGAAAGGAAGTGTACGATGACGAAGCAGGAACGGATCGATGACATGCTGCATCGCTACGGCGAAGTGTGCAGACGTTCCATCGCCGCAAAGATACTGCACTGCTGTCCGGCGAAGATCAAATCCATGCTGGACGATGGGCGGCTGGAATGGGCGTGCGGCGGGACGATGGTGGACGTGCGAAGTATAGCGGAATACATATGCGAACCCAGAGTGCAGGAGGAAAAGGCGCGCAAACAGCGCGTAGCGAAGAAGTACAGCAGCAATTGGGCTGTGTGAGGGGCGGCGGGGGTTCTCTCCCTCAGTCGCCTACGGCGACAGCTCCCCCATCAGGTGGAGCCAAGGGGACGCGGGGCGATGGAAAGGAAGAAACGCATGATCGGGAACAACAGCCGGTATACGGCGGAATACAGGCGGCGCGTACTGCGCCGCAGGAAGCTGCGGGCGGCAGCGCGGGAAATTCCGGAAATGCTGACCGCCGCGGCGACGGTTGGAATGATGCTGCTGGGCGCGCCGGTGATCTGCGCGCTGTTCAGGTAGGAAAAGGAGGCGAATCATGGCTGAATTTGTTGTAGTGATGCGAAAAATCCGAGAACTGTGCGATGAGCGGACAGAATGCAAAGGCTGCATCATGATGAACGATATCGCGTGCGGCGTGACGACGGGCACGCCGTGCCTGTCCGAGGAGGAAATCGAGCGGCGCGTGGCGCAGTGGGAAGCGGCGAAGTATCCGACGTGGTACGAATTCCAAGTGGTGCGTTTTCCGAATCATAAGCGCTGGATATGCCCGATGGCGTTCGGCGCAACCTGCCCGAATAACGGCGCGGGCAGAGAGAAGACGTGCGCGGAATGCCGGAACGATCATATCCCAGCCGAAATCGCAGAGAAGCTGGGCATTCGCCCGCGGGAGGCGAGATGATGAGCGGGGGTCAAACGCAGGAGCGCGAAGCCAGACAGCGGCGCGAATACCAGGCGGAATATCGCCGGAAGAATCTGGAACGGCTGAAGGAATACGATGCAGCATACAAGCAGAAAAATCGCGACAAAATCAATGAGTACGCGCGCCAGTACCGCACGGAGCATCCGGAGAAGTACGAAGCGACCCGAATCAACACGGCGATCAACTTTCTGCGAAAGCGCGGCTATACAGTGATCGCGCCGGAGGAAAAACCGCCCGAGAAACCGGAGGTGACGGAGACTGAAGATTAGTGAAATTCCGAAGCGGTTTCAGGATCGCTATAAAAAAGAGTGGAACTGGTGCGGCGACGTGAACCTGATCGCGCTGGGCGCGGTTCGACGCACGGAGAATCCGTATTTTGCAGACGTCGAGAAAAAGGTAGAAAATCAGATCGTGCGATGGTTTGGAAAATGGCCGCGAAATCCGTACGAAACGATTCACGTGGAACGCGGAGACGGGGCATTGTGGGCGATCAATTTGAACAATTTTCTAGGCTACGAAAAAATTGATCATGTCGATCCGGAATTTCCAGAGGATTTTTTTCTGAAACCGGAGGATTTCGAAAAGGGCGGCAGATATTACGTCGAAGGGAATGAAAAATGAACGCGAAGGAACATCAGCGCGAGTATAGCGCGAGCAGATACGCATGGTTGAAACAGCACGGCATCTGCGTCGCCTGCGCCAGCGCCGACGCCGCGCCGAACCGCGTGCGGTGTCCGGAATGCGCCGAAAAGGTCAACGCACTCAACCGACGGAGGTACGCCAACATGACGGCAGAGGAACGGCGAAAGCTGAACGATGAAGTCCGCGAACGCAGACGAGGCAGGGTTGAACGCGGGCTGTGCATGGAATGCGGGAAGCCGGTGTACGAAAAACGCAGCAGGGTGCGATGTTATGAGTGCTGGCTGAGGCAACTGCGATGCGGGCGCGAACACAAACTGCGCGTGCGGCTGGCGCGATCGGAAACGGTAAAAACCTGCGCGCCGCCGAAGGAACGGGCATGCGCGCCGGTCAGAGCGCAGCCCTGCGCACCGCGGAAGGCGCGGGCACAAACGCAGAACCACCCATGGCGGCAGGCGAACGATTTGCTGTTCAAAAACTGGCGATAAAACAGAAAGCGAGGAAGGAACAATGGCAAGGAACGACAGGCAGGAACAGGCGAACGAATGGGGCGCGCCGGTGACGAACCGCGGAAAGGCGCTGGTGCGCGATATCCGCGAAATCGTGGCGACGCACGATCTGGCGGATGTTCAGATCCGCCGCAAGGTGGAACTGCTGGCGGAAATCGCCGAACCGAACGGGCTGGAGCGCGCCACGATGCAGATGGAAGTCGGGAAAATTCGGGCGCGGCAATGCGAAATCGCGCGGCGCTGCACCGATCGCATGTTCGGCGGCGGATACGCAGGGCGGGAAGGCGCGATGGCGACGGCGCTGGGGCGGATACTGAATCGATACCGCGTGGAGATCGACATGGTGAATCTGGCGATTGATACGGCGTGGGTGCGGGAACGGGGACTGGGGTTCTCTCCCTCAGTCGCCTACGGCGACAGCTCCCTTCAAGCAGTCGCGTGCTGCACGCAGCCCGCGACCAGCCCGCACAGCAATCCGGAGGATTGCCGCGGCGCTGCCGAATCTCGGCAAAGCCGAGACTTCGGTGCGTTCATCAGGGGGGAGCCAAGGGGACGACGAGGGGTTCTCTCCCTCAGTCAGCGGCGGCGCCGCTGATAGCTCCCCCATCAGGTGGAGCCAAGGAACGGAGAACGGGGCGGAGCACGACGCGTGCGAAACCCGCGTTCAAACGAATGGTGCAGAATGCGGGGCGGAAAGAGCGGTCTGCGAAGCAGACATGAGCGCGCAAGCACAGCGGAGCTACGCGGAGCACGACGCGTGCGAAACCCGCGTTCAAACGAATGGTGCAGAACGCGGGGCGATAACAGCATGAACCGAATCGGAACGATGACGGTGATCCGCGGGAACGGGGATCTGCTGGCGGTGTACAACGATCAGGTGGACCGGCGCGTAATGGAAATTCAGCAGCGGGCGCAGATGCAGGCGGACGCACAGGCGGCGCGGCTGCACATGGTGGAACAGCACAGGAACCGGCTGCTGGCGGAACGGCTGGAAACCATCGGGCGGATGGACGCGCAGGCGCGCAGGCGTAGGCGGTTCATTCGCCGGATCGCGGACGGGATCGCGGTGATCTGGTGCACGATCTGGGTGATCGCGCGGAAAATCGCGGGGCGCGATGTATAAATTCGACGAACCGGCGATCGCGCGGGAGCTTGACGCGACGCGGCGCATCCGATCGCGGCACGAAGCGGCGGCGCAGGCGATGCCCGAGGGCGACCCGCGCCGCCGCGCGGAACTGAGATTCATAGAAATACTGGAACAGAGGGAGGACGTTATGGCATGGATGCTGGCGGCGCATGGATCGCGGAGTTTCGAGAAAAGCACGGACTGACGCGGCGAGATATGGCAAAATGCATGACGGACGTATTCGGCGTGTACACATCCGAACTGCTGATCGCGTGCGCGGAGATGGGCGACCGGATTCATCCGGGAATCGCGGCGAGGATCGCGTATCTGGCAGGGGCGAAGGCGGCGCAGTTCGACGCGATCACCTACAAAACGCGGCGCGGGACGTGGAAGCCGGACGCGGCGGAGCGCAAGCGGGTGAAGCAGCGGTTCGAACGATGGCTGAACCGGCGCGCGGTATCGATCGCGGCGATGGAGGCGGAACAGAAACGGCGATTCCGGCGCGTTCTGCAGATCGGTCCGGACGGGAACGTGATGCGCGAATACCCCACCGCCGAAGCGGCGGCGGAAGCGCTGAACGCGAAGGGACAGACGATCCGCGATCGCTGTCTGGGCAAATACAGCGATGATTTCCGAAAATTCGGCGTGGTATGGCGATACGCGGATGAATACACGCCGGAGGAGCGCGATCGCGTGATCGCGCGGGCAAAGCAGCAGCTGAAGCCGGTTGAGGACGCACGGCACGCGCAGCGGTATGACCGGCTGGAACTGGACGGCGAAATTCACAGCCTAGAAGAATGGGCGGACAAGCTGGACACGACGGTAGATGTGGTGCGCAACCGGCTGCGGCGCGGCTGGTCGAAACGGGACGCGCTGACGATCCCGCCGTACACGTGGGGAGGGCCAAGAGGATGCGAAGACGGGGGGTTCTCTCCCTAAGTCAGAGCGGAACGGGAACGGGGGTTCTCTCCCTCAGCCCGCTGCGCGGACAGCTCCCCCATCAGGTGGAGCCAAGGGAACGACGAAGGGTTCTCTCCCTCAGTCGCCTACGGAGACAGCTCCCTCATCAGGTAGAGCCAAGGGGAACGGAAAGGAATAGACGCATGAAAAGATACGCAAGAATGATCATCGCGGGGCTGTGTCTGATCATATTCTGGGCGACGATGATCGCGATGGTGTTTTATTTCGGCTGGATCGCCGCCGCGATCCTGCTGGTGGGCGAATGCGCCGCGACCTGCACGGTGGCGGTGCTGGAGGAGGAAGCGCGGGATGGCGAATGAACGGAAGGGCATTGCCACGGAAGTGATCGAAGGTATGGAAAGAGTCGCCAAAGCGGTGAAAATCTATATGACGGAAGCGGAAATCGCAGAGGCTGGAGGTCAAAAGGGGATTGGCGCGGAATGGAACGGCGAAATGCTGCACACGCGCGATCTGATCGACCGCCACGAGGCGTTCCGGCTACTGACCGAGCAAATGCACAGCTATACCGTTTCAAAATATGCGACGGCGGCGGAATGCCGCGCGGCGCAGATTGCAGCAGCGGAGTGCGCGGCGCTGATCGCGAACATGCGCGCGGCGAGAAAGGACGAAGAAATATGATTCAAAACATCAATGTAAATCAGTTGGAACCGCATCCGGACAATCCGAGGCGCGAACTGGGCGATCTATCCGAACTGGCGGCGAGCATCCGCAAAAGCGGGCTGTTCCAGAATCTGACGGTGGTGCCATCGCCGGATGATCCGGACAAATACCGCGTGATCATCGGGCACCGGCGCTTTGCGGCCGCGAAGATCGCGGGATTGACGGAACTGCCCTGTGCAATCGAAGAAATGGACGCGGCGGAGCAGATGGCGACGATGCTGGCGGAGAACATGCAGCGCAGCGATCTGACGATCAGCGATCAGGTGTACGGCGTGCAGATGATGCTGAATCTGGGTCAGTCCTGCAAGGATATCACGGATCGCACGGGACTGTCGGAGACCACGGTGCGCAAGCGCGCGAAGCTGGCGACGCTGAACTGCGGCAAGCTGGCGGCGGCGGAACGGCGCGGCGCGACGCTGATGGATTTCATGGAAATCGCAAAGATCGAGGACGCGCGCGACCGCGAATATCTGATGGAACAGGCGGGCACGAACAACTTCCGATATTCGCTGCTGCAGGCGCAGAACAAGGCGGAACGCCGCGCGCGCTACCGGGAAGTGACGGCGTGGCTGGATACGTTTGCAACAGCGCTGGATTCGCTGAAATCGTACACGGGCGATGCGGAACTGACGCGCGCGGAGCGCATCTGGCTGACCGGCGATCAGTTCAAACCGCCGGAGAGCGTGCGGACGCGATTTAAACAGGCGTGGTACGTACAAAACGATCCTGCCGAAAACGCATACGTGGATATTTACGTTTCTGCGGACGAAATCCCCAAAAGAGAGCGCGATCCGGATTTTCAGCGTGCGCGCGAAGCGCAGGAGCGCCGCGCAGCAAAGCAGCGGGAAATCGAGACGCAGATGCAGCGAATGCGGGATGATTTCATCTATCATGAATACCGCGCAAAATCCGAGGACGCGGCGGCGATCGTGGAAATGGTGCTGCGCACGATCGGAAACAACGCACTGTACACGGCGGCGGAGGCGCGCAGGGAAATCCGCGACGCGCTGGGCATGGAAGCGACCAGAGAAAAAATCGCGATGCAGGAACTGGAACCGTCGATCGCCGTACCGAATCCGCTGCGCGCGCTGCTGATCGCGGTATACGCCGCGATGTATCCGAAAAAATGCGGCAATTGGCAGGCGAGATACGAACCGAACGATGATCTTGATGGGCTGTATATGACGCTGGAAAAGCTGGGCTACAAGATGAGCGACGCGGAGCGCGCGTATCTGGACGGAACGCACGAATGCTGGAAGGACGAGGCATGACGGCGGAGTTCGATGAAGCATGGCTGCGGGCGTATCAGGCGCGCACGGGGTGCGGGGCGCGGGAGTACGGACGGGGGTCTCTCCCTCAGTCTGTGCTGGCGCACAGCCAGCTCCCTCGTCAGAGGGAGCCTGAAGAATGCCGCCCTGCGGCGGAAGGCGAGAAACCCCGACCGAAGTACGGGAACCGGAAGACGCAGGTGGACGGAATCACGTTCGATTCGAAACACGAATCCGAGGTATACGCCGAACTGAAGCTGCGCCAGCGCGCGGGCGATATCGCGGCAATGGCGATGCAGGTGCGGTTCCGACTGGGCGAACGGATTGAATACGTAGCAGATTTCGTGGTGATCGACGCGGCGGGCGCGCACGTGATCGACGCGAAATCCGAAGCGACGCGGCGAGACAAGGTGTACCGCATCAAGAAAAAACTGATGCGCGAAAAATGGGGGATCGAAATCGAGGAGGTATAGACGATGGACATGGTGGAAGTGATGGGCGCGTGCCGGTTCTGCGGGCAGATGATCGCCGTGCTGGCACCGATAGAGGATGCGGACAATCAGCGGATGATCGACGAAACCGCGACCAACATGTGCAAATGCGCGGCGGAGGCGACGGAGCGCAGCAAGCAGGGGCTGGAGCAGAAGATCGACAGCGTGCTGGGCGGCGATTCGGTGCGGTACGGTTTTTCAGGCGCGATGGGCGATGGAACGATCGCCGCCATTCGGCAGATTTGCGGATCGGTACTGAACGGGAATCTGGATCAGGTATCCATTCAGGCGTGCGGAGAGAAAATCCGCGTGAAGCTGAACCGGCAGGGCGATATTTCAATCAAACGCGAAACGAAACAGCAGATAGAGATGTAATTCAATGCGGAACGGCAGGGATGGGCGCGACCCATCCCGCCCGTTTCGGATTGGATTTCTACTATATATACGGCATCTGGGCGTACTGCCCTGCGCGGGCTTGTATTCCCTTTTAGATAGCTGACCACGGGGAGGGCTTATGGATGTACGATGGATCAAAATACGAGATACTTTACTGCGACAAAGCAGGAAAGTACGCGCCGGAACAGGTGGGCGGCATCCGCACGAAGGTAATCGTGGCGGGCGATACGCTGGAAGTGGAATCGTTCCCGATTTTGAAAAACGTATCGGTGGGCGCGCGGGCGGAAGCGAAGAGACGCGAATCATCGGCGTGGATGGAAGCGGCGAACCGGCGCAACCGCGACAAGAAGATCACGCGGCTGCTGGAAGCGAATTTCACGGCGCGCGATCTGCACATGACGCTGACGTATGACTACGGATTCGACCAGCGGGACAGCATGAACCGGCTGGACGTGATCCGCGGGTATGAACGGGCGGGGTTGCCGTTCGACGACGACGACGTGCGGCGCGATCTGCACAATTATCTGCGCAGGCTGAAACGCAGGATCAGGGCGCGGGGCGGCGATCCAATAAAACTGAAATATCTGTACGTGATCGAATCGACGTATGAACCGCGCATCGAGGAACCGGAGCCGCTGCCGCCGCACTATCACATACACATCGTGATCGGCGGGGTGGCGCCGCTGACGCGCGATGATCTGGAAACGGTATGGGGGCGCGGGTACGCGAACGCCGACCGGCTGGATTTTTCACAAAATGGTTTGCAGGCGCTGGCGAAGTATCTGGGCAAGGGCAAGAAGTTCAGCCAGCGATGGGGGCACAGCGTGGGGCTGAAGCAGCCCGAGGTGCGCGTAACCGATCGCGCGATCAGCCGGAGGCGCGCCGAACGCGTGGCGGCGGATTGTCAGGCGTATGGGCGCGAGATTTTTGAAAAAATCTATCCGGGCTACCGGATGACGGATATTCAGGTAAAATACAGCGCGTTTGTCGCAGGGGCGTACATCTACGCGCGGTTGCGGAGGCGGGGAACATGACGGACTGGGGACTGACGTGGGACGAATACAAGGAGCTGGAATATTTCTGCCGACAGTACGACCGGAAGCGGCGGGAGGCGGATGCGCTGTTGACGCTGCGGGTATCTACGCCGGAACCGGTGCGGCTGAAAAACGGAGAGGGCATGTTTCTGCCGCGCGGAGGCGGCGGGAAGTGCGATCCGGTCGCGGCGGCGGCGGAGAAGCGCGAGCGGTATCTGCACGATATCGCGATCATCGATGCGGCGGCGAAGCTGGCAGGGCAGGATCTGGCGGCGTGGCTGCTGCGCGCCGTCACGAAAAAAGGCGGCATGAATCGCGAATTGATCCGGGGGTGCCCGTGCTCGCAGTCGGCATTCTATGCGATGCGGCGGCGGTTCTTTTTCATCCTGAAACAGCTGCGGGATGGAAATGTGTAAAAAATCGCAGTTGATTCGTGCTATCCTAATAGCGTGGACAGGCGGGCACCTGTCCAATTTGTGTGCGCCGGGGGTTTCCTTCCTCGCCCGCGGCGGGATTTCGGATTTGGGAGGGCGATCCGATGGCCAAACGATTGAAACGGTTCTGTAGGGCGGATGGGTGTACGAATTTGACGGATAACCCCAACGGTTTTTGCGGGGCGCACCAGTTTATCGCGCAGGAAAAAGAACGCAGGCGCGACCTGCGCAGAGGGACGGCGAACCAGCGCGGATACAATTCAAAATGGCGGAGGTACAGCAAATGGTTTCTGTCGCTTCCGCAGAATAAATTCTGCGCGCTTCGCCTTGACGATAAATGCGCGATCGTCGCACAGTGCGTCGATCACATTGATCCGCCTGAATCAGCAAACGATCCGAAATTCTGGATGCGTTCGAATCATCAACCTGCTTGCATCCATTGCAATTCGGTCAAAAATAACCGCAAAATCGTTGGAAAATTCGGGGTGAATATCGACGATGATTTGTTCTGAAAAATCGATTTGAAACGATCGAAACAAAACAACGAAACAAATTGAACTCGCGCACGCGCGCGAAACAATCAGAAACGAAATCCGACCCCACCCAGGGGGCATGTTAATTTCTGGTAATCGCTTGTC
>ERZ1034925.154-NODE-154-length-37980-cov-33.908926_pt1 | contig 37980 bp, 11 predicted proteins | sample MGYA00520687_ERZ1034925 | MGnify/ENA primary metagenome ERZ1034925 (study PRJEB33766, sample SAMN09781758) | gut metagenome | biome: gut microbiome | host: Homo sapiens | place: Madagascar | study: EMG produced TPA metagenomics assembly of the PRJNA485056 data... | reverse complement strand
TGTTATAAAATTTTTAGAAATAGATTTTATTGTACCAATATTTTCACCAATAAATTTAGGTGTATCAAAATTAAAACATTTTTTTCTTGAATGCAAAAAATAATCTGTATAACCACGATTAAAGGATTTATACAAATCAGGTTTAAATGTTAAATTAACAATACCAGAAGATGTTTTTTCTGCATATTTATCAAATAATTGACGATAATATCCTACGACATTTTTTACATACAATTCATCTTTTAAACGACCTTCAATTTTATAAGATAAAACACCTGCATCAATTAGTTCTTTAATCGAATCACTTGCATTAAAATCTTTCAACGACAACAAATGTTTATCAGATATTAAAACATTACCTTTATCATCAATTAGTGAATATTTCTTTCTACAAGGTTGTGCACATTCTCCTTTATTAGCCGAACGTCCACCAATATAACAACTTAAATAACATTGTCCACTATATGAAACACATAATGCACCATGAATAAACGTTTCAAACTCTAAATTTGGATACTTTGTTTTTAATTCAGAAATCTTTTCAATTGATAATTCTCTTGCCAATACAACTCTTGGGACACCAATATCATTAAAAAATTTTATTTTTTCATCTAAACGATTGTCACATTGAGTACTTATATGTAAAGGTATTGGTGCGATTACACCATCAATAGACATTTTTAAAATAGCCATATCTTGAACAATGAGTGCATCTACACCAATATCATAAAGTTTATTTATTATTTTCTTTACATCATCTAACTCTCTATCAGAGATTATAGTATTAACAGTAACATATACCTTTACATAAAATTTATGAGCATATTTTACTAATTCTTCAATATCTTCTATTGAGTTAGAAGCATTTTGTCTTGCACCAAATGAAACAGAACCAATATATACTGCATCAGCACCACAATCAATTGCTAACTTTGCAATTTTAATATTTTTAGCCGGTGCTAGTAATTCTGTTTTCATTCAATTACCTCACTTTAGGCTTTTTTATGTTGCAATTTACCCATTTTCTTTTCTTCCCAAATATCAACAAGAACTGTACAGAAGAAAATACTTGAATAAGTACCTATTGCAATACCTAAAATCATTGCTAATACGAAGTTCTTTGTTGTTACGCCACCAAAGAAATATAACGCAAACAATGTTAATAATGTAGTTAATGAAGTATTAATACTTCTTGCTAAAGTTTGATTTACACTAAAGTTAACTATTTCGCCAAATGACATTTTCTTACTATAATATCTAAGATTTTCTCTAACTCTATCAAATACAACAATTGTATCGTGAACAGAGAAACCAATTACAGTAAGTACTGCAGTCACGAATAAAGCATCAACTTCAACACCACAAACCAAACCTAGTATTGAGAATGTACCACATACAAAAATAACGTCGTGTACCAAACCTAAAATTGCAGCTAAAGCATAGTCAAACTGAAATCTTAATGTTAAATATGCAATAATACCTAACAATGCTAAACCTAAAGCAAATAAAGAATTTGCAAACAATTCTTTACCTAATGTTGGACCAACAGATGAAATTTGATCTAATCTAGCATTTTTAAATTCTGATTGAACAGTACTTGTAATTTGCTTATCGACATTAGAACCTGCGTCTATAAATGGAGTTCTAATAGATATTAAAGACTTGATATCAGAATTTGCATTACTATTAACATTGATAATTTGTAATTCGGGTTCTTTAATACCACTATCAGACAATTTCTTACGTAAAGTACCTAATTCATCAGATGTTACAGTTGAATTGATACCGTATTGCAATATTGTACCACCAGTGTAATCAATACTAACTTTTACTGGTGTATGATTTGGAGTTGTGATTGATGAATAAATCATTGCTCCAACACATGGCAACAATAAAATTGCTGATATACATAAAAATAAAAATCTATATTTTACTATATTCAATTTCATAACTTATTTCCCTTTAAATATTATTTACTAATCTAATACACCAAACTTAGCATTTTCTTTCTTAGACTCAGTTGCTTGATAAGCAGTGCCGATTTCATCATTTCTTAAACCGAACAACCAAGGATGAGTCAATGTTTTTGTTCCAAAAATCAACAACATAAAGTTTTTAGTAACTGTAATTGCTGTAAACATTGAAACGATAACACCAAGTGCCAATGTTAAAGCGAAACCTTTAACAATATCAGTACCTTTAAAGTAAAGAATTGCACAAGTAATAATTGTAGTCATATTAGAGTCGAAAATACTTGTAAATGCTCTATCAAAACCTGCTGTAATTGCAGTATAAAGAGTTCTACCGGCTCTCAATTCTTCTTTTGTTCTTTCAAAAATAAGAATGTTTGCATCAACAGCCATACCGACACTTAAAATAAAACCTGCAATACCTGCTAATGTAAGAGTTACACCTACAGTTTTGAATAATGCAAATAAAATTACACCATAAATACAAAGTGCAACGTCTGCAATAATCCCTGGTAAACGATAATAAGCAATCATAAATAAGATAACTAATCCTAAACCAACAATACCGGCAAATTCAGATTTTTTAATACTATCACTACCAAGTGTTGGTCCTACTGTATTTTCTTGGATAATTTTTGCAGGAACTGGTAACGCACCAGCATTCAACAAATCAACCATTTCTTTTGCTTGCTTAGATGTAAAACCACCATCACGACCACCACCTGAGATTTGAGCACGACCTTCTAAAATAGGTTCTTGAATAACTGGTGCAGATTGCATTTCACCATTGAAGAAAATAGCCATTGGTTTATGTACTAATTCTTGTGTTAAATCAGCGAACTTTCTCGTTCCATTAGCATTAAATACTAAATCTACAACCCATTCACCAGTTTGTGAACTACCAACAGATGCTGAAGACAAATCTTTACCAGTTAAACCTGTTGAAACCCAATTTTCTTTTTGTCCTTCAGGTGCTGCATTCTTTTTGAATTCTAATTCTGCTGTATCACCAATCATTTTCTTTGCTTGTTCTAAATCTGATACGTTAGGAATTTGTACAATAACTCGGTCAGTACCAACTTTTTGAACTTGAGTTTCTGCTACACCAATAGCATTAACTCTCTTTTTAATAGCAAATACTAAACTATCCATCATTTCAGGTGTAATGTTTGCTATTGTAGCAGTTTTTTGTGCTTGTAATTCTAATCTAGAACCACCAACAAGGTCTAAACCAAGTTTTGTTGGTTTACTAAATAAAACAGAAATTGAAACAATTACGATTGCTACAATTGCCCAAAACATTATAATTCTGTTTTTCATCTACCTTTTACTCCTTATATATTTTTATTCTAATTATTAACTTAACTAAAATTTTTATTTACTTTCAATAATCCAGTAAGGCTAATCTATTCTTCATTAGAAATATCTAAACTATCAATTACTTCAAATAATTCTAACTTTTCTTCTGCATCTAATGTAACCAATGGACTTCTAACGAATTCTTCAATTATACCTTTTCTCGATAAAGCCGCTTTTACTGGGACTGGATTTGGAGCCATAAACAACTGCTTCATAATAGGGTATAATTTGTAATGCATATTTTTAGCAGCAGAAACATCTCCTGTTTTGAAGTTTCTAATCATTGATTTAATTTCTTTACCCCATAAATGAGATGCAACGGATACAACACCATGAGCACCAACTGACAACATTGGTAACGTTAAACTATCATCACCACTGTATATTGCTACATCTTTTGGTAAATTCAATTTGTAATCAGTAATAACATCTAAATCACCAAAACTTTGTTTAATAGCAACTATATTTTCGTGAGTTTCGGTTAAATACTTTGCAGTTTCAACAGACATATTCACACCAGTTCTTGATGGAATATTATATAAAATAATTGGCAAATTAACTGCAGATGCAATTGCTGAAAAATGAGCAATCATACCTTTTTGAGATGGCTTATTATAATAAGGAACAACTGTCAAAATACCATCAGCACCTTCTTTTTCTGCCTTTTTAGCCATCATTACAGCAGTTTCTGTACTATTAGAACCTGTACCCATTATTATTTTTTTGTTATTCATAACAGCACGTTTTGCACTGCTAAGAATTTCCAATTCTTCATCGTGAGTAAGTGTAGGAGATTCTCCAGTTGTACCAGTTACAACGATTGAATCAGAACCATTTTCTGCTAAATATGCTGTCAATTCTTCAACCTTTGAATAATCAACAGAACCTTTATTATCAAAAGGTGTAACCATAGCCGTTAACACTTCACCAAAATCGAATCTCATAAATACACTCTCCCCGTATCTATTCACACAATATAAAATCTATACACTAATATTAGTACAAATATGTTATATTTACAAAATTTTTTACAAAATGAAAAGTTATTATTAAGAATTGTTAAGGTTTTTAATAGGGGTGAAATCAAGGGATGTAAAAAGTTTTTATATATATGGAGTATAGTATCCATGCGAGTACACATGCGTTCATACTACCGTAGCAGAGAGAGTAAATATGGCACCAAAAGTATCAGGACAACCGAATATTGACTGGAGTAGAATGTCCTCAAAAATGGGGAATACTTTATCTCAATGTACTGGCAATGAAGATATTGCTAAGTTTTCTACTACTGTTGGAGATGCATTAAATGGTAATTCTGATGCAATAATTACAAATGCAACAAATGGACTTGTTGACAATTTAATTGAAAATCCTGTTGCTAATGCTGCCGTAAAAAGTACAATTGATATTGTAAAAACTGTTTTAATGGGACAATATCAAAAAGGAGTTGATAAACTAGAAACTCAAAAAGCTGCACAAGAGATAAAGAACACATCCAATACAATGGTACAAATGGGTGATTCAACAGATGCTAAAGCAAAAGATTTGTCTTCTACTGCACAGCAAGCAATTGATGGCTATAGTGTTGATATTACAAATAACCAAGTAATTATTAAGGATACATTAACAGAAACTGAAATTACTGTTAAAGAAAAAACAGAAGAAAATGAAAAAGTTGCCGAACAGATTCAAAAAAATCAAAACGAAATTAATCAAAAGCAACAAAGAATGCAAGAAATTGCAAATCAAATAAAACAAAATCAATCAAGTACAAAACCTAATAAAGCAGAACATAAATCAACACCTACAAAAGCACCTCAACAACAAAATCAAGATGGAACAAACGTTGATGGTAACAAACAAACACAAATGTTCACGCAAAGTTCTGATGAAAATCAACAGACACCTGTTTTTAACGTAATGGAATTAGATGGTGTTAATGATTCACTTATACAAGAATATAATTCATTAGGTGTTGAAGTACAAGAACTTATGGTCGCTAATCAAACGATGACTTCTTCAATTATTGATGATAATGCTCAAATAGTAGATGTTAAAGACCAAGCAACACAAGTTACAGATGAAACATCACAACAAATAGATGATGCAACAAATCAAATTGTTAGCACTCTTGGAAATACAAAAGCCGCAATTGATGAAGTAACAAATTTACTAAAAGGTAATTTCCCAAAATTAGACCAAGTAACCTTAATTAAATTGTCAGGTGAAATGGTAAAAGCCACAATCAATGGTACAGAATCAGGCTTATTAGCAACCGCAGCAGCAACAATGGGAGTTGGTTCATTATTCTCATTTGGTGCAACTGCTAGTAAAGCTGCTGAATTAAGTGCAGCATCAGCTGATAAAGCAAGTGGTTCTGCTGCACGTATTGCAACTAATGTTGCTGGTAAGGTTAGCGAGCAATTTGCAATGAACTCAATAAAATATGTATTAAGTAATATACCAGGAATTGGTTCAGAATTATCCCAATATACTGATCAACTAGTTGCTCAAATCCAAAATGGTAATCAAGAAAATGAAACGTTAAAAGGTAATATTCTTGGAAACAGTAGTGTATCAACACCAACAAATAATAATAATTCACCAGTAACGAAACCATCAATACCACAAACTGACGATAATCAAAATAAAAAACAAATGGCTTAATGATTACAAATAGAATACAAAATTAATAATAAAATCTGCAATTAACATATAAATTGTAGACTTTATTGCTGCTTGGGTTGTTGATATACCAACTTCTTTTGCTCCACCTTCTGTTTCATATCCTTGAGTAGCACAAACATCTGCAATCAAAATACCAAAAACCAGTGCTTTAAAAATACTTATATAAAAATCTTTTAGTTTTAACCATGCCCAAACTGATGCAATATATCTATGTGGATGCAATCCAATTGTTAAATATGCAACGTACATACCTCCTAAAATACCAACAAATTCTGCAATAATTGTAACCATTGGTATTGTCACTGCTGCAGACAATAATCTTGGTGCAAAATAATAACCAATAGGATCAACCTTTAAAGTTTTAATTGCATCAACTTGTTCTGTTACTTTCATATTAGCAATTTCAGCAGATATTGCAGTCCCTGCTCTTGCACCAATAGATAATGCAACAAATGCTGGTGCTATTTCTCTAATAATAACAACAGTCAATGTTCCACCAATATAACTATCAGCACCACTCATCAAAAATTGTTTTGATACTTGAATTGTTATAACTGCTGCTGCAACAAATGAAATAACCAAAGAAATCATTAATGAGTCATAACTAATTGCCGCTGCCTGAGAAATAGCATGTCTAAATAACATCTGGCCAGAACATATATATTTAACAGAACGAATAAAATTCTGTACACATTTACCTAAAAATGAAATCATATATTAACTATAACATTATTAAAATATTTATTCAAAATATTATATTTATTAACATATTAAAATTCAATAATTTGATTTTTCAATAGGCTTTATATATAATTAGTGTAAATTATACAATGTTGGGGATAGACTTATGGAACTTAATTTTCAAGATTTAATATTAAATTTATCAGCATTTTGGTCTAAATATGGCTGTGTTATTCAACAACCTTACGATACAGAAAAAGGCGCATCAACAATGAATCCGGCTACATTTTTAAGAGCTTTAGGACCAGAACCTTGGTCAACGGCAATGGTTGAACCTTGCAGACGACCAACAGATGCTAGATATGGTGAAAATCCTAATAGATTAGGACATTATTTTCAATATCAAGTTTTATTAAAACCATCACCTGATAATGCTCAAGAACTTTATTTAAGCAGTTTAGAAGCAATGGGTATTGATTTGTCAAAACACGATGTTCGTTTTGTTGAAGATAACTGGGAGTCTCCAACACTTGGTGCTGCAGGTGTAGGTTGGGAAGTTTGGTTAGATGGCATGGAAATTACACAATTTACATATTTCCAACAAGTTGGCGGTATCGAAGTTAAACCAGTTGCTTTAGAAATTACATACGGTCTTGAAAGAATTGCTATGTATTTACAAAACAAAGAATCTGTTTTTGATATCAACTGGAATAACAATCTAAAATACGGTGATATTTATTTACAAAACGAAATTGAACAATCAAAATATAATTTCGAATATTCTGACGGTAAAGCATTATTTAACCTTTTTGATATTTATCAAAAAGAAGTTGAAAATTGTGTAAATGCAAAACTTGTATTACCTGCTTATGACTATGTATTAAAATGTTCACATACATTCAATTTGCTTGATGCTAGAGGTGTGATTAGTAAAGATGAACGTATCAACTTTATCAACCGTGTTAGAACAATGGCATCTGCTGTTGCTCACTTGTATGTAGAACAAAGAAAAGAAATGGGTTACCCATTGTGTAAGGAAGCACTTGTATAATGAAAAACAACAACTTATTTAATGGATTTTTTAGCAAAATTTTAACAAAAAGAAATCCAGAAGACATGATTAAAAAAGCAAATGAGGCTGGATTAGAAAAAACACTAACCGCATTTGATTTAATCGTATTGGGTATTGGTGCAATTATTGGATGTGGCATATTTGCTGCCGTTGGTATAGCAGCAGCCGGAAATCCTGCAGACGGTGTTTTAGGTGCTGGTCCTGCATTGGTTGTATCTATGATTATTGCAGCATTTGCTTGTGTATTCTCTGCACTTTGTTATAGTGAATTTGCAACAATGATTCCTGTTGCGGGTGGTGCTTATACATACACTTTTGCTACATTAGGTGAATTTCCTGCTTGGATGGTAGGTTGGGTATTAGTTCTTGAATATCTTGTTGGCTACATTGCAGTTGCGTGTGCTTGGTCTAGTTATTTTATGAACTTCTTAAAGGGTTTTTCTAATGTTTTACCAAGTTGTATAACAAATCCACCTGATTGGTTAGTTGGTGTTGCATCACAAAATGCACCACATTTATTATCATTGCCTATTTGTGTTAATATTCCTGCAATAATTATGGTTGTTGTAAGTACATTGATTTTAATAAAAGGTACAAAAGATTCTACTGTATTAACATCTGTAATGGTTATAATAAAACTTGCAGTTATTACATTATTCGTATTAACTGGTATGTTCTATATTCAACCTGATAATTGGGTTCCATTTGCACCACACGGTACATCTGGTATATTTATGGGTGCATTTACAATATTCTTTGCGTACATTGGTTTTGATGCATTAGCAACAACCGCAGAAGAATGTAAAAACCCTCAAAAAGATTTACCAATTGGTATTATTGGTTCATTAATAGTTACGACAATTGTTTATGCACTAGTAGCATTGGTATTAACTGGTATGTATGATACAAGTGCAACACCAGTAAGAGGATTTTTAGAAGCACCTGTTGCTTTTGTAATGAATTTACATCATCAAGATTTAGTTGCAGGCTTAATTTCTATCGGTGCATTAGCAGGTTTAACTTCTGTATTATTAGTAATGCAACTCGCTGCAACAAGAATTTTGTATGCTATGAGTAGAGATAAATTTTTACCTAAAATATTTCAAAAACTTCACCCAATATTCAAAACTCCACATATACTTACTTTATTTGTAGGTATTGTTGCGATATTTGGAACATTAACTTTAGATTTGGCGAAATCACAACAGTTATGCAATTTTGGTACATTTACATCATTTATCATAATTTGTATAGCCGTATTAATATTAAGAAAAACTGATCCTGATAGACCAAGACCTTTCAAAGTTCCTTTTTCACCTTGGTTCCCTTTATTAGGTATTATCTGTTGTGGTGGTTTAATGATATTCTCACTAAAAGATTTAAAAGATGCAGCATCGCTATTCTCAATATGGTTACTTATTGGAGTAGCAATATATCTTCAATACGGATATATTAAAAATAGAAAAGCTGAATTAGTAAATAGCAATGAAACAAGAATAAGTAATGAAAATGATAAAGAACTCGTTAATAAGTAACTTACTAAAATGTAAGACACCTGATGAACTAATTGAAGCTGGCAGTAAATCGGGTTTAAAAAAGACATTAAATGTATTTGATTTAATAATTATTGGCATAGGTGCTGTTGTAGGTACTGGTATTTTTACAATTATCGGTAGTGCTATACAAGGTGGACAAGATAGTGTAGGTGCTGGACCGGCTGTAATTATATCAATGTTACTAGCAGCAATTGCAAGTGTCTTTTCTGCATTATCTTATTCTGAAATTTCGGCAATGATACCTGTTGCAGGTAGTGCTTACACTTATACTTATGCAACAATGGGCGAATTTATGGCTTGGATGGTAGGTTGGATTTTAATGCTTGAATATGCTATCGGCAATATTACAGTTGCTAGTGCTTGGACTGGTTATTTTGTTCAATTTTTAAAAGGTTTCAAACACATCTTACCAACATTTGTTGTAAATAGTCCATTATGGCTCAGAAATGATTATAGAACTATGTACACAATGTGTGATAAATTCGGTTGGGACGTTCATACAAAAATGCCATTTATCCATATCCCAGATTTTGTATCTAACATTATACATGTTTCAGAAATACCTATTGCTATTAACTTACCTGCAATCATGATTGTTTTTATTTTAACAGTTCTACTAATAAAAGGTGTCAAAGAATCAACAAAATTTGCTAGTATTATGGTGGGGGTTAATTTATTTATCATAATATCATTTATTATTGTTGGTTCATTCTATGTTGCTCCTACAAATTGGCATCCGTTTATGCCAAATGGATTTAATGGAGTATTTATGGGAGCATTTGTAATCTTTTTTGCATATATTGGCTTTGATGCCATTTCAACGGCTGCAGAAGAAACCAAAAATCCACAAAGAGATTTACCAATCGCAATTTTAGGAACATTAATTATTTGTACATTGTTATATGTACTTGTGGCACTTGTATTAACAGGAATTTTACCTTGTCATGCAATTGATACACAAGCACCATTAGCACATGCTATGAGATGTATTGGCAAAGATTGGTATGCAGGATTAATATCTGTTGGTGCTTTATGTGCATTAACATCAGTTCTTTTGATTTATCAATTAGGAACAACGAGAATTCTTTTTGCGATGAGTAGAGATAATTTTTTACCAAAATCATTAAATGCAATTCACGAAAAATTTAGAACACCACATATATTAACTTGGTTATCAGGACTAGTAGTTATTATTTGTGCATTATTTATGGACTTAAATGTATCAGCAGAATTATGCAATTTTGGTACATTTACATCATTTATCATAATTTGTTTAACTGTTTTAATTTTGAGAAAAACAGAACCAGATAGACCAAGACCTTTCAAAGTTCCATTTTGTCCGGTATTTCCTATTTTAGGTATCCTAACTTGTGCTTTGTTAATGTATTGTAAATTTAGTTCAAATTCAGATTCATCACTATATTTCTTAGTTTGGTTACTAATAGGTCTTGGAATATATGCAGGATATGGTTATCACAATAAACGACGGAACGATAAAGTATAAAAACTTTATTATATGTGTTACGGCTTATGTGCCCGTAGCTCAGTCGGATAGAGTGTAAGTTTCCGAAACTTAAGGTCATGGGTTCAATTCCCATCGGGCACATTTATTATAAAAAGAGGGATTTATGAAAAAAGTATATATTGAAACACTTGGTTGTCAAATGAACAAATCCGATGCTGAAAGAATGTTCGGAATGTTGGAATATTTAGGTTATGAAAAAACAATTGAACCTAAACAAGCAGACTTGTTAATCATTAACACCTGTTCAATAAGGCAACTTTCAGAAGATAAAGCATATAGTCAGATTGGTGTTTGGGGTAAATGGAAAAAAACTAGACCTAATATAAAAATTGCATTTTCAGGTTGTGTGGCACAACAAGTTAAAGAAGATTTATTCAAAAGAGCACCTTACGTTGATTTAGTAATTGGTACACAAAGATTATATGAATTACCAGAACTAATCAAGCGTGTTGAAAATGGAGAAAGAGTATGCTCTTGCGAAGAATCTCCATATACAGAAAAAGATTACAACATCAAACGTGTAAAAAGTATCAATGCATGGGTTCCGATTATGGAAGGTTGTAACAATTTCTGTTCATACTGTATCGTACCTTATACAAGAGGTAGAGAACGTTCTAGAAATTTTGAAAACATAATGACTGAAGTTACAAAAGCACTAAAAGAAGGTTTTAAAGAAATTACACTGTTAGGTCAAAATGTTGATAGTTACAAAGGTACTGATAAAGATGGTAATGAAGTTAATTTATCAGGTTTATTAAAAGCAATTAATGCTCTTGAAGGACAATTTAGAATTCGTTTTGTTACATCATATCCAACTGATATAACAGAAGAATTGATTGATACTGTTATTGCTTGTGATAAAGTTTGTGAATACTTCCATATTCCAATGCAATCAGGTGATGACTATGTCTTAAAGAAAATGAATAGAAGATATGATGTTGCAACATATTCTAAAATCTGCAACCACATTAGAACAAAAGTTCCTGATGTAACTATTACAAGTGATTTTATTGCCGGTTTTCCTGGAGAAACAGAAGAACAATTCCAAAATACACTTGATACTATGAAAAAATTAGAACTTGATTATTCAAACACAGCAGCATATTCTCCAAGAGAAAAAACAGTTGCTGCAAAATGGGTTGATAAATTTATTCCAGAAGATGAAAAAACAGAACGTTTAGCAAGATTAAACGAAACAAATAGAGAATGTTGCGTTATCTCAAACAACAAATATATTGGCAGAGAAATGGAAGTTCTTGTTGAGAAATTTGAAAACCATAACGGTACAAATGTTATTTCTGGAAGAACAAGAAATAATAAAATGGTTCACATTCCTTGCGAAACTGATAGAACAGGTGAATTTGTTAATGTTAAAATCATAGGTTCAAAAACTTGGTATCTAAAAGGTGAACTAATCTAAGCCATTAAAATATAAGATTACCATTTGCCATATTTGCTGTTTTACCATAAGGAACAGTTATTTTGTCGTGTTCATGAGTAATTTTAAATCCACCATAAGCAGGCAGATTGTTTTGTTCTGCAATAGCCTTGATAAATTCATCAAACTGCTCAGGATATCCACAATCCAAGAAATCACCTAAAATAATACCTGTTATATTTTTTCTAAATTTTTCAATATTAAATAATTGAGTAAACATTTTATCCAATTTGTATGTTGGCTCATTCAAATCTTCAGCAAAAAATATAAATTTTTCATCAGGAATAAAATCTATCCCGCATAAAGAGACAATAGATGCCAAATTCCCACCGAACAAAATGCCGTCGGCATCACCGTTATTATAAACTTTTTCAGCATTATAAGAACAATCTATCTTCGTTACAGTTTTATAAAAATTTGTAATTGTATAATCAGATTGATTTTCAGAGCCAAAATCACCTTTTGCCATTGGCCCAGAATAAGTAATCAAATTTGCTCGTTTTAAAAACATTGCTGATAAAACTGTTATATCAGAATAACCACAGAACAACTTTGGATTATTTTTGATAATATTATAATCAATTTTATCAATCAATCTAAGACAACCATATCCACCACGACCACAAATAATAGCATCAACATCTTTGTCTAAAAAAGCATTATGCAAATCTTCTAATCTATTATCATCTTTATCAGATAAATAATTATACTGGTTAAATAAATGTTTTGAATACTTAACATTAAAACCTTGTTTTTCAAAATATAATCTTGCTCTTTTTATTGCATCTTTATCTCTAATAGGACCAGCAGGTGCTATAAATTCAATAGTATCACCTTTTGTTAACGGTTTTGGTTCAATATAGTTCATCTTAAATTCCTTTATGCTATAATCATATTATCATGAACGAGGGATATTTACCGTTATATAGAAAATATAGACCACAAAAACTTGAGGATATAGTTGGGCAAACACATATAAAAACTGCTTTAACTAATGCTATTAACCTTAATAAAATTTCTCATGCATATTTATTTACTGGTCCAAGAGGTACAGGTAAAACTTCAACTGCTAGAATACTTGCAAAATCTTTGAATTGTATTAATGGTCCGACTGTTACACCTTGCGAAAAATGTGAAAGTTGTATATCAATTACAAATACTGTTCCAATTGATGTTATTGAAATTGATGCTGCAAGTAATCGTTCTGTTGAAGATGCACACAACATCTTGGAAAAAGTTCAATATGCACCAGTTAACGGTAAATATAAAATCTATATCATTGACGAAGTTCACATGCTTACGACTCAAGCATTTAATGCTTTGTTAAAGACACTAGAAGAACCACCTAAAAATGTTATCTTCATATTAGCGACAACTGAATCACATAAAGTTTTAGATACGATTAAAAGCCGTTGTCAAAGATTTGATTTTAAAAGAATTACGACAAATGATATTATTGAACACTTAAAGAAAATTTCTAATAAAGAAAATATTAGTATAACTGATGGTGCATTAGCCACTATTGCTAAGAGTTCAGCAGGTGGTATGCGTGATAGTTTGGCACTTTTAGACCAAGTCAGCACAATTGGAACATCAAAAGAAATAACAGAAGATGATATAAATAATTTATTAGGTAGATTGTCTTTTGATACATTAAAAGAATTGGCTGAACATATTACACATTCAGATTCTGCATCAGCAATACAAGTTTTAGAAAAAATTTATAATGACGGTAATGAACCTATTCAAATTTTGACGAACTTAATGATGTTTTTCAAAAATTTATTAATTACAAAAACTTGTGATTTTGAAACAAGTATTGAGATAACGGGTTTGACAGATGCTCAAATAAAATCTCTTGATGAGATGAAAAACTCATTAGAAACTCACCAAATTTTATTTTTAATAAACAAAACTGCTGAATATATAAAAGATTTAAAAACGACAACTAATCAACAAATGTGGTTAGAAGTTAGTCTTATTGACCTTGCTAATTTAGCAGATAATACAAAATTAGCTGATTTGCAAAGACGTATTGAAAATCTTGAATCTGCTAGACCTACAACCGTTCAAAGAGTAATTACAACAAGACCGCAACAGCAAGAACGTCCTGTTATTACTCATAGCGAGCCAAAAATTGAACATCAACCAGTTCAACATAATGTTGAGCCAGTTCAAATACAACATACTCAACCAGTTCAACAACATAAACCAGCAGAACAAGATATTCAAGATAGTGTTGAGGAAATAACAAATGCTCAGCCAAGTGGGACAAGCAATCTTAAAGCATTATGGACACAAATATTAGGTGCAATTCCAAACCAAGCAGATAGAGCATTATTATCTTTAGCGAATCCTATAAAAATAGAAAATGATGGTATTGTTTTAGCAATAAAGAGTCCTAATTTAATGGAAAAAGCAAATTCTCCAGAAAGAAAACAATCTTTGATTAGTGCTGCTGATAGCATATTAGGTACCACCAATATATCTATCCTAATTAGACAACCTTTACCAGATGATAAAAAAATAGAAAAAGTAAAAGTTTCTGCTATAAAAAAGCCAATTACTCCACCTAAAACTTTAGTAGAAGATGAACATGAAGTTTCTGAACAAGAAGTTGAAACGGCAAAAGAAGAAACGGAAGCAAATAAACCTCAAAACCGTGATGAAACTGACTTTTCACGTTCAGACCAAAGCAATATGGTTAAGCAATTATTTGACGGAAAATATTTAGAATAAATTAAATAATATTTTACATTTTAAAATTCAATTATAGCAATATTTTTCGTATATTTTAAGAATTATTGCTAATGTTAAGTTTTATAAAAATTATTCAAATTAAAATCATGCTTCAAATGCACTAATAGTTTGATTTTGCAAATAATTAATATAACTTAACATTTGTATCAAAAAAAGTGTATTATAATATTAGTATACAGTTTATTGTTGAGCAAAATTGTAAGAGTATAAGTACAATCTCGTATTTATACAGATATAAGAATATCCGACTGAACAAAACTCTATTTTTTGAGAGATAGAGTGGAGTATGCGTATGAAAAAAGTATTTATAAGTTTTATATTTGTAATACTTATGTTGACTACATCTGCTATGAAAGCAGATGCTATCGACAATGCGACTTTTGTGTTCAATAATAACAATACCCTACCTAATAAAAATATTTTATCTAATGCTCAACAAGATTATAATTTAATTGCTGATAGCAATGTTTCATCTTATGCAGAGTTAAAAAATGAACTACAAAACCCAAATACAACAACAATAAACATAGAAGGTGACCTATCAGGTACTGAACCACTTGGTACACAGCAAGCAGAGAGCATAACAATCAATGGCGCAAAACATCGTTTAACTGGTGTTGATACAGCAGGATTTACTTTAGACACATCAAAATCATTAACACTTTCTAACTTTATTCAGATTAACGGATTTACAAATACAAATGGTGGGGTTATTTACGTTACTCCAGATAGTACAAATACGAATATTACTATTAACAATGTTATTTTTACAAACAATCGTGCTACAATACACGGTGGTGCAATTTATGCAGAAAATCTAACACTAATAGCAAATAATGGTACAACATCATTCTCAAACAACTACATAACAAATGGTTCAACAAAAACATTTGAAGCAATATATATTTCTAAAACAAATGGGAACCTTGATATAAATTCAAAAAACTCCGGTATCGTTTCAATTAACGATATTATCAATGGTGAAAAAGGATACACTATCAACATTAATAGTGATTCTACATCAAATGTAACTCTTAGTAATGCCGTTAAAAATGCAAATTTAATCTTAAATTCTGGAAATTTAATACTTTCTGAAAATTCAGATGGTGATGGCAATTCTATAAAGGCAGATTTTTCATCTTCTATATTCAATGCAAATAATGGTGTCATTTCAATGGAAGATAATAAAACTACTACATACAATATGGGAGTTTTGCACTCTTCTGCATCAACGTTGTATAACATTGATATTCTATATAAAAACAACTCTTTAACATCAGATATACTAACAACTGCAGCAGGTTCAACTGGAACTATTACCCTTAATAGTCTCGGTACATTTACATTGGATACAATTGGAATACCTACATTATTAACAAATACTTATACTATTAAGATACTTAATAAATCACAAGATTCTGATTCTATCAAACTTAGTTTAAATACGAATATTACAAACGAGTTTAACAAAGATAGACCAATTAGTGATTTTTATAATGCTACTCAAAACGCATATATTTTAACACCAGATAGTATAACTGGTATGGTAGGAATAAAAGTTGATGCTACAGGTGATCGTTTGATTTTAGGCTTATTAAAACGATATGACACATTAGCAACGATTAACCAATTCACACCATCTGGTAGCAATAAAGTTGCTGATAGATATTTTAAACTAAGCAACTCTTCTGACATATATTATGTAACAGATAATACAGGTACTACAAGTCGTTCAAGAACTATGTACGTACAAGGTGTTAAAGGTTCATCAATTGATTATCAAAACAAATTTAGCGGTTTTGTACTTCCAACTACTGCAAAACTAACAATAAATGATGTTGAAATCAGAAATGCTAAAAGTACAAACAGAGGTGCCGCTATAAATAACTCTGGAACATTAAATACTAATGGTGTAATTTTTAATAGCAATTCTATATCAAATACAACAGATGCTTATGGTGGTGCAATTTATAATACCGGTTCTGCTGCATTCACAAATACATCATTTATTAATAACTATACAATAGGAACAACATCTGCTCACGGTGGTGCAATATATTCAACTAATAATTTTTCAATAAATGTAAATAATAATTCTATCGAAATTAGCGGTAACTACGTACAATCAGGTTCGTCAAAAGTTTACGAAGCAATATATATGGCAAACACTGGTACACAACTAACTTTAAGCAGTAGAAATAATGGTAAACTAATCATAAATGATATTATTAGTGGAACAACAGATAGTTACAATTTAATTATGAATGGTGATAATACTTCTTCTATAGTAGTAGGAAACTCTATAGAAAATGCAAATATTACACTTTCAACAACTACCTTACAATTAAATAAATCTAATCCGGCAAGTGGTGCTGATTTTAGTAACTCAAAACTTAACGCACAAAATGGAACTATTTCATTAAAAGATAACGTTTATGAGAATTATACTTTAGGAATTTTAACTTCAAGCAACAGTGTTTCATATGCTATTGACATGGAATTAAATAATTCAAAACTAACTGCTGATAAAATTACAGTCAAATCAGGTTCAAATGGAACAATAACAATAAATGAACTTAACGGTTTAAATATAACACAAGACAATCTAAAAAATCTTATAACAAGTAGTGCTAGTGTCAAAATTTTATATAAAGAAAATGCCTCAGATAGCATTCGTTTGGCATTGTCAAAGAGCATAACTGATAAATACAATCAAACAATCTCATTGCCAACATATTTCAATACAACAAGTAATAGTTATAAAGTAAATTATGATGATTTTATAGGCGATATTGGTATAACTTTAACCAACAATGCTGACACTATTACATTTGGTGTGATTTCTGTAAGAGATACATTAGCGGCAACTAACCAATACACACAATCAGCATCTGATGAACAAAAAGATAGATATTTTATACTACCTGAAAATATTACATATTCTGTAACTGAGAACACAGGCACAACTGGTAATGTTGGTATAATGTATGTTCAAGGAGGCAACAATTCTATAATTGATTATCAAAATACTTATTCAGGATTTGATGTACAAGCAGGTGCAATTCTTGATATATCAAATATCCAATTCAGAAATGCCATTTCTAATAGTAAAGGCGGTATTATTAACAATTCTGGAATTGTTGGTGCTACAACTATTAGTGGTATAAATAATTCATCATTTGTTAACAATAGTGCAATAATGGGTAGTGCTATCTATAATATAGGTACTATTTATTCAATAGCAAATACAAACTTTACAGAAAATATCGTTACTTCATCTAGAGAATCGACTTACGGTGGTGCAATTTACAATACTGGAACAATTGGAAGAATTGAAAATGTAACATTTACCAAAAACAAAGCAGTATCATCACAATATGCTTATGGTGGTGCAATTTACAATACTGGTAATATTGAATACATCTCAGCATCATTCATAGGTAACTATACAATGGGTACGAATGTGTTTGGTGGTGCAATTTATTCATCAAATAATTTAAAATTGATAGCCAATAATCAAGATTTCATGTTTAAAGATAACTACACACAATCTACTAGTACTGGCTCGATAGAAGATAACGCAATTTATATGAGTTCTTACCAGTCAATACTAACAATTGAAGCAAATAATGGTGGTAGTTGGACTTTATACGATTCAATTAACGGTGCCAGAGGTTATACAGTAACTCTTTTATCAACCGAAGGTCGAGGTACAATTAATTTATACAATCAAATATACAACGCAAATGTTGTAACAAATAATATTAACTTAAATCTATCTGGTGACAATTCATTTACCACATACACATTTAATTCATTATCATCAACTTTAACTAATTTATCAATTGATTTATCTTATGCCGAAAAAAAATCTGATATTATTAAAGTTATTTCAGACTCGACAGGTAAAATTACAATTAACGAATTAGTTGGATTAGATAAATCAGAAATAAAAGACGAAATAGTCAAAATAACAGTTTTAGATAAAAACAATAGTTCATCAATTATATTAGAACTTTCACAAGAACTACAAGACAAATATAAAGGAGATATTGAACTAAACAAATACTTTGATAATACATCTAATACCTACAAAATTAAATCTTCAGATTATATTGGTACTATTGGTATTAAACTGAATGATACACAAGATAGTATTATTTTGGGAAGATTAGAATCAATGGATACATTAGCCGTTATCAACCAATTTGCTAGTACGGAAGACCGATATTTTACATTCAACTCCGCAGATGAAACATATACAGCAATCGCTAACACTGGCAAAACAGGTGTTACAGGTAAAATGTACGTTCAAGGTGTTGCTGATTCAACAAATAATATATCAACAGTTAATTATAACAAAAAATATTCAGGTTTTATTATTGGTAAAAATGCTACATTAAGTATCAGCAATGTTAGATTCTTAAATGCGATTTCTGACACAGATGGTGCGGTATTAAATAATTCAGGCATTTTAGAACTAGACAATGTAATAATTGATGGAACAAAAATAAATTCACTTACGACACTAAATGGTGGTGTTTTCAAAAATGCATCTAATACAGATTCAATTGGAGTAAGTATTATAAATACAAAAATCACTGTAGAAAGTGCTAATGTATTTGGTTCTATTTTAAACAACACAGCAAATATAATTGCACTAAACGGTATGTTTACAAACAATACTGCAAATGTAAATGAGGGTTCTCTACAAGGTGGTGTAATATTTAATGCTGCATCAATATATAACATAAACGGTAATTTCGAAAATAACTCGTCTGAAACATTTAACAAATCAATTTTTGGTGGTGCTATCTATAACCAAGGCACATTAGGGCACTATGAAGACGGTACATACGTTGAAGGTGAAATCATTGCTGACTTCATAAACAATAGCATAACAACAGACGGTTCAAAAGGTCAAAAAGCATTTGGTGGTGCAATTTATAACTATGGAACAATTCATACATTAATATCAAAATTTGAATCTAACAATAGTGTTAACAAATCTGGCTTATCATCAGGTGGTGCGATTTATAACCAAGGTACCATTACAGAAATAAATGGTTCTTTTATTAAAAACTATGCAACAGGCTACGATATTATAGACTCAGTACTTGGTGGTGCTATTGTAAACAATGGACAAATTACGGATTTACATGCATCATTTAATTCAAACTATGTAAATGCTAAAGCATACAATGCATTTGGTGGTGCTGTTTACAACAAAAATTATATAAATAATATTCAAGGTGATTTCTCGAATAACTATGTAATTGCAGAACAAAATGGTAGTGGTGGTGCTATAGATAATGAATCTCAGATATACACAATAGTAGGTAGATTTAAAAACAACTATGTACAAGCCATGTATGCGACTGGTGGTGCAATATTTAGCCCAGAATCATCATATATTGGTGATATAACTGCTGATTTTATATCTAACTATGCTGTATCAACTACTAACAATGCTAATGGTGGTGCTATCATTAACGCAGGTAAAATCAGGAGTATTACTGGTACATTCGAAGGTAACTATGTAAATGCTATACTACTTGCAAATGGTGGAGCAATATATAATAGTGGCACGATAACAAACATTTCTGCTTCATTCATAAATAACTATGCATTAGGTAAAACCGGTGCAAAAGGTGGAGCAATTTATACTATTAAAGACTTAAATTTCTCTGCTACAAACAAAGCTTTTGAGATTAGTGGAAATTATATTTCCACAGATGAAGGCAAAACTAAAATTAATCAAGCAGTTTATATTGATGCACCTTATGTAACTATCACATTTAATTTATTAGAAGGTGGTAGTTATACAATTATGGATAATTTTACCGGTTCTGAAACTTATGACATATTATTCAAATCAGAAGATAAAACAGGTCTTATTGTATTCAAAGGAACTTTATATAATGCCAATGCAACTATAGATGGAGTAAACTTCACACCAGCAGGTAGTACATTTGCTGATGATACGACAACATTAACTGTAAATAGTGGTATTATCAACCTACAAGATAGTAGCATAACTGACTATTACATAACAAGATTAACATCTGCAGCAGATGCTGAATACACGATTGACATTGATTCTACAAGTGGTGATTTTGATAAATTATTTGTTGGTAGTAGTTCATCTGGTATTGTAACAGTCAATTCTGTACAATATAGTGGTGATTTACGTGAAGGCACATATCAAATTCTACACGCAACAAAGAAGGATAGTTATGGTAACAAAGCGAATATAGAACTTGCACTTGGTGATAATTTAAACTTTGGAATGAATGTCTTAAAACCAATTATGAATTGGAATGACAAAATTTCAACAGGATATGTTTATAGACTTGCAACAACACATACCATTAATGATTCCTTAAACGTTGCTTATCAAAACGGTGCAGATTTATTAGCGGCATTAAACCAATTTGATACAGCAGAAGAAAGACATTTTATTTTTGCAAACCAATATAATGAATATATAGTCGCTGCAAATACAGGAAAAACTGCAACATTATCGGTTTTCAATATAGATGGTGTTAATTCAGATAACAATTATTCAACAATTAATTATTGGAACGATGCAGATAGAATTTCATATTCTGGTTTTATTCTAGGTGACAAAAATAGACTTCATATCAATAATGTTAAAATCATAAACGCAAAATCAACAGAAGGTTCTGTTATATATTCAGATGGTTCTGCTATCGCATATATTAACAATTCAATACTAAACAATAACTCAGCAACCAAAAATGGTGGTGCCATTTATAATGGTACTGCTTCAATTATGAATATTTATAATTCTAGCAAATTTGATAGCAATACTGCTGGCAATGAAGGTGGTGCTATTTATAATATTGGCGGAATGAATTTATATGGTGCAATAACAATAACAAACAATAGTGCAGGACAAAATGGTGGTGCTATTTATAGTGGTGGCACCTTATATTTCAACAATAGCAACTATTATTATTCTAGTTATGGAGATGTAACTATTTCAAATAATACTGCTACTCAAGGAAGTGGTGGTGCTATTTATGCTACCGGCTATAGTAGTTTACACGGTTCTACATTCAAAATGGAAGAAAACACTGCAAAAAATAGTGGTGGTGCAATATACACATCAGATAATCTTGCGATTTCAAGTTCAAGTCTGTATATAAACAACAACACTTCTAGTACTGGAAGTGGTGGTGCTATTTATGCTACCGGTGACGTATATTTAGGTTCTTCAGGAAATATGGAAATAACACATAACACTGCAAAAACTAGTGGTGGTGCAATATATGTGGGTGATTCTTTATCCTTAGATTTTGGAAATTTAAACATTTCAAATAACACTAGTAAGCAACAAGGTGGTGCGATTTACAATACAAACGGAATTTCGTTTTCTGGTACAACTGCAAGCATTAAAGATAACATCACTTTATTAGAAGGTGGTGCAATTTACAATAATGGAAATAGTATTCAATTAAATAGTAAATCTTTAACATTTAGTGGCAACTATGGTTCTGCTGGTGGTGCTATATACAACAAAGGTAATATTTCTTGGGCAAATGGCACAAATAAAGTCAATAATGAAAGTAATTTTACTGACAATGGTTTTACAATAATAGATAATAATACGTACTATAGCAATCTGGGTGGTGCTATATATAATGAAGGCAACGTTACTGCATACTATCACAACAATATAACTTTTAGTGGCAACTATGCTAATTCCGGTGGCGGTATGTATATTATGGGTGATTCTGACATACAGAGTGCCTTAACATTCTCTGATAACTATGCAATGGGTACGACTGCTACTAGTGGCGGTGGCGCTATCTACAATACGGGTAAATTATTATTAAATACTAAATATTTAGGCACAACATTAACTATAGATGATTGGGAAGTTGCATTACATAGAATAACCTTCAACGCAAATACGGCTGAACAAAATGCTGGTGCACTATATACAACTAATGCAACAATAATTTATCTTGCAGATTTCTTAAACAACAGTGCCACAAATGGAAATGGCGGTGCTATTTATACATCTGCAAAAGCATATACAGAAACATTAGATGATAAAAGCACAATAGATAGATTAGGACTAGAAATTTATAACGCAAACATAAACTATAATACTGCCGGTCAAAGTGGTGGTGCTATTTATGTTGAAAATACTGCATCAGCACTATTTAAAGATGTAACAATAACCTACAATACATCAGGTTACAATGGTGGTGCATTATTTGCTGGTGATTCTTCAAACATAAGAACTTATTATGAAATAAGAATAGATGGTAACACAACACCAGCATATAATTACTTAAATATAGATACATTATCAATTGTATCCAATAACACAGCAAGAAACTTCGGTGGTGGTTATTATATAAGCAAAAACAGTACTGTCGAAATTGCAAATACAAAATTTAACAACAATACTGCTCAACAAGGTGGTGCTATTTATAACTTAGGCACAATAACTGTTCCAACAATGAAAGTTGCGAATTACTACATTACAAACTTCAATAATAATACTGCAAATTCAACAGATTTAGATGCACTTGGTGGTGCTATTTACAATAATGGAACTATAGAAAACCTTTGGGGTGGTAGATATAATGCAGGTCAAATTAACAACAACGTTGCAACTAGCGTAAATGGTGCTGCAAAAGGTGGTGCTATTTACAATATCGGTACTATCACCAATTATAGAGATAATAATGATAAATACATATATTGGCTAGAAACATCAAACAATAAAGCACAATCAGAAAATGCTGAAGCATTAGGTGGTGCCATATATAACAATAGTATTCTAAACTATATGCCATCAGTATTAGATAACAACAAAGCAATTTCAGATAATTCATACGCTGCAGGTGGTGGTTTATATAACGATGTAAATGGGGTTATTACTGACTCTTGGACACACATGCAAAATAACTATGCATTAGGTAATTCAGGTGCCAACGGTGCTAGTATGGGTGGTGGAGTTTACAATGCTGGTACAATTACAAATCTTGATTTTAGATATACATCAGCAGATTCTGATAGACCTAGATTAAACTATGCACAAGATACATCAGGCTCAGCATTTGGTGGTGCTATATATAACAGTGGAACTATTAGTAAAATTTATGCTACATCAAGTGGAAATACAAACCACACATCATTCTTCAAACAAAACTATGCTTATGGTTATGTTAATGCTGGTGGTGGTGCTATTTATAATACTGGTAAGATTAATGAAATCAGAGCACACTATGATGGCAACTACGCAATTGCAACAACTGGTAATGCTATGGGTGGTGCTATATATAATAGTGGTACAATCGATAGCACATACTATTGGACTAGTAACTGGGAAGATGGTGGATATAATAACTATGTCCAAGCGAACGATGGTTATGCAATGGGTGGTTTAATATATAACACAGGTACAATTTCTAGCATTCAAACGGGTAGATACAGACTAAATAGAGCAATTGGTAAATATGCTTATGGTGGTGCTATTTATAATACTGGTAATCTTACAATATACACATCTTTACTAAATAACTGGGCTAATGGTAGTACAGATGCAAAAGGTGGGGCAATATATTCAAGTGGTAATATAAAATTAATAGTAAATTCAGGTTATATCCGAGAAATTAGTGGAAACTATACCCAAATTGGCTCTGGTTCAAAAATTTATAGTGCAATTTATATGGCAGATGCTACAAAAACACTAACAATTCAATCAACTGGTGGTGGCATTTGGAAGATTGCGGATACTATTGAAGGTGTAACAGGATATACAACAAGAATTACTGGTGACAATGGTTCTTACGTTCATTTTAACAATGCAAGTTCACAAATTAAAGGTTCAAATGTAATATTTGATACTATTACAATGAGTTTTACAAAAAACACATTCGCAGATTCCAATACAATATTAAGAGCGAATAGCGGAAATTTAATATTTGCTAGTAGCAATGTTAGTAATTACATTATTAACAACTTGCAATCAACAGAACAAGTTCGATATGCATTCAAAATCAATTCTTCTTCGACAACAATAAAAGCAGATAGGCTTGATGTTGGAGCAGGTTCATCTGGTACTGTTTTTATTGATAACGTATCATTTCTAGATAATACAACACCAAAATCAGGTGTATATCAACTAATTTCTGCAAAAAACAATAATATTCAATTAAAATTAGATTCTTCAAAAACTAAATATACAACTGGTTTCTTAAGTCCTGTAGTATATTGGTACGAAAAATATAACTATGCAGAATATACAATGTCACTAGCAACAACAAATACTACTAATGATAGTATCAAAATTGATATTATTACTTATGCTCATGATGACTTGTTAGCAGCATTGAACAAATACTCAATAAACAAAGCACGTCACTTTATGTTTGAAACTGCAAGTGATGTATATAAAGTTGAAGCAAATACAGGAACTACTGCAACGGCATCTGTGCTATATGTTGATGGTGTTCCATCATATTCAACAATTGATTATCAAAAATTATACTCTGGTTTTGTATTCACAGATGGTTCACAAGTCGATATTAGAAATACAAGAATTATAAATGCAACGACAACTGGTAATGGTGCTGTATTGAATGCTTCAAATAGCAAATCTGGTAGTAATTGGTGGATGAGATGGGGCGAACTTCGTAACAACCACGCAGATGGTTATGGCGGTGTTATTTATGCAACAAATCGTGCTTATGCATATTTGTACGATTTAAGATTCGTTGGCAACACTGCTCAACAAGGTGGTGCAATTTATTATGCAACAAATAGAAGCATAGGTAATAACTATTTATATTTTACCGAAAATGGTGCAATCAGCGATACAGTTGCTAGAGGTGGTGCTATTTATAATGCATCAGCCGGTAACATTGATTTTAGTACTTACTGTTATTTTATTAACAACTATGCAAAAGGGGCAACTGCACAAGGTGGTGCGATATATAATACTGGAAACTACTTAAATATCGTTTTAAACCCATCTGGTTTCACTGGTAACTATGCAATAGGTACAACTACAGCACAAGGTGGTGCTATTTACACACTAAAAAATATATCATTTAACACAAGCACTGCAAACAACATTAACATTAAAGATAACTATGTTTCTCTTGACGGAGGTACAACAAAAACCAGTAACTTCATCTACGTTGGTGCTGCTGGTGTAACATTAACATTCTCAGGTGGAAACTGGTATACTACCAATATTTATGATGACTTTGATGGTAGCAGTCCATATAAAGTTGTATTTAATGGACAAGGCAAATTTAAATTCTATACACGTGATGATGGCGTAGATATGACATTTAAAAATGCGTCAGTACAAATTGATACTGCATCATTAACAATTAGACCTGATACATTTAAAACCGCAAGTGTAACTGCCAATTCAGGTCAAATAATTATGCAAGATAGTGAAAGAACAAACTATAATTTCAGTAGTTTAAAATCTACATCAAACATGGGTTACTATATTGATATAGATCACAATGGTGATTATGACACAATTACAGTAGATAATAATTCTAGTGGTAAAGTTCATTTAAGTGGTATCACTTTTACTGACAATGGAGTAATAACATCAACTCCTGCTATTGGTTGGTTCCAAGTATTAAAATCACCAACAAACAATATTCAATTAGAATTAGACTGGTCATTCAACGGAAATAATATAATCTTGCCAGCAGTCGTAAATTCAAACTACAGAATTTCAAATTGTTATGCATATAGATTATGGAACACCGATACAACAAAAGACACTGTATATATTGTAAAACAAGATAATACAGATATTTTAGCTGAACTTAACCAATTATTGCTACAAGAAAACAGAGTATTCAATCTTGTAACAACAAACGATGTTCCAGAATATATAGTAAAACGAGATACTGGTACCACTGCAAATATTTCAACAATGACTGTTCAAGGTTCTGGAACAATTAATTATGGTGGTAAATATAGTGCCTTCATCGTTAACGATGATGTTAATTTAACTATCAAAGACGTAACGTTGGCTAACATTTATGCTGAAAGAGAAGGTGCTGCAGTTAATACTATCGGAACAACAACTATTACAAATGCTAGTTTTACATCAAGTACAGGAAAATCAACTAGCAATTTATATGGTGGTATCATTTCCAACAAAGGTACAATGAAATCATTTAATGGTAGCGAAATCCGTTCATCTTATGGTACTGCTAACGATGGTGAGTTGTTAGGTGGCGGTTTGTACAACTCTGGCACTATCAATTCAATGACAAGTTCTACGTTTAGTTATATAACTGCAACAAACAATACTAAAACCGCTACTACAAGTGCTGGTGGTGCGTTCTATAATGAAGGTACAGTTGGAGATATAAGCGGTTCCTTTTATTACAACAGTTTAAATGGAAATTATGGTACTGCCTATGGTGGTGCTTTATATAACAAAAATGTAATCGGTAATATTGGCAGTCGTTTTAGTAATAACTCTGCATATTCATCTAAATTAAATACTTATGGTGGTGCTTTCTACAATGAAGGTACTGCTGGAAATATTAGTGGTGATTTTAGTTCTAACTCATTACGTGCAGATGTAGGTGAAGCCTTTGGTGGTGGCATATTTAATAATAATACAATAGAAAATATTAGTGGAACGTTTTCATATAATAGCATATTAGCAAAAATGAATGCTTACGGTGGTGGTATATATAATGAAAATACTATTAAAGATATAACTGGAGCATTCTCTAGTAACCATGTAACAAGCAATAGTGGAAACGCAATTGGTGGTGGTATTTATAACATTGGTACAATTAATGGTATAAATAATAGTTTTTCAAGCAATAGTGCAACCTCAGATACAAAAGAAGCCTATGGTGGTGCCATCTATAACAACGGCACTATTTCGACAAATATTACTGGTGATTTTTCATACAACACAGTAACAGCAAAAACAAATGCTTATGGTGGTGCTATCTATTCTGACGGAATTATTTCGAATAATATAATTGGTAATTTCAATAATAATAAAGCCATTGCAGATCAAAATGCACTTGGTGGAGGGGTATACCTTGCTAGCGATATACAAAAACTTACCGGAGATTTTACTAACAATACTGCAACATCAGAATCCCAAATTGCCGAAGGTGGTGCTATTTATTTAACCAACTCTATAAATAATCTTTCAGGTGCATTTAAAAACAATAGTGCTTCTAGTTCAACCACAAATAACACTATGATTGTTAAAGGTGGTGCAATATCAATGCATTCAACTAATGCAAGAATTACTACCCTTGATGGTACATTCACAGAAAACTTTGTGACATCTAGTGGTGCCGTTCAAGGTGGTGCAATCTATTCTGAGGGTATTATCACAAACTTTAATAATGCCAATTTCAGCAAAAACTACGCAATCTCAACAAATTCTTATGCACAAGGTGGTGCTATTGCATTATTTGGTTCATCTTCAGGTCAATCTTCTATTTATAACATAACTTCAAATTTCGTTGGGAACTATGCTTCTGCAGATAAAGCATACTCTGAAGGTGGTGCTATCTATACAAATCAATATACATCTTTCAATAAAATTACCGGTAATTTTAGTAACAACTCAACAAAAGCAACACAATATACAACTGGTGGTGCTATCACAAATAGAGGCTCAATTTCTCAAATAATTGGTAACTTTGATAACAACCTTGCAAGAACTGTCGGTACAACAAACAATGCTTACGCAATGGGTGGTGCAATTGCTAACATTTCAGATTCTGCAAGCATTTCTAAAATTGTCGGAAATTTCACTGCTAACAATATCTATTCTTATGCTGCGTATGGCTATGGTGGTGCTATTTACAACACAGGCTCAATTGGTACAATTTCTGGTTCATTTATCAACAACTTTGTTAATGCTTCTACTAAAGCATTAGGTGGTGCTATTTATACAACAAAAAGTCTAACATTATTAGCCGACGGTGCTGATTACGAAATCAGTGGAAACTACATAACAACTTCTGGTGGGATTTCTATTGATTACCAAGCAATATATGTAGCAAATGTAAACGCAAATTTAACAATAGAAGCAAACAAACAAGGTACATGGACAATAAATGACTACATCACAGGTGTAAAAGGCTATAATGTTACATTAAAATCAACTGATAGCACTGGTCAAATCAATTTATATAACAGCATTGAATATGCTAATGTGGCACTTGAAGATATAACTCTTAACACTGCCAATAATATTAGTGCAACTTATGAATTTAATAAATTAACAATTGATGAAAACAAACATGCACATCTAAAACTTGATTTCATTTATAAATCAGGTGTACACGATAGAATTACTGCCGGAGCGGGTTCTTCTGGTGTAATTACAATTATAGAATTAAATGGACTAGAAAGAAATGATATTACAAAAGAAGACCAAGAACGTATAATATTGAACCGTAAAAATGCAAGTGATCCAATTAAAATTGCTCTTTCCGAAGATTTACAAAAAAAATACGAAGATACTGTAACTACAAAAGATTATTTAGATGTTGATAAAAATGCTTATATTGTACGAGATACAGACTATACCGGTACTATTGGTATTAAAGTAAATAATACTGAAGATGGTATTATTCTTGGTAAAGTAACAGCCTATGATACACTTTCAAACGTAAATCAATACAAATCATTAGTTGATAGATATTTTATTATTACTGATGCAGAAAAAATATATAGTACAAAAGCAGATACTGGTGTTACAGGTGTTACTGGTACAATGCATTTGGTTGGTACTAAAGATGATGATAATAACCGTTCAACTGTAGATTATCATAATACGCATACAGGCTTTAATGTTTCAAATGCTGCTTCACTTAAAATATTAGACGTTATAATTGTTAATGCAATTTCTAAAACAGCAGGTGCAGTTGTAAACAACTCCGGAGCATTAAGTATAACTAATACAGATTTTAAAAATAATACTACAACAGTATCAGATAATAGTATTGGTGGTGTTATTACTAATATGAAATCTGGAATTATTGGTTCAAAAGATTCAACAGATGGCTCAACAGGTCTAATTGGGATTGCATTTAAAGATAACAGAAGTCAAAACTTAGACGGTAATGCTCTTGGTGGTGCACTATACAGTGCCGGTTATATTGATGGAGTAGATGCGACTTTCGTTGGTAACTATGCACAAAGTAGCAAAAATGCTAGTGGTACTGGCATATATAACATTGGTACAATAAATCTTATCAATGGTAGTTTCACAACAAACTTTGCTATATCGGGCAACAATGATGCTTATGGTGCAGGTATATACAACACAAACAGAATTACAACAATAACTGCTCCATTCTCTAGCAATTATGCTAGTGGTGCAAATATTGCACAAGGTGGTGCTATTTATAATACAGGTACTATCACAACTTTAACATCTTCTTTCTCTTCTAATTCAACAAGACTTGCAACAAGTAAATCATTTGGCGGAGCAATCTATAATAGAGGCACAATAGAAACTTTACAGGCAGATTTTGATTACAACTACTCAACAGGTACTGGTTCATCAAAGGGTGGTGCTATTTATGCGGACATAGCATCTAATATAAATACATTAACTGGTTCATTAACGAATAATTATGTTATTGGTACAGATAGCACTGGTGGTGGTGCATTATATATCAATCAAAATGCCAACATAGGTAGCATAGAATCTTCATCAGTTGCATCAAACTATTCGATTGCAACGGCTGATGACTCAGTTGGTGGTGCAATTGCAAACCTTGGAACAATCAATAATATTGTTACAGGTTTCGCTAATAACTATACACAATCATCATCTGCAGCTGCCTATGGCGGGGCTATATATAACAAAGGCTCAATTGGACAAGTCACAGCAGGATTCAAAAAGAACTATGCAAATTCAATAAATGGTACTGCCTATGGTGGTGCAGTTTATAACTCAGGTACAATGTCATTACACGATGGTACTATATTTAAAGAAAACTATGCGGTTGGTTCTGCTCAAGCAGAAGGCGGTGCTTTTTCTAATACAGGTACTATTCAAGAAATTATAAATACAACATTTACAAATAACCACGTACTAGCATCTGACTTTGCTTATGGTGGTGCACTATCAAACACTGGGAAATCACCAATTGAATCACTAAGCGGAACATTTAACAAAAACTATGCAACGGGTAAAGATTCGTATGGTGGTGCTATATACAATAAAAGTACAATCAATGAAGTAAATGCTACTTTGGTTGAAAATTATGCAACTGGTACGAATGTATATGGTGGTGCTATCGCAAACGTGGGTAACATAACAAATTATCAGGGTAGTTTTTCAAACAACAGCATTACTGCGGTTGATACCGGTTATGGTGGTGCGTTATATAACCAAGGAACAATCAATACTATTACGGCTGATTTCACTTCAAATAGTGTAACTGGCGAAAATGCTTATGGTGGTGCTATTGCTAACTATACTGGAAGTATAACTACATTAACATCAAACTTTGATTCAAATTTTGCATCTGGTGAAAATGCAAAAGGTGGAGCAATATACAATACTGGTTCAATAACTGAAATCATAGGTTCATTTACTAATAACTATGCTTCCGGCACAACATTAGCACAAGGTGGTGCTATTTATACTACTGCTAGTCTAAACTTTACAGCAAATGGAATTGATAGTATATTCTCTGGCAATTATATTACAACTGATAATGGAACAACAAAAACATACCAAGCGATATTTGTTGATGGTAGTAGTGTTATTTTAAACTTCAATACTGCACAAAATGGTTCCTATACATTTGATGATGATATTGCAGGTTCTCAAGGATACATTTTAAATTTAAATTCTTCTGATAATTCAGCAAACTTTACACTAAACAATCACATCATTTATGGTAATACAAATTTGAATGCTGGAACTTTAGTCTTTAATGCTGATACATTTGCCGACACAAATTCGGCATTTAACGCAAACAATGGTAATATTATTATGCAAGATAGCACCTTTACAGATTATATTATCAATAAATTAACATCTAAAAACAACGTTCTATATAATATCGACTTAGATTCAACAGTAACCAATGCTGATGGCAAACTAATTGGTGCTGCTGATACAATTTCTGTTGGCAATGGTTCATCTGGTATTGTTTATTTAGATGATATCGGTACAAAAACAAGTGTTGCAGAAAATGTTCGTTTAGTAATTCCAATTATTAAAAAAGCGAATAAAAATGATAATATTAGACTTGTTCTTAATGATAAAATTACAGAGAATAATTTGTATAAAACTGTTGCAGACTATCTAAATGCAGAAGGTACTGAATATGTTGTTTCTAGTGACGATTTTATCGGTGCAATAGGTATTTTCTTAAATGACGTAGCAGATAGTATTGTTCTATCAAATGTAACAGAAGATACATTACACATGGTAAACATATCGAACCTAACACCAAGAACATACAACTTTAGTAAAGCATACACAGTAACAGAAAAAGTTGCACTCGGAGTAACTGGTGCTGGAATATTTAATGTAAATGGTTTCAATACTAATGCAAACAGCAGCATTATTGATATGGCAGGATTTAGTGGTTTTGATTTACAAAATGAAACTACAATAAATATAAATAATCTTACAATACAAAATAGTTCACTTGCTCTAAATAGCAATAATGAAAAAGCCGTTGCAAATATTACTAATGTTGTATTTGCTGATAACGAAATTGCTATTAAAAATGATGCCGGAACAATGAACCTAACTAATGTAATTGTTACTACTCCTAAGGGTGGCAATATGAACAATATTGAAAATGCCGGCACTATGACATTAGCAAGTTCAACTATCAATACAGAATTAACAAATAACGGCACTTTAAATATCAAAGATACTTCAACTGTAGATTCTTTAATAAACACTAACACAACAAATATCAATGGAAATATTACAGTTAACGATATCAACAATACTGGAGATATATTCTTAACAGGAGAAACTGCACTTACATCAGTAATTCATGGTGTAGGTAACATTTCAACATCTACAAATGCTACAAAAACGGATATAACAAAAACGACAATTACAAATGGTGTATTTAATTTAACAAATGGCGAATTAGTATTCGCTACAAATACATTTAAAAACATTGATGAAGCAAACTTTACTGGCGGTATTGTTAATTTGCAAGACAATCTAACAAAAGAATACAATATAAACAAATTTATTGTTAATGCAAACACAAACTTTAATCTTGATGTAAATATTTTATCTTCAACATCAGGTACGATAGATAACTTTACTGTTGGAGAAGGTTCAACTGGTACAATCACTTTAACTGGTTTAACGGGATTAGAAAGAGATTCAATTGGTATAGCAGATAAAGTCGAATTGATAATTATCAACAATGCTTCTCAAAATTCTGATATAAAAGTTACTATTGACGAGAATTTAAAACAATCATTAGAAAAAGAATATGCGGTTGTGGATTATTTAAACACTGCAACAGGAATTTATGAGACAACAAACAACAGTTTTATTGGTAAAACTGGTATTAGATTAAATGAAAACGAAACTGGTATAATCGTAGGCTATCTATACAAACTAGGTACTCTACATATGACAAACATTTCTACACTAACACCTAGAAAATATTCGTTTGCATCTGCGACAACTGTCGCAGAAGGTGTAGATCTTGGCGAAACAGGAGCAGGTGTATTCACTGTAGTCGGCTATGATACTAATGCTGAAAACAGTATTATTAATTTAGAAAATCAATATTCTGGTTTTGACTTAGAAAATAATACTGAATTTGCAATAGAAAATCTAACAATTGAAAATGGTACATTTGCTATTAAATCAAACAATAGATACGCAACTTCTACAATAAATAATGTTATATTTAATAGCAACGAAATTGCTATTGATAACCAAAATGGTATTGTTAATTTGAATAATGTTTTAGTTATCATCGGTAACAACACAATCGCTAACAGCATAAATAATGCCGGAGAAATGAAGATTACTGATTCAACTATTAATTCTAGCATTTTAAATACTGGAATTGTAACAACTAATAATACAAACGTTATTAATGAATTTACAAATAATAAGACATTAAATCTTCTAGGTACAGATACAATAACAACTCTTCTAACTAATGAAGATTCTGAAATAACATCTGACAAAACTACAGAAATTTCATCTTTCATAAACAATGGTAAAGCAAATTTAAACGGTTCTACAATAATTACAACATTAACAAATAATGCTAATATTACTACTACTGGTTCTACAGAATTTACTACGGTAACAAATAGTGGCACTCTAAATCTAAACGCAAATGATACTCTTAGAACTGTTACAAACTCAAATACTATAAATACAACAGAAACAACATCATTTGACAAATTAACAAACGAAGCAACTGGTACTATAAGTTCAACTGGAACTACTACATATAACATCGTTATAAATAATGGTACTATTAACTTAAATGGTACAGACACACTTTTAGGTGCTGTAACAGGTAATGGCACATTAAATATCAATAGTGAAACTAGTTTAATTGGTAGTATTGACTATGATTTATCAACAAATATTGCAAAAACTGCTCAATTATATATTGTATCAGGCACAATGAATATCAATGATAATGATACTTGGCTTGGTACAATACAAATGACTGATGAAGTTGGTATTTTAAACTACAAAGGACTAAAAGATAATGCAGTAAATGGAAAACTTATTGCACAAAAAGGTAATTTAAACATTATTAGCAATACTTTAACAATTGCAAAAGAGAGCAATATCGCTGATGCTGTTAATTTAACAATAGACAAGAATGGAACATTAAATATTACAGGTGGTCAAGTTTACTTTAACAATGGTGATAGTTGGAATGGAACAGTACAACTTGATAGTGGAGATTTAACATACAACGATTTAGTTAATAATGGCAAATTTGTTGCAAATGGTGGAAACTTAACAGTTGGAAGTGGCATACTTAATATTGCTAAAGATAGCATTATTGATAGTAATGTTGTCGTTGATTTACAAAAAAAAGGTGTTATCTATATCGTTGGTGGTACAGTTACTGTTGAAAATAAAGACACAATCAATGGTAATATTACTGGTGAATCAGGTATCTTAAATGTTAATAATAGAGAACTTACAAACAAAATGTTGTCTATTGATAACACACATAACTCTGATATGTTTGTAAATCTAACAAATACAATTGTTAGCACTTTGAACGAAAAAACTATTACAAACTTCAACATGGGTGTTTTAACCGTTGATAATAATTCATCATTCAAACTAAAACTTGATTTAACAACAAAAGACGGTTCTGGCGATACAATCTCTGTTGGAAGTGGTTCAACAGGTGAAATTCTAATTACAGATTTCGGAAATATTGATACACCATTCTATGACAAAACGAGAACTATCAAACTATTAAATAGAACAGATTCTGCAAATGCTGATAATACTTACAATATCAACCTTGCACTAGATAATACATTAACAGAAAAATATTACACAAATTGGGAAGTAGCAAGTTATCTAAATAAAGCAGGTAATGAATATGTAATTTACGATAATACATTTATCGGTGAAACAGGTATTAAATTAAGCGATAAAAAAGACTCTATAATTATTGGTGTAATTTTAACATACGATACATTACATAAAGTAAACATCTATGATAGTGCAAATGATAAAATTAGAAGTTATAACTTTACTGCTGCAAAAACTGTTACTGAAAACTTAGATTTGGGCGAAACTGGTTCTGGAACATTCAATATCAATGGTGCGACAAACTTAGCAAGTGACAGTATTATTGATATGTCAGGTATTTATTCAGCTTTTGATATCAAAAAAGCAACAACTTTAACTGCAAATAACATTACACTAAGAAATTCTACTTTTGGATTCAAAATCAATAATAGTTTTGCAAATGTAAAACTTAACAATGTGATTTTAACTTCAAATGTTGTTGCAATTGATAACGAAAATGGAAACGTTACATTAAATAAAGTTCTTATAAATGAAGGCGATGAAGATTTTGCCAACACTATTGAAAACAAATCAAATATGACAATTGCTGATAGTAATATTTATTCTGATGTAAACAACGCAGGAAAAATTGAAACTAGTAACACTAATGAATTCTATACTGTCAACAATACAGGTACATTAAATCTATATGGCAACGATACAATTACTACATTAAATAATAATAACGATAAATCTATTGTTAATACAACTGGAACAACTACAATTTCAACAATAAACAACTCTGGTACTATCACATTTGGTGGTACTGATACAGTTACTACTTTAGTAAATAATAACAAAATAATTTCAACAAATGCTGTTGAGATTGGATATTTAACAAACAATGCAAGTGCTGAATTCAATGGCTCTAACGATATAATAACTAGATTAACAAATGATGGAACAGTTACAACAAGTGGAACAACTTTATTCTCAAATATTACAAACAATGAAAATGCGACAATTACATCAACCGGTGAAACAACATACGGTGATGTAAAAAATAGTGGAACAATAACATTAAATGGAACAGATTATATAATTGGTAATGTAATCGGAGATGGTACATTAAATATCAATAGTGAAACATCTGTTTCAGGTTCTATAGACTATACTCATATAATCAATTTAGCGAACAATGCTCAAATCACAATAACATCTGGTACTGTAAATATTGACAACAACGATAGTTGGCTAGGTAAAATAACTTTAACAGATGCAAATGGAACATTAAACTTCAAAGGTGTTAAAGACGGAACAACAAATAATATATTAATTGCAGAAAATGGAAACTTAAATATCCTTGAATCAACGTTATTTATTAACGAAAATAGTTCTATTGCAGATGATGTAATTGTAGATTTAAGAGAAAATGCAATATTAGACATCATTGGTGGTACTGTAAATATCAATGGTACAGACACTTGGAACGGAATAATTAAAATAAGTTCTGGTGAATTTAATTATTCAGAATCAACTAAAAATGAACAATTTAATGCGACAGGTGGTAATATTAACATAAATAGTGGAACTCTAACTATTAAAGAAAATAGTAACATTAACTATGATGCTATTATTAACCTTAATGCAAATGCAAATCTAGTGCTTAACGGTGGAATATTAGAAATTGACAATCACGACACTATAAATTCAACAATTAGTGCTATTTCAGGTATATTCAACATAAAAGATTATGAAATAACTCCTGTTTTATTTGATATTGATACAGCAAACAATTCAAATGTTACATTAAATATAACAAATTCTGTAATCAATCTTGTTGATTCAAATATTTCACAAATGAACTTCGGTGTACTTAACATTGATGTTGATAGTGAACTAAAAATTGACGTAAATATGGACGTTATTGGTGGTGAAAACGATTCAATTCTTGTTGGGGCTGGTTCAACTGGTAAAATCAGAGTAACACAAGTTGGTGATTTGAATACGAAACCATCATTTGATGATACTAAAAATTTAACCGTATTATATAGAACAGATGCTGCGAATGAAGATGGTACATATAATATCAATCTTGTTCTTGATGATTCACTTATTCAACAATTCAACAAAATTTGGACAGTTGAAGATTATGGCAATGATGAAACAAACCCAACTGAATACATCGTTTATAATGACTCATTCATTGGTGAAACAGGTATTGGCTTAAACGATACATTCGATACAATTATCATCGGTGTTGTATTTAGAGATAAAACATTACATAGGACAAATATTTATAGTAATACAACCGTTGCTCGTTCTTACAACTTTAGAAATCCTACTACGGTTCAAGAACAAGTTGATTTAGGTGAAACCGGAGCAGGTAAGTTCACTGTTAACG
>ERZ1034925.151-NODE-151-length-38434-cov-31.292842_pt1 | contig 38434 bp, 54 predicted proteins | sample MGYA00520687_ERZ1034925 | MGnify/ENA primary metagenome ERZ1034925 (study PRJEB33766, sample SAMN09781758) | gut metagenome | biome: gut microbiome | host: Homo sapiens | place: Madagascar | study: EMG produced TPA metagenomics assembly of the PRJNA485056 data... | reverse complement strand
CTACCAGCCAGCACAGCGACAGCCAAGCGGCAAGGGCGCAGGCGACAACGTGAACCCAGTCGAGGAAGGCAAGAACGCCATCAAGGAGAGACTTGCCAAGCTCCACGGCAAGCGCAAGAAGTAACCAAGTATTAACCCATTAAATCAGAAGAAAATAATGGCAGGATTTACAAAGAAGCAGCTGGAGAACTTGACACTCCAGCCCGAAAACCTCGCAAGCATCAAGGATGCCGTGCAGGAAACCTTCTACAAGGATGAGGATTTTTCTTCATTCGTGAACATTATGAAGGTTAAGAACGATGACCCTATCGCACTTATCGGTGAGATGGATATGGTCGGCAAGAAGGGTGGCGGTTGCGACCCTACCTACGAAGAGAAGGGCATCGCTAATAGTATGAAGCGTTGGGAACTCGGACAGTGGGAAATCCCTATCAAGATTTGCTACGAGGCATTGAAGGGTTCAATCGCAGAGTACAGCCTTAAAACTGGTACAGAGATTGGCGACCTTACCAGCACCGACTTTATGACAATCTATACCGATGCACTCCAGCGAGCCATGCAGCAGATGATTTGGCGATTCGGCTGGTTCGGTGACAAGGCGGCAGCATTGGCAGGTGCAGGTGGCGGCAAGCTGACAGCAGGGTCGGACGTTAATATGTTCAACGTCTGTGACGGTCTATTCAAGCGCATCTTCACAGCCACAGCAGCCAAGAACCATACCGCCATCGCAGCAAACAGCGAGACCACAGCAGCAGCGCAGGTTTCAGCATTGCGCAAGAAGGGTGCAGCTACAACACTCGTTGACACCATCTTGATGGACGTGGACACACGCATCATTGACGATAGCGATGCGGTGTTGCTTATGACACGCTCGCTTGCTGACGCATTGACCTACGACATCAAGCAGACCTACCACGATATTATGCCGTGGGAAAAGGTGTTCGATGGCTTCGATGTAGCGACCTACAACGGAGTGAAGATTGCACGTGTCGGCATCTGGGATAGGATGATTAACGCATACGAGAAGGGTGATACGACTGTCAACCTTCCACACCGTGCGGTATTCTGCAATCCTAAGCACCTTATGGTGGGTACTGACGCTGACGCACTCATTAGCGACCTCGATATCTTCTTCGACCAGAAGGAGCGAAGAAATTACATCTACGCAACTGGTAAGATTGGCACGGCTCTCCTCGAAGAGAATATGATCCACGCAGCTTACTAATCGCTCCATATCTTCATCAAGTATTAAGTTTACAAATCCTCAACACCCACAAAACGGTGTTGGGGATATAACAATCTAAAACGAATTAATATGGCAACAACTTGCGAGAGCCTTATCGCCCAGGACATCATCATCCCTTGCGAAGACCAGGTAACAAAGGGATTGGAGGGCGATGGACTTATCATCAACCGAGACGACATTGACTTTACCAAGTCCGTTGTCGTTGGTAATACAATCAACACATTGGTGCTGAAGACTGGCAAGAAGGCATACGCCATCCGGCAGGAGGGCAGCAAGCCATTCACTGGAACCAAGACAGAACTTACCGTTGGTACGTACCGCAACAGCTGGAAGAACACCGTGGCAGTCGTTGTGCTGGCGAATACACCCGATGTTTGCGCAAATATCATTGACGGATTGGCGAACGGAAAGTTCGTTATCATCCTGCGCAACCTTTCAAAGGGAGCGGACGGAAAGGCAGAGTACCAGGTATTCGGATATGCGCAGGCACTGAAGGCAAGCGCAGGCGAGAACGACAAGTACTCTGACGATACTGAGGGCGGCTGGCTTATCACGCTGGAAGAGGAGAGCGTACCAAAGGCAGCTTACTTCTTCTTCGATACCGACAGCGAGACCACGGCAGCGAAGTACGCCAGTCTGAAAACAGCCGTAGGAGGTTAAGCTATGACCTACGAGGAAGCGACAGCCAAGGTCGGGGAGTTGAAGGAACGGTTTGACAGTCCCTTTGACGCATCCGATAAGGCAGTTATCGAAACTCTATATTTCGAGGTAACACGCAAGCGGTTTGTTCCGACAACCTGCCAGCAGTGTTACCACGATGCTTTAATCGAAATTTGTTTAAAACTCAAAAAAGAAAAGGCTATGCCAAAGCAATGTAATTACGTAATGAAGGCAGGCTTCATCATTTCCTGCCCGGACTTCTACCATGGTAAGATTTTCACTAATGAGAACCTGACTGACAAGGTAGCTCATGAATATCTGACGAAGTACCCACATATGGAGAGCTACTTTCAGAAGATACCCAGCGATGAACTCATCGAGAACAAGCAGCCAGCAGGCATCGACAAGAAGGAAGACATCGACCAAGCCGAAAAAGCAGGCAAGGAAGAGTAACAAAACAACAAGTAAAACGACACAAGCATGAACGTTAAGACAGTTAAAAAGCCAAAGCGAAGGGTTGATATTGGCTACGTCAGCCGATTCAAGATGCAGGCATACGGATATGATAATCTATATCCGCAGAACCTCGCACGCATCACGGAAGCCAGCGGAACGGCAATGCTCTGCCTTAACCGCTACGCCCGATTCATTGAGGGCTACGGCTTCGATAGCGACATTCTAGCAGCGTTGGCGATGAACCAGCAGGGGGATACGGCAGACGATTTGCTTCGGAACGTATCGGGCGACCTCGCTAGGTTTGGGGGCTTCGCCCTTCACGTGAACTACAACGTTCTCGGGCAGGTGTCGAGCGTGAGCCACGTACCCTTTGAAAATTGCCGACTGGAAGAGACGGACGACAAGGGGAACGTGGCGCACGTCTTGCTGCATCCAGACTGGGAACAGAAGAAAACGAGGAACGGAAAGCGGTTGATGGTGAACGAGAAGACCATCGAGCGCATCAACACCTTCAATCCCGACCCCGACATCGTTCTTGAACAGATTGAGAACGCTGGCGGTATCGACAGCTACAATGGGCAGATTCTGTGGCAGAGCCTAGACGGAAAGTTCATCTATCCGACAGCCAGTTACGATTCTGCCATCACGGAGATTTCGACCGATGAGGGACTGGGCAACGTGAAGATGAGAAACGTGAGAAACAACTTCCTCGTATCGTGCATGCTCGTAACCAAGAAGGGCGTTCCTAAGTTCAACGAGAAAGGCGAAGAGGTGGAGAGCGGACAGATGATTTCCGATGAAGACCTTTTGCAGTTCCAAGGGGACGAGAACACAGCGAAGATTCTTGCGGTCGAGGTTGAGAACGAGGAAGACGAACCGAAGGTTGTCGCCTTTCCTACAAGGAACTTCGACAAGGAGTTCAGCGTAACTGACAGCAGCGTTATCGAGCGCATCTACGCACAGTTCCACCAAGAACTCTTCTACTCAATCCGTATTGGCAAGCTGGGATTCAGCGGACAAGTGATGCAGGATGCCTACGAGTACTATGCAGGCGAAGTGACGACCGAGCAGCGTTTCATCGAGCGAGCCTTCAAGAAGATTTTCAAGAACTGGCACGATCCAGCCATTCAGAACCTAGACCCCAAGCTACAGCCGTTGAAGTATATCAGCAGCGAGGCGGCAGGGAATAATACGATAGATTAATTGATTGAGCCTATGGGAGAACAGACAAGAAAGCAACTTATCACGGTTGAACAGTTCCGGGAACTGGCACGACCGACCAGTGCACACCTAGATGAGGATGAAGTGAACGCATACATTCGGGAATGCGAGGATGCGAACATCATACCAGCCATCGGGTGGGAGCGGTTCAAGGCAGCGACCGAGCAGGGAGAGTGGGACGATTTCGTATTGCCCGATTTCCAGCCTGCAACTTTCCTGGACGGTGGCGAATACACCAAGAAGGAGGGGGATTGCAGCCAAGAAGAAACCAAGGTTCAGAAGTACACCAGCGGGATACGCAAGGCACTCGCTTATTTCACGTATGCGAGGCTTTTCCGTGCCGATGGCACAATTATAAGCCGAGCAGGTGGAATGCGCCACAGAGACGATTATTCAGACCATATTCAAGACGTTTCAAACAACAAGCAATACAACGATATCTTGGACATGGCAGAAAGATATTTATCAGATGCACTCGAATACCTCAAAGCATTCACCCCGAAAGGGGAAGTGAAGCCACAGCGAGGAACGAGAGCGCACATACACGCAATAGGAGATTAATATATGGCAACAATAAATGAAATTAAACAGCAGGCGGCAGCGGTCAAGAACGCTACGCAGGTGGGCGAGAACACAGCCGATAGGGTAGGCGGTGCTCTCGCTGGTCTTGCGGATATTGCAGAGCAGCAGGATTCTAAACTCAGCGACTTATCAAACGTTGCCAAAATATTTTTTAGCAAACATATCGCTAACAAAAAATATTTCCGTGAGATTTTTATAGAAGGTAATGCTCCTGATTTGTATTTAACACATTTCGGCATCTGGAATGATGTGAAATATTTGAATATTTCAGATGTGAACGGAGAGGCTTATGTAACAGTTTTTTCAAAAAACGCAGATAACTACATCGTTAAAGAAAAAAACGGTGTTAAGATACATATTTTAGTAGATTGGAATTTTGCATCATCTACAGTAAACCCAGAATTGGGAGACCCAACTGATGACACTAAAATAAAAAATGCAAATTCTTTATATACACCTTGCATCCAAGCTATTATAAATGATAATATTATCAATTGCAATAGTACGGCGGCTGTTGAATTAAAACATGTTTTTTTAGCACCTGGTAAATATATGGTGAAAAGTGGAAAAATTGTAGAATACCATTCACTTTCGCTAGCATATTATCAAGTAGAAAAAGGGGCAAAAATTACTGTTGATATTCCTGAGCAATGCAATTCTGCTGGTTACCTCATAGGCTATGCTGATATAGCAGACGGAACATCTGATGTTGTAGTTGATGAGAGCATAGGAAAAGGTGAAGATACTCAAGAACACAAAAACTTAAATTTTACAGCACTTTATACAAAATATTTAGTGGTAGGATATAGAACGGGTTCTTCTGTACCTTCTGTTACATCAAGCACTATAAAAAAAGGTCTAACTGAGAGAGTTTCAGAATTAGAACGCAAAACAGGTGCAGTATCTATATTGTCTAATAAATCAATAATGTTATTTGGAGATTCTCTTTCCGCTGCATCTACTGATAATGTTACTGGATTTGCTAAGAATATAGCTTCATATTTAGGTATTACATACCGTGCTTTTCTATATGATAGTGCCGACGGAAATACGGACGACATAGATGTAAATTATCCATGTTTAACAAACTATGCAAAGGATGGAACGACTAATTCTACCCGAGATTCACGAACGGATTCTGTTGTAGAAAGAGTAAAACGCCACATTAACAATTCGACAAATGTTGATTATATTTTAATAGAATGCTGTATTAATGATAATACAAGTAGTGAAAAAGGAACTATATCTAGTAACTTTACTAATTTTAACTTAAATACAGCTTTAGGTTCAATAGAAGAGACTATAAGATATATTTCAACTTTAGGAAAAAATATTAAGCTAGGCTTTTTTATTCCATGGAATATAAGCTATATAGACCCAAATTGGTTTAATGATTTCAAAGGCGTTTTTGAAAAATGGAGCATTCCATTATTAGATTTACGTACTTTCGCTGGATTTAATTTTAGAACTTGTGAAGAGCATAGAAAATACTATTCGTTAAATGCTAATACCATAGAAAATTGGAGCCAAACAAAAGTATATAATCTAGATGATAAAGTAAAGTATGGTGGCATATTATATAAGTGCAACAAAGATAATGTCGTTGGTATTTTGCCAACAGATTCTGCTACTTGGACAAAAATGATAAGTGGAAATTATGATGGAACTCATCTTAATTCATTAGGGCACTCGATAGTCACAGGAAAAATTTTAAGTTTTATAGAAAGCCTATAGAACTCTAAGTCGCTGAGTTTGGAAATTAAAAATAAGACAATATGAAGAAAAATAAGAAACAATTACACGAAGCACTGGCAGTGCTTCTTACCAAACTTTCATCGGCAAGGGACAATCCACTCTGGAGAGTAACAACCCCTGGGTAGCTATGATGATGAAGTCAATTGGCGCAGATTCTTCTATTAAGAAGGATATGACCGATGAAGTCATTGACGGAATGATTGATTCGATGCTGGGAGCAGAATAATACAATTTTCGTCTGAAAATATATATAATAATATACAATAATTTTAATAAATTATATATGAATGACAAGGAGAAAGAACTATGGCGAGTTATAGACAACGTAATCAAGTGTTGCGCTATTGAGCTGCCGAACGGAGAATTGAGCATTACGAGAGAAGACGTTCTCGGCAAGTCGAGAGCAGAAAACCTCGTAATGACACGATGTATGGTCGTTGAGCAGATGATACACGCAGGATTCAGCATAACGACCATTGCGACCGTATTAAACCGCACCGTTCCAGCTGTTAGGCATCTTTGCAAGATGGCTTACAACTATATCAGTACGTCTCGAGTTTATCGACTTGCCACGGCACAAGCGACCCTTCTAAACAAGGACGTTGAGCCGATTTGCATTTAGAAACAAAAAGAAAATAACCAAAAGCGTTCTTTGAAAATAATTCGATAAATACCCCTGCACTAACTTTTTGGAGCGAGCCAAAAATCAGAGTATCTTTGCAGCGGATTCAAATATTTTGTTTCCGTAACGTAATTAACTCAAAATTTTATGGCAGACACAATCGAGAAAGTTTATTGCACTGGGGACAGCGGCAATGACAACCTGGCGGCAGCGTTGCTCGCTAGAGGTAGAGACAATGATCCAGCGACTATGCTGGCAGCAATGAACGGTGGTATGGGCAACTGGATGAATAACCCGTTTGCCTATATGATGATGATGGCTTGGATGCGAGACTGGAATAACCGTGGCGGCAATTTGCAGGACACGGAATTGCAGAATCAGATTGCGAGCCTTCGCACACAGATGCAGGACGGCAATAATACGGCTCTCCTGATGGACGCAGTGAAGGGCAACAACGTTGCTCTTGGTCAGCTGGCGCAGAATCTTAACTGCGATATGAACCAGCTGCAGAATGCAGTCTGTGGCGTGCAGGCAGCAATCCAAAATGTAGGCGGCAAGGTTGGTTTCAGCGCAGAGCGAGTAATCAACGCAGCGAACCTCGGAAACCTCAACATCATCCAGCAGTTGAAGGACTGTTGCTGCACCACACAGCAGAACATCAATCGTATGGGCTACGAGAACCAGTTGGGGCAGAAAGACATCATCAACGCAATGCAGCAGGGGTTCTGCTACACCAATACTGGGCTAGAGCGAGGTTTCAGTAACCTCGGCAACCTCATCCAGACGGTCGTTTGCGACTTGAAGAACTCTGGCAAGGACAACACCCAGCGCATCGTTGATGTTCTCAACAACCACTGGCAGCAGGACTTGCAGATTCAGCTCGAGGACAGCAAGCGCAGAGAACAGACTGGTTTCATTATCCAGCAGCTGAAGACCACCACAACCACCACTGGAGCGTAGTAGGTCTAAACAAAATCTATCAAGGGGCAACTCGCTGTGTTACCAGCGAGACCCCTTTTTGTCTATTTATCGAATTATCTAAAAAGAGCGCATCATGGAATTTAAGAATATTCAGAGAAATCACCCGGTCTATCTGCTAGACAAGCAGACGGTGGAAGTTAAGGAAGGCAAGGTCATAGACAACCAGCCGCACATCAACACTGGCATCGCAACCATTTCCAGCAACGGACAGCCAATGCGAGACGTAACAATCGAGGTGGAGGGAAAGCAGACCATCTACACCATACCCGAACACCTCGGAGTTACCTTTGCAGGCGAAATCGTACTGGCCACCGACAAGGCAGACCTTTTGCCAGAAGTCGGGAAATTGGTAAATGAAGCCGATGAGATAATCAAGGCATACGAGCCAAGCAAGGAACGGAAAGCCAAGGGCGAAGAACTTCTTGCAGCTTTGAACCCGGCAATCAAGGAAAAGCAGGAAACGGAAAAGCGTTTCAAGGCACTTGAGGGCGATATAAGCGGCATTCGTGGCATGGTTAAGCAATTACTCGACAAACTAGGATAGGAGGGCGCACAATGAAGAAAATAATCGTTATGCGCCATTCCTGCGATAGCGAGGATGAGCGACACCAGCACCAAGAGAGCGACATCATCCACGGCTTGCCATACGAGAAGGCAGCAAAGGCACTCATGGGAGCCAGCGGATATGTGGCATACGTTGCCAAGCACGGCTACCACTTCACGAAGCAGCTAGCAATCAAGGCAAGCGAGCAGATGAAGAACGTAGATGGAACGAGCCACAGATGGACTGTTGACGAAATCCGGTTGGCGACAAACAACGAGATAATCTCCAAGGGCACGACCATCGGGGATATTCTCTATTTGGCTAATATGGCTTATGCGGACTTCTACCCGAAGGTAATCAAGACCGAGAGCGACTGCGTACAGTATGCTATTGCCGTAGCCAGTGATCCGGACGGATACGATGGTATGGCATTCTGCAGGTGGACGGCAGACATCACCGGAAAGGGTGTGACCATTGACTGGGAAAAATTGGAATAAACAAAAAAATAAATTGATATGAGCGAAGTATTTCACGATTTTCAGGTGCACCACCTATATCTGTGCGCCCTAGTAATTTTTATCTGTTTCGCTACGATTCTGATAGCGATGACAATTGACTTGATAGCAGGCATACAGAAGGCGAAGGAACTGCATATTGCAAGAACGTCAACTGGACTAAAGAAGACGTGCGACAAGGCGAAGAAGTATTTTCCGACATTCGGTATAGCTTCGCTTATGGACGTTGCTACGTGTATTATCTCTCCCTTCCCTATTTTCTCCATCGCCTGGACGGTGTATCTGCTTTTGTGCGAGTTCAAAAGCATACGGGAAAAGGCATACGAGAAGGCAGAGATACGCAAGCAAGACCGCACGATGCAGGTGATCCTCGAAAATAAGGATGAAATTGCGAAGGCGGTTGTCGAGATAATGAAGGAAGAGCGGAAGAAAGGAGGAGATAATGAGGATAACTAGAGCGCAACTTTTAAAGGTAATGCCGAATGCAGGCAGCAAGGCAGACACCTACCTCCCAATCATCAACGGATGGGCAGAGCATTTCCACATCAACACCCCACTAAGGATGGCGCACTACCTCGCACAGATTGCCCACGAAAGCGGAGAGTTGAGATACACCAGGGAACTGGCAAGCGGCAGAGCCTACGAGGGCAGGAAAGACCTCGGCAACACCCAGCAGGGCGATGGCGTGAAGTATAAGGGCAGGGGATTGATACAGATTACCGGGCGAGCCAACTATAGGAAGTTTTCCAATTATTGCGGCTTCGATGTTGTTGGGACACCAGAGCTTCTGGAACGACCATCCGGTGCAACGGAATCCTCGATGTGGGTATTCGACACCTTCGGCTGTAATGAGCTGGCAGACCAAGACAACTTGAAGGCTATCCGTAGGAAGATAAACGGAGGGTACAACGGACTGGCAGCCTGCGAGAAGTATTTGAAGCGAGCCAAGGAAGCCCTGGAAATTAATGTGCTTACACAATAAACACATCAATCTAACGTTTATAGAGTATGGAAAATTCAAGAAAAGGGCGAAATTTGCGTTCTGTGGCGTTATTTCTCGCCGTGCTTATAATTACCACACTTTTGATTTTGGGCTGTTCCTGCGCAAAAACAGCACAAAATAACACAGTTTATCGCGATAGCGCACACACCAGTGTAAGACGTGACAGTGTAAACCAGCGTCAGATCCACTGGCAGGACACTAGGCAGCACGACAGCGTATTCAAGCAGGACAGCGTGCTGGTGTACATCAAGGGCGACACCGTAATCAAGGAGCGGTGGCACAACCTTACGACCACCAGGTGGAAGACAACGACCAAGACGGACACCATCGTGGGCGACACCTACGTTTTCGTGACCGACACCGTAAAAGTCAAGCATTACGTGAACCGATACAAGACCAAGGAGGTAGAGAAGCCAGCGAGCACATTGCACAAAATAAGATTATTCGCTGGCGATTGCGTGATTCTGTTTCTGTTCCTTCTTGCGGTAAACTGGATAAAGGAGCGCATCAAGAAGAGAGTTCAATAGGTTCAATCATAATATCATTTTTTTAGAAAGGGCAGGGACGCAAGAAAAGCGTTTTCCTGCCCATTTTTGTGCGAAGAACACTTTTCATTGAGAGAAAAGGGGTAGGGGATATGAGAGTTAGATTATATTCATTCTAGCTAATGCGTGCAGGTTATTATTATATAGAGTGTGGAAAACTAAGGCAACCGATTGGCTGTCATTGACATACGAGGTAAAAAACGACCGAAAACGACTGATAACGACCGAAAATAGCTATGTTTACGTCATAAACAGCAAATAAAAGTTAAAATATTAATATCTTTCGGGAAAAATTTTGGTGGAACGGAAAAATATTAATATCTTTGCAGCGTGTTTAGGAGATAAACACATTAAACATTCAGTAACTTAAGCCCTAGGCAACACGGTTAAGCCAAAGAAAATGAAAAAGTCAAATTCAAACGTTTTAGAGTTCACGACAAAGTTCATCAACTCAAACTTCCGCATCAAGGTATTCGGACGCACAGAGGATGGCAAGAAGATAAACACACTCGTAGGAGTAAGCGGAATCTTGAAGCTCATCGGAGCGGAACTTTTCAACAAGTTCATCAAGCGAGCTTTGAAAGCTGGTCTGGACGCTTGCCGCTGCGCACTCAGAAGAGGATTGGTTGTAACATTGTATGCTAAGTAATCAAGGGAGGGCGAAGCTATGAAGAAGTATTTTGTAAACGGCAAACAGATTTCCGAGACAGAAGCAATCTTGATTGATATGGAGAATAAGAGATTGAAGCAGAGCAACAACATTGCAGACTGGGCAGGTATTCAATTTATCACTATTATTTAATAACCAGCAGGGGATTGCTCCCCTGCACAAAAATGTAACAAGATGAAAAAGTATTTAGTTATTCGCGAGTATTTAGACCAAAATATTACACCTAGTGTGTACGATGAGATAGATGATTACGAGAGTGCAAACAAGCTAGCTAAAGAGAAAAACAAGGGCGTGCAATTCGTGAAATATTGGGTTTTTGAACAGAGTATTGGATAGAAAAGTATTAACCAGCAGGGCGCAAGCCCTGCACAATATATCAAGATATGAAACAATATATTTTGAATGCTAAAAACAGCCTTGGGCAAGTTGATAGTCACATCGAGGACTACAGAACCAAGGAGAGAATGGAGGAAGAGTTTTCTCGAATTAAGGAAACCTTCAGAAACAACCCACATACAGAAATGATTGAAGAAGGCGACCGACACTTCAAGGTTAAGGTCGGCAGGGTGACATTCGAGTATTACATCACTGAACGAGAAATTTAAATTTATCAAGATATGAAGGAATACGACAAGATACCAGCGCAAGCAGTGGTCGAGGTAACGACCAGCTGGGGAAGAACCTGCCTGTTAGAGATTGGGCGAGACCTCAAGGAAGGCACGGTGCTCAATGGCTATTATTATCCGGTAAGCAAGGCTTTCGACTTTGAATGGAAGGGAGAGGGCGCAATGCTGTGGATCGGGGACAACGGAAGGCTTGTAAGCCTTTGAGAAGGACAGAAGCACAAGTATATGATGCTTGGTCGTATGCTATCCGATTGCGAGTACTTCCTTCGCAACCCATACGTGAGACACCTCTATTTTCCGAGCATCGCCCGACACTGCAAGGAAATGCGCCAGTACTGGCTGGAGTTGAACATCAAGCCGGAGTGGTTATCTTATAAGCAGATTGGCAGGCTGGAGCACAAGATGAACAGAATGAAAACGAAGTTGGACAGACAATTTAAAAAAGACAGATATGGAGAATAGAAGAAACATCAAGAGAACGAAGAAGGGCGCAGGCGCAACGGTCAAGCTAGTTGGCATACAGATAGACAACGACCTGCTGCCTTTCCTCAACGCATTGCCCAACAAGTCACGATTCATCAATGATTTGTTGAGAAAGAAATTTTTCGGAAAATAATTTGGTGGTTTCAAAGGAAAATCGTACCTTTGCATCACTGAATGTTTAAAGTGGTTTCCACTTATTACCCCAGCGGCTCGACTTTTTCACCGCTGGGGTATTTTTTTTGCCCATTTTAAGCCGTAAATGTAAAATAACATTAAAATAACAATAAAATAAAAAGAAAATCGTTTAAAAATTTGGTGGAACCGAAAAATATTAATATCTTTGCGGTGTGTTTAGGAGATAAGCACAATAAACATTCAGTAATTTTAAGCCCTAGGCAACACGGTTAAGCCAATGAGTTATGAAGATTAATACTTTCCCTCGCACTAAGACAGAGGCTATGAAGATTGCTAAAGAGTACATTTCAAATCCTGATGGTCTCGCTTATGATATGGATATGAGTGTTGAAGAAGCTAAGGAATTGGCAGAGATTGTATGTGAGCATCGCATCCTCACCGTTAAATGTGATGGTGACGCTCCATTGAAGCTTTATTATAAGGTTGAAGAGTAATTATAAATTAGTAACATCTAAGCCCTATCGCATCACGGTTAAGCGGAAATAATATGAAGAAATTTAATATCATCAACAATATCGTTGATACAGAAGTATTTCAAAAAGAGTTCATGGCAGATATTCCGCAAGCTACATTCTCTGAGAAGAATGGAGAGAACTTTATCTATGTAGATGATAAATTTGAAAACGAAGTAGAAAACTATCTAAAAAAGAAATGTGTTCGTTTTATCCCTATGACGGAGAAGCAAATTGAATACGAGGGATATAATGTTACTGTAAGCGAAGATAGCAGTTTTTATTATATTGATTTTAACTCAGGTGCAGGTGAAGCTATGTACGAAAAAGCAGATTGGACACTCGATGATGCTTTGAAAGACCAGCTTAATTTAGATAAAGAGTAATGGAATCTAAGCCATCGACATCACGGATAAGTCAATAGATACGAAACGTTTATAAATTATATAAAAGGGGACTGACGAAAGCCAGTCCCTTTTTTGTTCCGCAAGCAGCCCGACCACCTGTATTCTATCTATGTTTTTTGCTATTTCTTTCGATTTACCCCGAAATTTGCGTTTTGAGCCGCTTACGTGGTAAACATGTAAAACTATCCCCGAAAACAATTTGAGCCGTTTCTGCGGCAAATTCGCAAGAAATAAGGGCTATTTCTTGTTGTATAGCACGTAATCAATAACCCTGCGGTTTGCTTCATCTACTCTCGATAGGTCTGCATTGATGTAGGTATCAGTTACCCGGACACCGAATGAGTGACCCAGCGCAAGCGACACTACGTCCTTTGGTATTCCAAGGTTGAAGGCGATGGAAGCCCACGTATGGCGAGCGTAGTACGTAGTAAGCCCAGGGCGAACCTTTGCGAGTTTTTTATTTATCATTACCGTTGCAGAATCAACGTTCTTGAAATGTTCCGAGAAGCGAAGCAGCTTCTTTTCCCCTTTGTACTTCTCGATGATTCGGAGAGCTTCGGGATGAAGAAGGATGGAGTAATGCCTGCCAGTCTTTGCACGGTCGTATTCCAGCCTTCCACGGATAACATTATCCTTTGTCAAGGCGAATAAGTCACGCACATTGATACCAATCAGCAGGAACATAAGCAGGAACATATCGACCAGCTCATCACCACCAGCTTCGAAGATAGAGCGGATTTCCTCAACCGACAAGTCTCGCTTTTTTGTAGTCTCAATTCGGAGACTATACCTGCGGAAAGGGTAGTTTTTCGTTTGCTCATTATCTATCGCAAAGTTGAAGACAGCAGCGACACAGAGCATCCTGCTGGTTCTAGTATTCCTAGACAAGCCCTCCTTTGCCATGAACGTATCGAAGTCTTCAAGCCAAGAGCGGTTAATCTCATCGTATGTAAGCAGAGCCGCTTTTTCCTTTCCGGTGAAAGCTTCAATCTTTGCCCAAGTGTACTTGTATCTATTGATCGTGTTCTTTTTTAGATTTCTCCCCTCGTAGGCGATGAAGCCATCACGAAGCAGGGCGACATTTTCCCTGGCAGGCTCGGCTTCAAGGATGATTAAGTCACGAAGCTCCCTTGCCGTAATATCGCCACGGTATGTTTCCCTGCATTGCGCCTTCATCATCATTCTATTGAAGAAATTCAGACGGTCAAGAAGGAAGTCGTTGACAGCATCACGATCGGGACGCTTGCGCACTTTGCAAGCCCTTTTATCCCATTCATCCTTTTTGCAGTATTGATTGAGGGATATGAAGGCAGTCCCACCGTGATGGTTGACGGCAAGACGGATGGAGAACTTGCCGTCCTGCCTTTTTACCCTTGTATCTAAATATAGTCTCAGTGTTGCCATATTTCCGTGCAGTATTTATTCAGTTTATTTATAGCGAGAAAAGCCACAATGGTGCAACGTTGTGCAGGATTGCAGTGTTTTCGAGTTATCCCAGCATCAAAGAACCCCTTTAAACACTGGGAAAAGCAGTCAAGTTGTACTTAAAATCATAACGTATGCTTTAAATGGTTAAAAATTAGATACTTAATACTGCTGCTATTTTTCCGTGCAGTTTTTATTCAGGTTTTTCACGATTTCAGACGTGAAGCCGGATGCGTAGAAGTCACCCGAACCAAGGAGCAGCCAGTATGGGTTGACGTGATAGTCTCGTACCAGGAACTGAACCCAGGACGGACGGAAGCGACCGTAGCACTCGGCAGGCTTGTCTCGAAGGGATATTGTGTTCCAGCGGTTGAGACCGTACCGGTCCGTTATCGTCTTAAGACCTCCTATGCAGCCGTCAGCCTTCAAGCGGTCGATGGCACCAAAGAAGCGCACGGCTATATCCACATCAGCGGACATCAGATTTTTCTCTTCCATATTATTCATTTAACTTTTTGTAGGCACGGCTGAAAACGCTTTCCAGCCTTGCCCGATGATTATTCAATCTTTGCGACCAGTCCTGCAACTGAGCCAGCGAGGGGCGAGAAGCCAGCAGCCCATCCACCTCGGAAGGGGTGAGCACTGGCAGGTATTCCTCGTAGGCGAGAAGGTAATCAATACTTGTAGGCATCGTCTATATTGCTATTGTTTCGAGCGTCACGTTTCTTTTGCTTTTCCTTTTTCCTCTGCAAGTATTCTTCCATACTTTGCGAAGGAGTAGTTTTAAACCCCTCCGTTACCTCATCATCAGAGGAAACCATCTTAACCATAACTACATGAGTTATATCTAAGTAACTGGTAGCTGGAATCAAATTATTTAATTTGGTGTACACTGTTCGTATTTTCCACCCCTTTTTTGCCATAAAATTAGCAGCATCAATATAGCTAAAGAATGGTTGTTTGTTACCATCCTCATCCAATATTTGAACGTTTCTTTTTTTCCCGAAATCAAAATTAATAATAGCCTTTGTCGTGAAAATATTTTCTCTAGAGTCTAGGAAGCTCCAGATATCGCAATAAGCTTCATATTTTTCTTGCGCCTGCACACCCACGCACACAAGCGCAAGCACGAACAGCATTATTATCTTTTTCATATTGCCTATTTATTTAAATGATTAATATTTCTTTCGTAGAACTCATTCCAAGCCTTTTTCTTGATGAAGACGAAGAAAAGCAGCAGCCCTAGGGCGACCATCAGCAGGTGCAGCGGCTGGCGCAAGACCCCGAACCCGAAGGAACGCTGGAAGTCGATGCAGAACGAAATCAGCACTCCGTAGGTAGCGAACGCTCGATGCACCCAGCAGAAGCCATAGGCTAGGCTGACGATGATCCAGGCAATGAAGCCGAAGAGCGAGCAGTCGAATATCCACTCCGTGAGCTTTGCCCGATAGCCGAATGAGAGCAGGGTGCAGTGCACCAGCATCACAAACGCACCCACTGGAGGGATAATGCCTATTATCAACCTGCTGGCTTTCCATAGCCAGCTTTTACCGAGAGCGGCAAGAAGAACCTTCTCCTTCCGTTCTATGAAATCCTCACCTTTCATTGTTACTTAGAATTTTAGTTGATATTGTACCTGGAGCGAGAACTAAAGTTCACGCAACCACTTCTGCCCCGATTTAGTCTTAGACCAAATTACGAGACTGGTGCCGATAACCGCACCGATGAACATAAATAAAGTTGCTAGTTCCATATTCTAAACATTTAAATTGTTATACTTCATTACGTTATTAGCAAAATAAGCGAAGGCGCACGATGCTATGACACCGAAGACGATGAAAAGGACATTATACAATCCTATTTCATCGCCAGTAATCAATGGAGAGAAACCACCGATACCCGTTCCGCTTATAAACAGATTGGAGACACCATACAGATACGTTGCAAGCAGCGTCCTGCGGTCGTGCTCTTTAATTAACTTACTAACCATACTTTTTCCTTTTGCAAAGTTACTAAATTATTTCTGCCCGACAATGGCAAGCAGGGTTTTAACTTGATTTTGCAGGAACTCGTTCTGTTCTCGCAGCAGTTTATTCTCAGCAGCCAAGGCAGCATCACTACCTATTGACTGGGAAACGTTTGAGCTGTTCGAACCATTGACATTTGAACCTGTAATGCCAGCCCCGACCTCGGATGGACTTGCGACCGTTGGGGAGAACATCGGCTCAACACCTTTTTCCAGCCAGTCAACCGAGACGTGCAGTGCATTGGCGATTTTGTAAATTACACGGTCGGAAAAACTCGCTTTTCCATTTATGGAGCGAGATAGATTTCCAGTGTCAATACCAGCCATTGTCGCCATCTTATTGACGGATATTCCACTTCTTTTGCGAAGAAGTTCAACTCGCTTTGCTATTTCTAAGTTATTGTATTCTTTTGTAGTCATACATAATTATATTTTAAATAATTGTAAACAACATTAAAAATACATTAAAACATTATGTATATCTTTGTGAATTACAAAATGTTTTTGTATTTTTGCAACCGAATTACATAACGAGTTCAAAAACTCTTTTGCAAAGATAAAGAAAATAATTTAAAATGCAAATAAAAATGGGAGAAAATTTCAATTATGATTTTCGAACACCGCTGCAGAAGCAGCAGGACGAACGAAAGAAGAACATCATTGCGATGTTTGCAGATTTCCGGGCAAAGGCACCTGCCGAGACCTCAGACAGCAGAATAATGCTCGCAGTTTCACAGCGTGTTGGTTGCACCCAGCAGAACGTGCGTGTCTGTCTCATCAAGGCTGGAGTGATTACACCAAAGAAGAGACGTGCAGCCGTGCGCAAGTAAGTAGAACCATTTAAACATTCAGAGCGTATGAAGAAGTTTATCGAGATTGTTACAAGTGACGAGTTCTTATCAGTGGCATTTGCTGCCATAGTATCAATTTTAATCTTTTGGAGGGCATAATATGACGAACATAGAACCAAAGGTAGCTGATGCAGGCAGATACACAATGACAGAAACCTGCAAGGCATTGGGCATCCATCGCAACACCCTGCGCAGATGGGTGCAGGCTGGAAAGATGAAGGTCAAGTTCCGCAGAATCGACAACCGCAAGGTTATCGATGGAGCAGAAATCAAGAGAGCGTGGAGGGTTGCACTATGAGCAAGTTATCAATCAATATGCGCAGGATGATCGTGAAGTACACAGACATCTGCTGGCTTATCACTAACTGGAAGGCGAACCGCAAGACCAGAAAGTGCTGCGAACTGAACAACAAGTGCTATTTGGAGGCAGAGCGAAGAATCCAGTACAGAGAGTTTCAAGGCAACCTTTGCGTGGCACTTGACAACATACCGCTCATACCACTGGACGGAATTGGCGGCAACGAGGTATTGAAGTCGTGCCGTGAGACCTTCCAAAGTTACATATTCAATCAGCGAGGAGGAAACGAATGAAGAAGATAATAGAGGAGTGCAGGAAGAAGATGTACGAAGCCATCTGGCTTGAGATAGACCGAGACCCACAGCGACCAGCTGTTGCAAGGGTGGACATCAAGACCAAGGCAGGAGGCATCTGCGTATGGTGCGACAGCGTGGGCAACATTGCGGTCGTGACGCACAATGGCAGCAATAACGACAGCGAGCGGCTGGAGGAAGCCATCGAGGGCTGCGTCAACTATCAGGACGTGATGGACGACTGGCTGGAGGAGAACAGCCAGTACGCAGACCAAAACCCAATGGACACCTTCGAGGAAAGCAGGCTCGACAGCCTTATGGCTCAACTGGTTTAGGCTTCATAAATGATTACGGTTATTTGACACTAAAATCCCCACAGCGGTGGGCAAAGGGCGCACGCAAAGATTCATATTGGTTAGAATGGTTAATGTTTTTTCGTTGTTAGTGTTTACTGCAAATATGAGGAAACTTGACAGCGTGCGCCCTACAAAGGAAGGGAATGTTTAGGTTTCAACAGGGTTCGAATCCCAGCCTTCCACTAGAGTTAATTAAAAGATTATGTTGAACTAAATTGAACGAATTATGGAAAATGAGATTATTCAAGTGAGCGGTGGCGAAATGCTGGAAGCCATCAACCGCTCGGAGATTGACGGACAGATTGCCACAGCGCACAAGTTTCCGAGAGACATTGCACAGTGCAAGCAGAATATGGTAGAACTGGCAGCGATGGACGATGATGTGGCATACAACTGCTTCTATCACCTCGAGCGCAAGGGCAAGGATGGACAGATTTCAATTATCGAGGGTCCGAGCGTGAGATTCACCGAGATTATATCTGCCTGCTGGAAGAACCTCCGCATCGCAGGTCGCATCATCGCCAACGATGGAAAGACCATCACGGCACAAGGCATCTGCCACGACCTCGAGAGCAATGTTGCCTACTCCGTGGAAGTGAAGCGAAGCATTCTGACCTCGAATGGCTACACCTTCTCGCAGGATATGCAGGTGGTAGTAGGCAATGCAGCCGTGGCGATCGCCCAGCGTAACGCAATCTGCAAGGTCGTGCCGCAGGTATTGATTGCAAGCGTAGTAAAGGAAGTGCAGGCAAAGGCACTGGAGCACATCAAGCAGACTGGCGTGCAGAGCCAGTGGAAGAGCTGCGTTGCCTGCTTCCAGGTGTATCAAGTGACTGACCTTATGCTGCTTGACTACCTGGGCAAGAAATCAGCCGAGGAAGTCACGGCAGAGGACATTCAAAAGCTGGGCGGTGTGTACAATGCCATCAAGGAAGGTACGACCACCGTAGAGGATACCTTCAAGAAGCCGAAGCAGCAGGAAGCCATCGCACAGCAGGCGCAGGCAGCAGCCGATGATGCAAAGAATAAGGCGCAGCAGGCAATGAGCCGCAGCCAGGGAAAGACTGGCAAGGCAGAGAAGAAATAAGCCATTTTATTATAATAGCCCGAACCGCCACGGTGCAACCTATGGGGTGGGCACCCATCGAGACAAAGGGAAGCCGTGGCAACTTTTTAAACATTCAGTAAATCAAATGAAGAAACAGAACGAAACAGACAATCAGAGACACGAGAGCACCATCGACAAGTACTTCGATAGAACCGCAGATGGTTACAAGGCATGGGCAGAGGAAAACGAGGAAGAAAGAAACTATCTGCAGGTTGCAGCAGAGATGACTGGAGATACAGACGAAGACGGACACCAAGGATTCGATTTTCATATTGCCTACCACTGTTCAGCCAATTTCCTCGCAAGCGGAATTGCACAGACAATGCAAAAGGATGAATTCCTTCGCTCTATCGTTATTGAAGCAGCTAGAAAATTTTTAATGAACAAATAAAAAACATTCAGACAATGAAACAGATAATCAAGTACAAGAACAGAGAGGAGTGGTTGCAGAACCGCTCGAACGGAATAGGAGCATCAGAGGCAGGCACGGTGCTGGGACTGAATCCGTGGGAGACACCATACCAGTTGTGGAGACGCAAGAAGGGTATCGACCCACCAAAGGTTGAGAACTTTGCGATGGTTGCAGGACACCTGCTGGAGGATGCCGTGGCGCAGTTCTTCCAGCGAGAGAGCCACTGCCACATCATCAAGGCGAGCACTGACGACTACACCATCACGAACACCGATGCGCCATATCTGAGAGTAAGCCCAGACCGCACCTTCTGGAGAGCCGGGGCAACCCGCAACGAGGCGAGCAAGAGCATCCTTGAGTGCAAGACGACGCAGATGCAGATAGATGCAGACGACCTTCCGAAGCATTGGTTCTGCCAGCTTCAGATGAACCTCGGAGTGGGAGAATACAAGGACGGAGCACTTGCCTGGCTGACAGCAGGCAGGGAGTTCGGCTACCGTGACATCGACTTCGACCCCGAATTTTACAGATGGATGAGGGATGAAATCACCAAGTTTTGGCTTGACTACATCGTTGGCAACCAAGAGCCACCTGCATACAGCGCACAAGACGTTCTTCTGAAGTCTCCACTGCACAAGGCAGGAAAGGAGATTGAAGCCACAGCAGAAGTCGGGGATATGCTCATCGAGCTGAAGGACATCAAGGAGAAGGGCAAGGCACTTGAGAACCGACAGAAGGAAATCGAGGACAACTTGAAGCTGTTCTTCGGTGACGCAGAGAGCATCGTGGACGGAAACGGCAAGACGCTGGCAACGTGGAAAGCACCGAAGGCAAGTGAGAAGTTCGATTCCAAGGCTTTTCAGACAGACCATCCCGAGGAATGCGCTGCCTACATCAAGCAGGTGCAGGGAGCACGAAGATTACTCATCAAGTAAATTTTCAAGCTTATGATGCACCAAGTATCGACAACAGACATCAAGGCGATTGTGGGCTACATGGAAGCCTACATCGCCAAGATGAAGACAGAGCCACGACTTCTCAGTACAAGGGAAGTCAACCAGACTCGCAGGGCTATCGTGCTCAAACGGAAGCTGGAAAAGAAACTATCATTATCAGAATAATTATGAACGATTCATTTATCTTATACACATCATACTACGCTCTTATCGAGGGACTGACCGATGAACAACTCGGGCAACTTACGAGAGCGATATTTATCTACGCAAGGGATGGGGAGATTATCAGTCTCGAACCAGTCGTGCGTATGGCTTTCGCCTTTATCAAGGACAATATCGAGCGCAATCAAGACAAGTATCAAGCCAAGTGTGAGAAAAATAGACAGATTGCACTTGAAAGAGAAAGAAAAAAGCGAGAGGCAAGAGAAAAAGCAGGTAACACGAACGTGCACGAACGTTCACGAACGTGCGAAAATAACACGAACGTGCACGAACGTTCACCTTATGATAATGAATATGATAATGAATATGATAATGAATATGATAATGATGTTTCTAAAGAAACAAATATATTAGAACCTTCTAAAGAAGCTTCTATGCAAAGTTTTTCCGAGAAAAACGTTTGCGCTGCAGAAGAACCGCAAAAAAGTTCTGAGAAGAAATCCAAGAAAGGCGAAATCGACTACGCAGCCATCAAGGACTACTGGAACGAGCAGCACGACAAGACCAACAGCGCAATGCGAAGGCTTACGCTGATGACGGACAACCGCAAGGAGGCAATCAGAGGAAGGCTCAAGGACTGCAAGGGAGATATTTCCAAGATTTACCTAGCTATCGACAAGGCTATGGCTAGCGACTATCTGAACGCAGGGCATTCCTGGGCATCATACGACTGGGTAATGACAAGGAAGTATTTCCCGAAGGTGCTGGAGGGCAACTACGACAATACCAAGCCAGCAGCAAGCCAGCAGCCGCAATCGGCAGAATCCATGGCGCAGGATCCAGCGGCAACGGAAAGGCTGAGCATCGGGGAACGCTACGAGCTAGCCAAGCACCGACAGCCAGCACCCCAGCAGAGCCAGGACAACAAGTTCCGATGGGTAATCCAGCAGAACCTTGCCGACTTGAAGAAGAACCCACGGAACAAGCCAGCAAAGGATTCACTGGCGAGATTCTATGAGAAGGGAGTTCTGCAGCGACTGGGCATCGACTGGAAGCCCGAAAAATAACGAATGAGGGCAAAATAAGCCGCTCTGAGCCGTTTTTACAATTCGGGCGGTAAATTATAAGGCAAACAGATTTTAAACGCTTAAAACGAAAGAATTATGGCAAGATATGCACTTAGAAACCAACAGAAGATAAAGGAAGAATACGGAACTTCGGTGTTGGAGAGAATGAAAGTATCGTTGGACGCTTATTTTAAGGCTGACGACATCAAGCCGGAGGAATGGGAAACGAACGAACCATACCCGATAATCTCAATTGACGACAAGGGGCACTCGTTCGGGCTTATCTGCTTTTACGTGACTAGTGTTGTTTATGATGTGTATCACCTAGCGTTCAAGGAGTTTATCAGCTGAAAGTAAAACTAAAATTCAAATAAACGAAAGAATTAAGGAGGGATAGAAATGAAGAAAATCAAAAGCAAGAATGTTCAGAACTATGTTATGAACGACATGGTGTTTAAGGTTGATATGCCCAGGCTCTTGAAAGAGATAGCTGAGTGTTCAAAAAGCATTCCCTATCCTGTGACTTTTACGATTTTGACACGTGTACTTGGGATACTCGCTGAAAGAGCTATTGAGATAGATGACCCTGCTCTTAACATCATTATGATGCATCTTGGGCTATATGAAGGAGTGCACGATAAGAACGCAGGTGAGGTTATATCTAGATTACGCAAGTTGATTGCTGACAATCAAAAATCGTGGGAATAACTATGAATGAATTATTTTTTCACGAATGCAGAGCCGCTGGGCTTGTGTTCAAGACCTCGGACGACTGGTTCAAGTGGCTGACCGATAACAGCGATGACACCAATAAGCCGGTTGCAGAGCACGAAGGCTTCAAGTACAACATCAACGATGTTTGCACCAATCCGCACGTAATCGAGTATTCCGTAGAGGGTGCAGACAACATCGGATGGAAGGTAACCACCGCCAACACCCAGTTCGGCTGGGTATGGGGGTACTGCATTATCCTTTCCGACTTCGGAACTTATCATTCTGCAGCCTATCCGAGTCGCTACGACAAATCGGGAATCTTCTACGAGACGGAGATGCAGGCTACGTATGACGCTCTCACCTTCATCATACGAAAGCTTGAGGGCAGAAAGCCACAGAACAAAGAAACCAAGGTGATGGCTTGGGCAGCAAAGAAGAAGCGGGCAGACATCGTTCATCCACAGATGGAGCTTTTCGAATAGTTTCATATAAACCGTATTGGCTATGAACAGAGTAGAGAATATAATACTTGTCCGTGAATGCGGTCTTCATCATCTGTCAGTTGGCGACAGAGACATCTTGTTGGCAGATGATGAAATCAAGGCTCTAGAATGTATCCTAAAGGATTACAATGCGGACACAAACAATTTTAAATGTAGTTGAAAATGAAGAAGATAGAAATCATCACGGACAGCCACCGCCATCACGTTTACGTTGGCAACACAGACTTCTGGCTCGACACCCTGGAGCTGGTGGAACTGTACAAGAAACTGGGACACGTCAAGCTGTAGCAGACAGAAAAACAAGAGTAACAAACAATAAAAACATTCAGATTATGGAACAGAAAGATTTTGATATTTATGAGATTTTGAAGGGTAAGACAGAAGGCACTTCACTATACACGCCAATGTGCGGAAAGGTTGAGTTCCGCTACCTCCAAGGCAACAAGGAAGCAGCTGAGGCAATTATTACCAACACCAATAATGACGCAGAATACACCTTCGATAAAAACGGAAAATACGTGGAGGAAGGAGAAGTCCTGCTTTTTCCATCCGATAAAATGAGAGACTGGAGCAAGTTTACTTGGAAGAGGGGTGATGTGTTGGTTAATAAAGATTGGGATGTATATATTATATTTGAAAGATTTTCCGATGATACATATTGCTCTTTCGTAGGGAAATATTATCTTTGGAAAGAGAATAATGATACAGAACATTTCTATAAAAATGAACGATTGCTAACTTCTGATTTCCAAAAAGCAGGTAAAGATGCTGCTCAGACTTACATCAAAACCATTGAGGAAAAATTGGGTGGCAAACTCAATCGTGAGACCTTGGAGATTGAGAAGCCGAAGAAGAAACCAGTGTTTGAATTGGGCAACCTTTACGTATTCAACGAGCAAGACGAGAACGGAGAGCTGACAATCATCGGCAACCTCATCGGCAAGAACGAGAGCGAGGACACGCTGACATTCGGCAACCAGTACGAAATCGAGAACGAGAAGTTCGTGACCGACCAAGCCTTCGACATGCGTATCAGCGTACACGAGGAACTGCGAGCAGCAACAGAGGGCGAAGCCGTCACGTTTAAAGAGGCTTACACCCAATGGGTTGAGAAAGAAAAGAAAGCGATGAAAGCGAAGGAGCAGCCACCATTCAAGCCTTTCGACAAGGTGCTGGTGAGGATCGGAGGGAAATGCAAGTGGATACCAGCGTTCTTTGTCCGTGACCGTGGAGAGGACTTTGCGTGGAGATACAAAGTCTTGCCTATCCACAGCGGTATAGGAGCAGACTTCGCTCACTGTATTCCATACGAGGGGCACGAGAACATCGCCTTTACTGACTACGACATCGAGAACCTACCATTCTAGGGCGTATGGCGAGCGAACTGTGCAAGACTTGCGAGGAAGGGCAGAACTGCATCAACGGCAGGTACTGCCAAACTCGCAGGCGATATGTTGAACACCAAGACATCAAGGAATGCAATGGGAAGAAAGAAGAAGTACACTGACGAGGAACTCAAAGAACATAATCGTGAGAGAGCACGCAGATACTACGTCCTGCACCGTGACGAGATGATGAGGAGAAACCGGGAATGGAGAAAGGCGAACCCCGAAAAGGTCAAGGGTTACAACGACAAGCAGAAGAAGCTGCGGAGAATTGAAGCCGAAAGAAAGAAGCTGGATAGGGCAAGCCTGGAAGCGCAGGCTTCCATTTTCCGTGATCCGCAGGCGGCAGAGCACTTTAAGTGGCTTGCAGAGCGTGTAAGGAGAAAGAAGGAGCAATCCTTGCTCAAAGCAGCAAGATAAGTACTTAACCAGCGAATGAATGCCGCAAACGGCAAACAACATCAAGTATAACACATTTGAGACTGTATCTTTGCGCTCAATGTAATCACTTAAATTATTAATCTGGCAACTCGGAAAGACGAGAGTCGTCCGGCATTCATTCCGATAAAAAAGAAAGCGAGGTGAACACGAAGAAATAGAAGAAATAACAGAAGACAGCTAAGTGCAGGAATCCCGAAACAAGGAACATCGGGAACTTCCTGCAACCCAAAGAGGGAGTGTTTGCGGAATAAACTCATTCGGTACGAGATATTCTTTATTTTGCAAATCGCCAGGCACTCCCTCGATTTTTTCGTTTCAAGCCTGCAAGACGATGAAAGGAGAAGGGACTATAGGGTAGAGGATAGGAATAGTAGGGGGCTAGCGCACAAGCGCACACAAGCGCACACACGCACGTAAGATTCCGCAACCGAACAACTACCCACAGATACAGAGATAACGGCTTAGAACGAAAATTTCAAGAAAATAACAAAAAAAGAAAATCAAAAATAAAACAAAAGTAAAACGAAATGGAAAAAGGAACAGTTATAATCGGAATCGACCCCGACATCAAGGAAAGCGGTGTCGGAGCAGTATTTGACGACAAGAAGTTTCTCGCCTATAAAATGAACTTCCCAGCTTTAATAGATTACCTCAAGGCAATGAACGAGAGCTGCAAGAAGGTTAAGGTCATCATTGAAGGCGGCTGGCTTAACAAGAGCAACTGGCACGTGCTAGGCAGATTTATGTCGGCAGTCAAGGCAGCAGCAATCGGACGCTCAACCGGGATGAACCATCAGACCGGAATCCTTATCGTAGAATGCTGCGAGCATTACAATATCCCATACGAGATAATCAAGCCGCTGAAGAAGTGCTGGAAAGGCAAGGACGGAAAAATCACGCAAGACGAAATCGCCTACTTCATCAGTTCAGACGGAAAGCTCCCGAGAATGAACCAAGACCAGAGAGACGCACTTCTCCTCGCGTGGGTGTGTGCCGGATACCCGGTCAAGGTCAAGCCAAAGAAACCACTGACAACCCTTCAGAAGACCATCAGAGCCTTTGATGGATAAGATAAAACGAAGTGTTGGAAAAAGTTAAAAACGTGCGAAGAACGAACAACTAAAGCGAAAAAGTCGTATCTTTGCGCCAATGTTTATCAGATAAGCAGTTTTTCAAACTTAAAACAAGAAGAAAATGAAAACAGAAGAAATCGCACTTTCGAGGGTCAGCGAGAACGAAGCGAACCCTAGGGAGATAAGCCAAGCGAACTTTCAGAAGCTGGTGCAGAGCATCATCGTATTCCCACGAATGCTGACCCTGCGACCGATTGTTGTTGATGAGACCTTCCACGCACTGGGTGGCAATATGAGACTGAAAGCCTTGCAGCATATTGTCACGATGGATGAAGCAAGCATTCAAGTGAAGTTGGATGCAGAGCAGCGTCTGTCCGATGAGGAGCAATCCGCATTGATGGAGTACTGGCAGGGATGGCAGCAGCAGCCAACAGTTACCGTGGTGAGTGCATCAGACTTGACGGAAGCACAGAAGCAGGAGTTTATGATTAAAGACAACCTATCCTTCGGTAACTGGGACTTCAACGACCTGGCGAACCGATGGGACAGCGCACAGCTTCAGAACTGGGGTATGCCAGTCTGGAACCCAGCACCAGCGGAAGCAAGCAGCACCAGCAAGTGCAAGAAGAAAGACAAGGACGACCAAGAGGGCGACCCATTCGCAGGGGAACTACCGCCCGAAATCGAAGGGCAGGACTTGACTCCTGACGACTTGCCAACGATAATGGGCGATGGCGTTCTGCCACGTGAGAATGTAATCATTCACTACAAGCCAGCCGATGAACCATTCCTTGCCAAGCTGCTGGGAGTTGATCATATCGACCGCATCGTCTGGAACTTTGACGAACTGAAACCAAGACAAGAAAGAAAGGAGGAAGGCAATGGAGAAGAATAGAATCGAGAACATCAACCTGCACGACCTTGTGGAGAACCAGGACAACCCACGCAGCATTGAGCCACAGCAGATGCAGAAGCTCGTTGAGAGTATTCTGACGTTTCCGAAGATGTTGCAGATGAGACCAATCGTATGCAATGAGAACCGAGTTATCCTCGGAGGAAACATGCGCTTCCGTGCCCTTCTAAACATCGAGCAGATGGAAGACGAAGCTATCAAGAACGCAATAGAAGCCGTAGCCGTGAAACTGACCGATGGGGAGAAGCAGCAGCTTTGCAACCACTGGGAGAAGTGGAAGGAAGAACCTCAAGTCGAGGTCGTTATTGCTGACAGCCTATCCGAGGAAGAGACGGACGAGTTCATCATCAAGGATAACGTCTATTTTGGCAGCTGGGATGAAGAGAAGCTGAAGGGAGCGTTTGACGTGGACGATATGCAGCGATGGGGATTGAACCCCTGGGAAATCCAGCAGGAAGCCACGACCTACGAGCCGGAAGAGGACGAAGAGCAGCGCATCATCATCGTATATCGCAGCGAGGACGCACAAGCCGTGGCAGATATGCTGGGGCTTGACGCAATCGAGAAGCGCAACTTTGACGTGGAAGAACTCAAGGAAAAACCCGAATAGTCGGAATTTTCGCGTTTAAGTCGGAGAAACGCTTGAAATGGATAAACTATCCGCTCGGAACAATTCAATCCGGCAGAGACGAAATTTAATAAAAATAACTCGAATATGAGAAAGACTTGTGTTTTCATAATCGGAACCAACGCCAGCGGAAAGAGCACCGTCGCCCGAAAGCTGATAGAAAGATTTGGTGGCGTTGAAAGCTACAAGGACGGAATAAGCAGCACCAGGGATGGAGTTGCATTTGCAGGGCGATACGATGTTAAGTACGGAGGTGTTGACAATCTGAACGGTACCACCATACTGCGGGACATCGTGAAGAAGGCACTGGAAAGCACCGACTGCATCATTTGCGAAGGGATGAGACTTAAATGTTGGGGTCCGAACTTGACGCACGCAATGTTCAATGCGGACAGACAGATTGTAATCTTCTTATACGCACCATTGCAAGAAATCCAGAAAAGGCTCGCAGAACGGTCGAACGGAACGTTGAGCAAGGATATTATCCGAGGGCAGCGAGAATCGGCACGCTCGGCAAAGAAATGGCAAACTGCGGGGTGTGACGTTGTAGCGATAGACACCACGAAGCAGACAGCCGACCAAATCGCAGACTTTATCATCAATAAAATAAATTTATGAGGATATGGCAGAACATTATTGCAACACTCCAAGAATAACATACGAGTTTCCCGATTGCTCAATGCCAATGGCTTTTGACACTTACAATAATTGCAGCTTTGGCTGTATGTATTGCTTTGCTCAGAACCAGCGAGGTATTGGCAGCAAGAAGAAGGAATACCTGCACAAGGAGGTTAAGGACGTGAGCGTTGAGCGCATCAAGCGAATGTTCATTGACCCCGACAAGCACGGTGGAGACTTTGCGCCATACATCAAGGCTCGCAAGGTTATGCAGTGGGGAAGTATGAGCGACCAGTTCGACAACTTCGAACGGAAGTACGGAACGACACTGGAGCTTTTGCGTTTCTTCAAGGATATAGACTATCCGCTTTGCTTCTCGACCAAGGGAGCATGGTTCACCAAGGATGAGCGATATATGGACTTGATCAGAGGGCAGAAGAACTGGAACTTCAAGTTCTCAATCATCACCAGCGATGCAGAGAAGGCTAGAGTAATAGAGCGAGGGGTGGAAAGCCCACAAGCGAGACTGGAAGCCATCGAGCGCATCGCCAATGCAGGGGCAGGAGGGGCGACGCTTAGACTTAGACCCTTCATCATCGGAGTGAGCACGCCAACGTACCTCGACCTTATCAAGGAGGCATTCAACAGAGGGGCTACCGCTTTGAGCACCGAATTCTTCTGTCTTGAGACGAGAAGTCCGACATTGAGGGAATTGTTGCCTACCATCAGCAAGATGGCAGGTTTCGACATTCTCGCATTCTACAAGAAGTACAGCGTACAGTCCGGCTATCTGAGACTGAACCGCAAGGTTAAAGAACCGTTCTTCAGGAATATGAAGGAACTGTGCGACCAGCTGGGAATGCGCTTTTATGTATCGGACGCACACTTCAAGGAACTTTGCCACAACGGAAGCTGCTGCGGATTGCCGCCAACGTGGAACTACAGCAGGGGGCAGATGTGCGAAGCACTGAACATTTGCAAGCGAAAGGGGTACGTGAGGTGGAGCGACATCAAGCTGGATGCAGAGAACCTTTTGAGGGCGAGACTGGAGAAGGCGATGAACCTGGGAACAAGAGAGAAATACTCGAAGTATTACACGATGAGCGCAGCCGACTACATGAAGTGGTGCTGGAACAATCCGCAGGCAGCGCACTCGCCATACAAGATGTTCGAAGGGGCAATGTTACCAGCTGACGAACGAGACAGCGAGGGGAACATCGTGTACAAGTACAATGGAGCGAAATTTTAAATCAAGAATCGTATGCCACAAGGTAACAACAACAAGCATCGAGCGCAAAAAATCGACATTGAGAACCGCCTGCAGATTATCGCACCCCTATACCGCAAGGGATGGACGGAGCGAGAAATCACGGCAGAGGTTCGCAAGCGGCTCGACAGACCGAAATACAATCAAGCACACTGCGACATTCAGCGGTTATTGAAGGAGTGGAGGGAAGAGAGACTGACCGACACGGATGAAAAAATAACCAGCGAGGTGGCAAGGTTGAAGCTGGTAATACGGGAAGCCTGGGAAGCATGGGAGAAATCCAAGGAAGACTACCACGGCAAGACACAGACGCAAGTCGGACTGCCAAGTGAGAATCCTTCAACTGGGCAGGTAACGATGGAGACCGTCAAGGCGATAATGTACGATGCTGAGAAGCGAGGACTCGGAGACCCAAGGTATCTTGACATCATCCTAAAGGCAGAGACGCAGATTTGCAAGCTGCTCGGACTGGATAAGGTTGTGCTTGATTTGAACGCAGGCTTCCAAGGCGGCATCGAGGTACGATACATCAACTCCGGACACAAGTGTGCATCCAGCGAGCAGGAAGTAATCGAGCGTGAGGGATTGAACGAAGAATAATTTTTTACCATAATTTTGTTTTAAGTTTTATTGTTTGAAGAATGGCACTATTTGACGTTATTGGTGAACTGTATGCCCCGAATGCGGACGTGAATCCAAGGTTTCTCGTAAACCAAGGAGGTACGTCCTCGGGGAAGACATACACCATCATGCAGCGTCTTATAGTGCTTTCTTTCGAACACCCCATGGCAATTATCACGGTTTGCGGTCAAGACCTCCCGAACTTGAAGGTGGGAGCCATGCGAGACCTCGACACCATCCTGCACACAAGGGCAGAGCTGCTGGACTGGTTCAAGAACAACAAGAGCGACAGCAGCTACAGAGGTAAGAACGGCTCTATCATCGAGTTCAAGAGTTACCAGGATGCGCAGGATGCAAAGAACGGAAAGCGTGACTACCTGTTCGTGAACGAGGCGAACGGTGTGCCCTACGAAGTGTTTTGGCAGCTTGCCATCCGAACCCGAAAGCAGGTATTCATTGATTACAATCCAAGCGCAAGGTTTTGGGTGCACAACAACATCATCGGAAGGGATGACTGCCGTTTGATACTGAGCGATCACCGAAACAACCGATTCCTTACTGAGCAGGAGCACAAGAAGATTGAGGAGATTGACGACCCCGAGCTGTGGCGAGTATATGCGCGTGGACTGACTGGAAAGATAACCGGGCTTATCTTCACTAACTGGGGTGTCGTTGACAAGCTGCCACCAAGGGAGGAGTGGAAGATGGAGTGCAGGGGTATGGACTTCGGATTCACCAACGATCCAACTGCGCTGGAGCACGTTATTCTCGCACACGGAGAGTTATGGGTGGACGAGGAAATCTACCAGCCCGGACTGACGAACGAAGACATCGCAGACCGATGCAAGGAGCAAGGACTGACGAAACGAGACCTTATCATTGCGGATTCGGCAGAGCCTAAAAGCATTCAGGAGATACACAACCAAGGTCTGTGGATAATAGGCAGCACCAAGGGAGCGGACAGCATCAACAACGGCATCGACATCTTGAAGCGTTTCCGCATCAACATAACCAGACGAAGCCACGGCATCATCGAGAATATGCAGCAATACAAGTGGAAGAAGTCAAGGGATGGAGAGACCACGAACCAGCCTATAGACGCATTCAATCACGGCATAGACGCAATACGATACGTAGCCTTGAAGAAGTTATCCGTAGCAAGCCACGGAACGGCTAGGGCGCACGTATTGAGACAATAACTACGACAAAATTATAAAGCGTATGGATAAGAACACTACATTCAAGTACTGGCTGGCAGTGGCAAGGCACACCAGCTATAAAATCGGCAAGCAGCCACGACCAGCTTTTGTCGGGGATAAGAAAGTGCCCGACAATCTCAACCAGCTATCCATCGGGCAGCTGATTGACCTTTCCCAGCTATCAGACAGCGAGGAAAGTCTGTATCAGATAGTGACAACCGTCCTCGGTCTGAGCCACAAGGAAGTGGAGCAGGCTAGGGCGGTTGATGTCGTTATGCTCATCGGATGGGTAACAGCAGAGGTTGAGCGCATCAACAAGCTCTTCGAGAGCACCGACACAGCGAAGCCAACGAGACTGGAGAAGGAGGCAGGCATCGATACCCTGCGCTTCGGATTGTTCGGTATGCTGGACTGGTACGCAGTGAGGATGGGCATCAGCGACCACGACCAGGTATTGAAGACACCGTGGCTTCGCATCTACAAGTGTATGGAGATGGACAACAAGAGAAGTCTCTACGAGCGGAACCTGCAGAAGTTGCAGGCGGAGGAGATGAAACGTAAATCAAAATAATTATGGCAACAACAATCAGAGAAACATTGAAGCAGCTGGCAGCAGACACGCTACCGGACTACACCTACCTTTTCGAGGACTGGGACACTGCGGACACCAAGCTGGAGAAGCTGAGCTACCCGGCAATCGTGTGCATCATACCAGCAAGCGGCACGACAGAGATACGCAACGGCAGGGTTTACGACACCGTGAACGTTGCCCTGGCTTATCTCGACACCGTACCGAGGGGAGCGGAAGGAGAAGACAACGGAGAGTGCATCGACCGTATGAAGGTGGCAGGGGCAAGGATGATACGAGCCATCAACCAGTCGCACCAGTTCGAACCGCTGGAGGGGCAGCAGTACTACGAGACCATCATCGAGCGGCTGAGCACGATCGTGTCGGGCGTAATGTACTCCCTGCAACTGACACAGAGCATAGGAGGGTGTGTGGTATGAGCAAGGGAGGTATTCAATTCGACCCAAAGGCGGCATCGCTGATAATGAGGGAGGAAGTGGAGAAAGCACGGCAGCTTATCATCAACCACATCAGAATCAACGGACAGAACGCATCGGGGCGCACCATAGCGAGCCTAAAGGTGGAGCAGCCCAGCGAGGATGAGACCATCCTTTGGGGACACAAGCCATTCGGTGTGCTGGAGACTGGACGAAGGGCAGGAAAGATACCATACGGATTCCGCGGCATCATCCGACAGTGGATGAAGGACAAGGGACTGCACGGCACACCTATCCCCTACAAGACCCAGCGACCGCACAAGTACACACCGCAGGAGCGTGGAGATATGAGTATGGCAGGGGCAATCGCCCACACCATCGCCAACAAGGGTTCTAGGCTGCACCGCACTGGCGGCAGGGCTGACGTGTACAGCAACGTTGTGCCCGATACGATGAAGCGGTTGGGGCAGAGACTTATTTTCTTAATCCACCAGTCGGTGGGAAGTATCAAACTAAACAATGAGACGGTATGAGACAGACAACGATAAACGGCATCACGATTAAGTATGCGGACGCTGTAGGCTTCGCATTCCTTCCCTGCATCATCAAGGCAAGCGGCTCGGGCGTTGCGAGCATCGAGACAACCATCAGCAGGGAGACAAGGGCGCACACGTACAGCGTGGAAGCGTTTGCAGATAACTGCATTATGGACTACCGGGAATATGTGCAGGCACTCTTCGATGGCATCAGCTTCGGGAACCTTGACTACACCAAGGAGATTCAGCAGAGCAACCTCGGGGCAGTGTTCAATATTTCCGTGAAGGTCAAGAACAGCGAGGGGAGCGACCTTGCTACATTCAGCTACACGACCTTCTACGTGTGGGGAGCGATGAGGGCAGGCGAGACGTGGAACGGATTCAAGAGGCTCACTTGGTTCACGCATTTTCCATTCTCCTTTGGTCTTTATACCAATGCTGCTTCCCAGATACTTGTCGGCTACGAGGTAGCACCAAGCAAGTTAATTAAGCCCGGCATCGCTTGCATCGTGGACATCAGCGCCAGCGTTCTACCAAACAAGGCTAGGTACTGGAATATCTACGACTATGATGGAAAGATAGAGCAGGGAACGTTCACGGACGTTTTCGACCTTACCTTTGCGATGGCGGTCGGTGGCAAGCAGTCTCTCCTTGCAAGGATAGAAAAAAACGACACAGAGAAGGGCATTTACCTGCGATGGATAGACCGCCACGGCTTTTACCGCTACTGGCTTTTCACGCAAGGCGATGAAAGCAGGGCGATAAGCAGCGACACCAGCTTCATCCGCAACAACCTCGGAGAGTATGACGATACGATATTCGGCTACCTCGGAGCGAACGGCAGAAGGCAGGGCTACAGCAGAGAGGACACCATACCGCTTTGCGCACCGCTGGTGGACAGCGAGACGTTCGATTTCCTGCAAGATGTGGCATCAAGCCCGGTCGTTGATATGTACCTCGGGGGCAACAACTGGCAGAGCGTGACAATCAAGGCAGGAACGTACACCAAGACAACGGCAGAGTTGCAGGATTTCGTCTGCAACCTAGTTATTAACAATACACAGATTCAGCAGCTATGACAGACCATCAACTTTACATCGATGGCATCTTGATGGATATGAGCGAGGAAACGGCAATCACGCTCGACATCAAGAGCAACCTTTTCCGTGACATCATGAAAATGACCGCCAACACGACATACACCATCAACCTTCCCAAGACAGCACACAATATGGCGGTGCTGGAGTTCGCAGGGAAACCGAGCACAAGCAGCAAATACCCCTATATTTTCCACACAGCACGTTATTCCCGCAATGGACTGCAGATTATCCGCAATGGAAGAGCAAGCGTGCTGAGCGTAAAGGAAACAATCGAAATTTCGATTTATTGGGGATTGTTCCAGGCACTGGCAACGCTTCAGTCGTCTGACTTGAAACTGAACGAGTTAAATTGCACGAAGTATCTGCGGTTCAACAGAAACAACAGCTCCTACACCTACGAGAAGGCGATTTCCGAGGGAGTTTTCTATGGAACCTATGACGCTGCAGCGGTCAAGACATCAAGCGAGGAGTGGCAGGGCTATGACCGCAACGTTGGAGGAAACAGCAACACGACATATTCACTCGTTGACGGCAAGATAAGAACAGGAACAGAGGTCGGAATATATGTATCTGGCGAGGTGCTGACCGATGGTGCCTATCGGTGCACAATCATACCTTTCGAGGCTGGAATGAGAGCGACCATCAGCAAAGTGTTGGGAAAGGGGGACTATCGAACCTGGGCAATACTAGACAGTAACAAGAACATCGTGAGCCTTGCTGCGGATGCAGGAACAACCGAGGCGGAAACCAATCCGACCATACCAGCACCCGACCCGATTTTATCAGAATCTATCGGTGCAGGCATCCTTTGCGCCAGTGGAGACACGAAAACTTCTATGACGACAATCAGCATCCGATTTGCATTGATGGACGAAGCACCAGCAGGGCAGGTGGAATACGGAAGCTACGAACCTGCCACCGGGTTTACGGAAGCCTGGGGAGTGGAAGACATACCAGCAGACAAGGGTGGAACAGAAATCACGGTGAACGTAACCAGGTATAAGCAGGCTGGAAGGCTCGTTTACGTTAAGCCATCAAAGAGCGGAATGCTCTACTGGATAGCAGGCGAAGCTTCGGAAAGCAACTACTACGTATCGGGCGGAACACAATACAAGACATCGAGATTCGCACCATACAGCGTGAAGTACACCAGCGAGAGTGAGCCAATCGATATAGACCTTCAAGCACCAGCCACGGCAGAGTGGCTGGTCATCAACGCAATCAAGGAATACAGCACTGGAACGACCATTCGAGTTAAGAGCGAGACTGAGAGCCGGGCGAGAGCCAGCAGCAGGGAAGTACAGACTTCTTCGAGCGGAGGCGGTTCGTTTGGCGGAGGTGGCTCTTTTGGTTATGCTGACAAGGGAGCAATCCAGCCAAGCGTGACGGCACAATATATCCTAGACCTTATCACGGCACAGACCGGGGTTGCATTCGGATGGAGCAGCCAGGCGAAAGAAACCATCAAGGGGCTTGCGGTCCCATTAATTACGAGAAAGGCAGATGCACAGACGGTCGTAGGCAGCTTTGAGGGTACTTTCATCGCAACAACGAACCTCGGCATTCTTGAATTCCAGCCAACGAGCCTATCGGAGGTCTTCGAGGGACTGGAACTTGCGACCAGATACAGCCAGCTGAAAGTAAAGATTGCCTGCACGATGATTTTCGATGTTCAGATGAACTGGTCGTGGGACGCATCGAATGCACGCCCGAATGGGTATGTCGGCAGTTCTTACGAAGGCTCTACAGAACATAACGGAGTATATCAGTACGAGCCTTGCTACGTTGAAATCAAGGTTGTATCAAAGCATACGAGCGACCAGGAGGAAAGCGAGTACACCAAGACATACATCGCAGGCAAGGAGATAGAAAAAGATGATGCTTATTCTAGAACGTACATTACAGACTACGACTCGGACAAGGTAAACGGACGGTTCATACACCTTGCAGCAGGACGAGGGGAGATTCAACTTGAAGAGGGCGACATCGTGACCTTCGAGTTCAAACACTACGGTAAGGGGGTCTTGAGAGGGTTGCGTGGGTACAACGGACGCATTTCTGCAAGCATCAGTCAGAGCGATGAAGTACCCTACGGAGGAAATTTCCCTATCGGCAAGAACCTGCCAGACATCAAGGTGACGGATTTTCTGAAGTGTATCTGCATTCTGACATCAACGTTCCCAAGCCAGCGATTCACCGATGGCAGACTTGCGTTTGCGGACATCGTGAGGCTATGGGAAGACAAGGCGCAAGCGGTTGACTGGACGAAGAAGCTCATTCCAAGCGAAGCCTGCAACCATCCAAGGCAGACCGATTTCAGCGTAGAGGACTACTGCCAGCATAACATCTACAAGTGGAAGGAAGACGACACCGTCTTTCGGAAGCACGATGCGGATATGGAGATAGACAACAAGACGCTGGAATATACGCAGGACGTTTGTACGCTGCCATTCGCAGCCACGGACGGAAACCGCATACCGATATACGAGTGGGAGAGTACGCAACGCACCTTTGGTAGGACCACGCTAACAGTACAGACTGCCACCAAGTACAAGGCGTGCAAAGACCGAATCGTGAATCTTACAAAGGACGATGCCGGCTATGCAGCATTGGCTTTCAACATCGACCTGCAAGGTATCTTCGACAGCAAGCTGGAAAAGTTGAGAAAGACTGTGGCGAATCCACATCAGATAACGGAGCGGTTCAACCTTTCCGATTTGGAGATACTGAACTTTGATGAAACGAAGCCAGTGTACCTTGCCCAGTACGGAGCGTATTTTGCTGTTCTCGAAATCAAGACAACAAACAACGGATACTGCGAGGTTACAATGATAGAGTTGAACAATTAAACAAAGAAACAATGACAACAGAAGAACAGAAGATACTTGACATCAAGGTCAAGTACGAGGATGCAATCTATGGCATCATCAGATACAAGGAAAAGATAGACCAGCTAAAGGCAAGCATCAAGGACTTGCAGCAGCAGGAAAAAGACGGCACTATATCACGCAACGAATACAAGGTGCAGACGGAAGCCATCAACGCAACCATCAAGGAGTACCAGTACAATGTGCGAGCATTGCAGAAGGAGGTGCAGAACAGCATCAGACAAGAGGAACAGCAGGAAGGCAGTCTAAAGTCAATGCGTGCAGAACTTTCGAACCTAACCAAGGCTTATTCGGAAATGAGCAAGGCAGAGCGAGATAGTGCAAAGGGCAAGGAACTGCAAAACCACATCAACGCTTTGACGGACGACATCAAGGAGGTGGAAGAGGGTATCCAGCTATACCAGAGAAGCGTAGGTAACTACAAGAACGCAATCACGGAAGCCATCTTCGGAAACTCTCGCTTTGGCGCATCCCTCCAAGCTATCGTGGATATGGCAGGAAAGAGTGACGGACTAATCGGGCAGCTATCAACGAGGATAGGAGCATTCAAAACAACCGTTCTCGGACTTTTTACAAATCCTTATTTCCTAGCAATGGCAGGAGTTGCAGGAGTAGGAATGGCATTCAAGTGGTTCTATGACTACAACAAGGGATTGATGGAAGCCACACGACTGACAAGGGAGTTCACTGGTTATACTGGCGAAGCTTTGGAGACGATGAGGAACAGCATCGCAGCCACAGCGGACACGATGGGAAAGGATTTCAAGGACGTTCTCGGAACGGCTGACAACCTTATGGCTAATTTCCATCTATCGGGCGAGCAGGCGATGGACGTAATCAACAAGGGCTTTGCGAGCGGTGCAGACCTATCGGGCGATATGTTGCAGAAGATACAGCAGTATGCGCCTACCTTCCACGATGCAGGAATATCAGCAGACCAGCTTGTGGCGATATTGCAGCAGACCAGAAGCGGCATTTTCAGCGATAAGGGTCTAGACATTATCACTATGGCTAGCAAGAAAATCCGTGAGATGAGCAGCGGAACGGCTTCAAGCCTTGACGCTATCGGCATTTCATCAAAGCAGGTGCAGCAAGACCTAGCCAACGGAACGAAGAATACATTCGACATCATCCAGCAGGTAGCTTCGAAGATGAAGAACTTTGGAGCGGACAGCCAGCAGGTTGGAGATATACTGAAAAACGTCTTCGGAAAGCAGGGAGCGGCAGCTGGTATTCAGCTTATCGAACAGCTCGACACGATGAGCACCAGCCTTGACGAAGTGAAGAAACAGACTGGAGCCTGGGGAGATGTGCAGCTGGAGAACATCAAGTTACAAAAGGAACTGAACACCTATATGAGTTCTATGTTCGATTTCAGTCAAAAGGGCTTTGCATCAATCATCACGGCAGGAAAGCAATTCGGAACGAAGGTGCTCATTCAGATAATGAAGGGTTTGTTCAACACCATCAACTACTTCATCGACTGGTACAACGAGAGCCTTCTTTTGCGTGGAGTTATTCAGACACTTGGAGCTGCTTTTCGTGGAGTTTGGTCTGTAGTTAGAGGCGTGGCAAACCTTATCATCGATGCAATGAAACAAGTCGGCAGAAGCCTAAAGGGTGCGC
>ERZ1034925.150-NODE-150-length-38508-cov-34.257015_pt1 | contig 38508 bp, 58 predicted proteins | sample MGYA00520687_ERZ1034925 | MGnify/ENA primary metagenome ERZ1034925 (study PRJEB33766, sample SAMN09781758) | gut metagenome | biome: gut microbiome | host: Homo sapiens | place: Madagascar | study: EMG produced TPA metagenomics assembly of the PRJNA485056 data... | reverse complement strand
CCGTGCCGAAGAGGCGACGGATCTCGTCCAGAGCGGCGGGACGGCCGGTTTTGTTATCTTCGACGATGGCAGCTAACAATTCGGAATACGCCCGCTCCATCGGAGCGTCATAACCCATAAGCCATGCTTCATTTACATTGAGCGCTTGTGCAATGGCATAGACTGCATCTTGCTTAGCTTCCCAGTCGCCCTTTACATATCTCGTAATGCTGGACTTGCTGAGCCCTGAAATTCGAGCGAGCTCAGCTTTTGATATTTGCCTACGTTCAAGAGCAGTATTTAGGCGCTTTGCAAAGGTTGATGGCTTCTCCATTACATGATCCCTCCACTTCATTGTTAGCGTTATTATAAACGTGCGGTTGCGAAAAATCAATACGGTTTTCAAGAAAATTTAGCTTTATCAACATTTGGTATTGACATTTGAAAATAACTGGTTTATATTGGGCTTACCTCATAAGTTGCGGTTTATCAACTATTGAAAGGATGACAGAATAATGCCTACAATGGACTACTCAAAACTGCGTGGCCGTATTAAAGAATGCGGCTATACGCAAAAGAGTCTCGCAGAAGCTATTGAAATCAGCGAGAGTCATTTCAGTCAAAAACTTACTGGCAACTACCCATTTACGCAGAAGGAGATTGACAAGATCTGCGATGCGCTCAAAATTTCCGTCAGCGAAATTGGCGCGTTCTTTTTTTCTCCTGAAAGTTGATGTTTATCAACTTCTGAACGCTCGACAGAAAGGAGGGGAAATCAAATGGATAAGCAAAAGTACTTGAATTGTTACATTTTTTCCGGCTTAACCAAGATGCTGAAGGATTTCAATATCGACGGTGAGCCTGAAAAAGTGACACGCATCGAAGTGGTTACAGCACTCCGATGCGCGGCAGAACGAATCGGGAACGAGATTCCATTGGATTTTACTGGCCGACAGTAAAGCTGAACAATTCTGCGGTTTCAAATTCCTTTTGCAGATGGTTATACGCCCTGAGCATTTCCTGTGCGTATTTTGAAGACTCGCCGGGTAGCGGACGGCCACAATTGGGACAATTGATAGTGTCGCAAGGCTTGAACTTGTTGAGAATATCGAATTTTGCACCGCACCGGCAATCAAATGTCAGCTTCATCATATCACCTCCTTCCTGCCGCCATTTTATCACGGCGCGGAGAGGAGGGCAAGGTAAACGCAAGAAAGGAGGGAGAGTATGGCTGAGGAGATCCAGCGAGTGCGTGGCTGCGCCATGAACCACGCAAGAGCTGTCAAAATCGACCAGACAGCGCAAAAGGTAGCCCAGCTCTTGGCAGAGAGCAAGACCACCTTTGCAGATGTTGAACTGATTTTTGCCCGAAGCAAGCTTTACATCGTTTCTACGGTGTAATCGTCGGGACGCAAGCTTTTGAGACTGCCGCTGATAACAGATAACGCGCACTCCTTGCGCTCTGTATCAAACCATGCACACCGCTCTGTGCAGTTTACGGCATTCTCTTTGCCGATGGACATGACTGGGCAAATATCATCCCTGTAGTCCATAATACCACCCCCTTCCTGCCGCCATTCTACCACGACGACGCAGGAGGGACAATATCCCCTAACAACCACGAAAGGAGATCATCATGACACCTACCGAAAAACTGCTCGCTGAGCAGGAGAAGATCGTCGCTGAGCGCGGCTACTACATACGCCCCGTTCGTATGTCGAATCTGATGAAAGCGGCTTCAAGGATCTTCGATATCCTCACAAAAGCCGATACCGCAATCAGCTATGAAGAATGCCGCATTGTTCTGGAGATTGTAAGGCGAGCCATTGACGCTGCGGCGCCGGAGAAGAAGGAGCCGTAGCTATGAGAATTCCTCTTTACGGCCGCTTGGCTTCCAGACTACGCGAGCTTGGCCTGTCGCAGAGCGACCTGGCTTATGCGCTGGGCCTGTCGCCGACGGCCATAAGCCTGCGGATGTCCGGCAAAATAGCATGGGATATCCGCGAAATGTATCGGACATTAGAAGTTTGCCGGGCCAAGCCGGATGAGCTTCATCTATATTTCCCAGATCCAAACCGAAAGCGAGGTGCTACCGCATGAGCCGAAACACCCGTGACACCATCTGCGCCACCATCGGCCTGGCCATCGTCATTCTGCTGCTGACCACCGTGGCCGCGCTGGATGAGCCGGTCGTGCCGGATACACCGCCCGCGGCCCCGCAGACCGTAGAGGACAAGCTGCCCGGCGAGGATGTGCTCGCTTCCGGCTGTGCGTATCTCACCGACGAGCCGCTCGGGCTGTTTAAGCTGACGGCCTATTGCCCGTGCGCGGTCTGCTGCGGTAAGAACGACGGCATCACGGCCACCGGCACGGTGGCCACCGAAGGCCGCACCGTTGCGGTCGATCCGAACGTCATTCCCTACGGCACGACCATCGAGGTCATTTATCCTGATGGCAGCCGTGCCCGGTACGTCGCCGAGGACTGCGGCGGCGCCATCAAAGCCCAGCGCCTGGACGTGTTCTTCGCGGATCATCAGACCGCGCGCGAGTACGGCATCCGGACGGCCTATGTCTTTCTTGTCCAGGAAGGAGGCGGCAATGAATAAGGATTGCAAAGTTTCAATCGAGCGCGATGCAAATGGCAGCCTCAGTGTACTGCTGACCGGGCACAAAGACGACATAAGGATGCTTTGGACTATGCTCAGCGTCAGCGTTGCCAAAGCGACCAAGACCCCGCTTCCTGTGCTGTGCGCGGTCTGTTCCGCCGCTGGTCCGGCTATTGAGGATCTGATGGCGAAAGAGAACGGTATCACCGTTGATATGAGCGCCCTCGGCAGATTCGCAAAGGGAGGGGGAGATGCCCAATGATCCGCTGTGCATTCTGTGATAGTGCCATGATGGCCCTTGAGATCAACGGGACAAATGCTCATGTCTGCCCCCTCTGCGGCGCTGTATTTGCCCGCCGGCACGGAAATACCTATTCCCTCATTGCTGATCTGAAAGGTGCTCAGGGCGTCAAGGAGCTGCTGCACTCTATGCGGCCGCACGATCCCCTGCACCGCAACATTCTCAGCGCATAAAAAGATCCTGCCCTCTGCCGGGCGTGTTCCCGGCACGCTCAGTTAGTCTCCTTTCTTTTTGCCGGAACCGCAGCGGATCACCCTCCCGGCTGCGGCGTCCGGCAGAGGGCAGGCGTCCTTATTACGCAAGAAAGGAGGAAAAGCACATGGAAAACCTCAACAAAAGATCGATCATCGATATGGCTCGCGGTGCCATCAAGGAACGTGCGGACTATGAGATGACCAGAGTAGTCGAAAACATTCTTGATCCCAATACTTCGGCGACTGCGGCACGCAAAATCACCATTACGCTTACGCTTAAATCGGATGATACGCGCCAGAACATCGCTGTGAGCTGCATGGCCAAGTCTACTCTGGCCGCGACCAATCCCGTCACCACGTCTCTCTATGTCGCCGATGAGGAATCCATCGTTGAGATGGTCCCGCAGATCCCCGGGCAGTTGGCAGTTGATGCCGGTGAGCAGGAAGCTCCGCCCATGCTCAAGCTCATTCACACCGCTTAGTTTTTAAGAAAGGAAGTACATCCCCATGCTCAAAGAAGCCATTCAGTATGTGCTCGAGAATATGCGCCCTGAGACTCAGAACCTCGGCGCTCGCGCATATATCATCACCCCGAAGGGTGCACAGGAGGTCATTGAGACTCCCATTGCGCCGGACACCGTTCCCCTGCACAGCCTCGATTCCATCGTGAAGATGATCCGCACCGAGGCCATCCATCTGGCGGATGCCAACACCCCCGCGCTCTTCGTCAATATCCCTTCGCCCACCAATGTGATCTGCTTCTCCCAGCCCGACTACGAGCAGCGCTGCCACCGCACTGTCTTCTATTCGGCCGACGCAACCGATGTTCCCGGTTGGGACGCAAAGGTCACGCTTGGCTTTGAGGAAGCGCAGATCGCGCTGCGTACCCGCTTCCAGGAGACGCCGGATTCGCTCTATGCGATGAAGCTCGTCAATGATATCTCCCTTGGCGCCAAGGTCATCTACAACGACAACGGCGTCGCCACCACCGTAACCACGCAGAAGGGCGTCGCGCTCCAGACCAATGAGGCGATCCGCCCAATCGTCAAGCTCCGCCCCTACCGCGCCTTTCAGGAAGTCGAGCAGCCGGAGAGCACCTTCCTCATCCGCATCAGCGACCGTGGCATTTCGTTCATCGAGGCGGATGGTGGTATGTGGCGCCTGACCGCCCGCAACACCATCAAGACGTTCCTCGAGGAAAATCTCGCTGCTGAGATCGAGAGCGGCAAGGTCATCGTCGCTCTGTGAGAATAAAAAATCCCCTGCAGGTCTCGCACACCTGCAGGGGACCGATCGGCAGCAAGCCAATCCTTAGTTGCGCCCTATTGTAAGGGCAGAAAGCGAGTTTGTCAATGAAAACGACCAAAATTGTAATCAAAAATCTGTTCGGGATCAAGGAGACCGAGCTCGACGGCCGCTCTGTGGAGATCTCCGGCCCGAAAGGAAGCGGCAAAACTTCCGTCCTTGATTCTATCCGCTACGCCCTCACCAACCGCTCAGATCGTGATTATATCGTGCATCGGGGCGCCGATGAGGGCGAAATCATCATTGAGACCGACACCGGCCTCTCCATCGACCGTAAGGCCCTGCCTGCCAAGTCTGCCGGCACGGTCAAGGTGCGCGACGGATCTCTCCTTCAGACGCGTCCGGCAGAGTTCCTCTCGCAGATCTTCACGCCGCTGCAGCTCAACCCCGTCGAGTTCACGCAGCTCTCCCGGCAGGAAAAGAACCGCGTCATTCTCAACCTCATCGAATTTGCGTGGGATACCAACTGGATCCGCGAACAGTTCGGCGAGATCCCGCAGGGCGTGGATTACTCCAAGCATATCCTTGAGGTCCTGCACGACATTCAGGCGGAAAACGGCGTCTATTTCCAGTCACGCCAGAATATCAACCGCGACATCCGCAACAAGCAGGCATTTGTTTCCGACATCGCAAAGGACATCCCCTCCGGCTACGATTTCGACCATTGGAATACGTATCCCATCGGTGAGAAGTACCGTGAGCTGGAGAGTCTGAAGGAGCAGAACAATGTGATTGAGCGCGCCAAAGCGTTCCGGAACAGCCACGAGGCGAAGCTCCGCGGGCTGGAGGGTCAGCGCGACCTTGACATCGCGGCCATCGACCGCAAGACCTCCGAGGACCGTACCCGTCTCACCACGGATATCGAGCGTCTGAAGGCGGAGATCCGCTTGTATGAGGAACGGCTTGCCGGACTGGATGAGCGCAGGGAGGAAAGCGTGCGCGTGGTCATCTCCGGCTTTAATGAAAAGAAAGCCAAGCTGGAGCGCGATGCAGGGATTGCAGACCAGTATATCGGCCGCGAGCTTGCTGACACGACCGCACTTTCCAGGGAGATCGACACGGCTGAGGCTATGCGTAAGCACCTCAATGAGTACCAGCGCATGGTTTCCATGCAGGAAGAGATCGGGAAGCTCACCGCGGAATCCGAGGAGCTGACGCGCAAAATCGAGCTTGCGCGGGAGCTGCCGGCGACGATCCTGCAGACCGCGACGATCCCCGTTGACGGCCTGACCGTTGAAGACGGTGTCCCGCTGATCCACGGCCTGCCCATTTCCAATCTGTCCGACGGTGAGCTGCTGGAGCTGTGCGTGGATATCACGGTGAGCAAGCCGGGACAGCTTCAGATCATTCTCATCGATGGTGCCGAGCGCCTTGATAAGGAGAGCCGCGAAAAGCTCTACGCCAAGTGCAAGACCAAGGGCCTGCAGCTGATCGCAACGCGCGTGACAGATTCCAATGTAATGGAGGTAACCGACTTAGATGATGACGAAGGATAAGCTCCGCCAGCTTAGTGGCGATGAACGCCTCGGGCAGATGCGCGATTCCGAGTATCTGGGCGCCGAGGACATTGACGACGGGACCGAACCGATATTGACCATTGCCGGCCTGTGGTATGGCTCCGTCACGCTCCAGCGCGGCAAGGAGAACAAGGATGTGCTCTCCTTTGCTGAGGAGCGCGTGCCCGGTATCTATCAGGTGCGGCCGCTCATTGTTAATTCCACCAACCGCAAGACGCTGCGTAAGCTGTTCGGCGATGCCAAGGCTTCCACGCTGGTCGGCAAGCAGATCCAACTCTATGTGGACCATAACGTCCGCGATCCGCAGGACGGCGGTATGACCGACGGAATCCGTATCCGGCCGTATAAGCCCCGCCCTCCGAAGCAGGAGCCCGTACCGCCCTGTGCGGACTGTGAGGGCGAGATCATTCCCGCAATGGGGAGAGACGCCCGCTGGCTTGCCGCATACACGAGAAAGCATTACGGTGTTCCGCTTTGTGCGGAATGCGCGCAGAAGCGCAAGGATGCAGTGACCGCAGCCGCAGCGCCGCAGGAAGAGCAGCCGGCCCCGCCTGAAGAGACTGTGGCTGAGACCGAGGAGGTGCTGTAATGGATCTTCCTGTGGTTACGCCGGAGAATTATTATTCTCCGGAAATGAACATGGCCTACATGGGCTCTACACAGTTCAAAGCCTTTGAGAAATGCGAAGCGGCCGCGCTGGCTGAGCTTCGCGGAGAGTACACACCGCCGACATCCCAGGCGTTTCTGATCGGCGGATACATCGATGCTTGGTTCTCCGGTGAGCTGTCGCTCTATCAGGCGCAGCATCCGGAGATCTTCAAACGCGACGGCACGCTCAAGGCGGAGTATGTCAAGGCCGCTGAGATCGTCGCCCGCCTTCAGGCGGACGAGCTCTATTCCATGCTCATGTCGGGAAAGAAGCAGGTCATCCGCACCGGCTTTATCGCAGGGGTTCCGTTCAAAGTCAAAATCGACAGTCTGCTTGATGCCAATACCTGCAACGTGATTGCCAACCGCTGGCCGCACACGGCCGCCGCGCTGGGCTTTTGCGATGGCGCCATCGTAGATCAGAAGATCATGCGGGACACAGCGGAGGTGTGGTCCGAGGAGGACCATTGCCGCCTTCCGTTCGTCGAGGCCTACGGCTACGACTTTCAGGGCGCGATCTATCAGGCCATCGAGGGGCATTTTCTGCCGTTTATCCTTGCAGTCGGTACGAAGGAGGATGCTCCGGATTTGGCGGCTCTCTATATCAACGATGATGACCTTGCAGCCAAGCTCGCTGAGATCGAGGACCGCGCGCCGCGGTATCAGGCCATCAAAGAGGGAAAGGCCGAGCCGCGTCGCTGTGAGCATTGTGCCTATTGCAGGGCGACCAAGCGCCTCACGGCTATTTTAGACTACAGGGAGATGAATTACCTTGCTGAATAAGATCTTCATCATGGGGCGCCTGACGCGCGATCCCGAGCTTCGCAGTACGCAGAGCGGGACACCCGTCGCGTCGTTTTCCCTCGCCGTGGATCGTGACTTCAAAGAGCAGGATGGCAGCCGTGCGACGGATTTCATTGACTGCGTTGCATGGCGGTCCAGCGCGGAATTTGTGAACAAGTATTTCTCCAAAGGCCGCATGGCTGTGGTCGAAGGGCGTCTGCAGATCCGTGACTGGACGGATAAAGAAGGCAACAAGCGCCGCAGCGCCGAGGTCATCGTGACCAGCATCTATTTCGGCGACAGCAAAAAAGATGGAGATTCCGCTCCCGGAAGCTACCGTCCCGCCGGCGCACCGATCAACGTGAGCGCATCCGATTTCTCGGATATCGAAGACGATGGCGAGCTGCCGTTCTGATCTCGCAGCCGAGATCAAGGAACGTCTCACCGCGCGGCAGGTTATTGAATTTTACGGCTTTCATCCGAACCGGACGGGCTATATTCAATGTCCGTTCCATACCGGCGACGACCACGGGAGCCTTAAGGTCTACGATGGGAAAAAGAGCGGCTGGCATTGCTTCGGCTGCGGCGCGGGATCGACGGTCATTGACTTTGTAATGAAGCTCTTCAACATCAATTTTCGGCAGGCCTGCCTACGCCTCGATGCGGACTTTTCCCTTGGACTGACCGGCGAAAAGCCAAGTGCGGCGGAGGTATCCGCCGTACTGGCTGCCCGCCGGCAGGAAGCAGAGAGGAAGGCAGAAGCGGATCGGGAGTATCGCGGGAAGGCGGCTGAGCATTGTTACTGGTGGCAGGTCAAGAAGCTGTTAGCACCGGACGCTGCGGATGCAGCTGCCGGATACATCCACCCACTGTACGCGGAGGCGATAAAACGACTACCAAGCCTTGAATACTGGCTTGATGAACATTTGGGGGAGTGAATTTTGGGAAACGATATGCAAAAACCAGCCAAGTGGAACTACACGGCAGAGGATTTTCTGGAATCTACTACGCCGTATGAAGAGCTGGAGAAGTGCAATGGCGATCCATTCCTCCAGCAGCGCATGATCGAGGCTATGAGCAAATACGCCACAAGCATCGGCTTCCGTGGCCTGAAGCTCATGTATAAGCGCTACCAACAGAGTATCCGAGCATCACGGGGCGCTTACATTGCAGAGCATCCCACGAATTTTGAGAACCAGCCGATCGAGCTTGACGCTGGAAAATGGGAAGCGGACGACAGTGGGATACGGAAATCGGAGGGGCAAGGAGAGGTCATTGCCTGTCCGCATCCGATCCTTCCTGTCGAACGGCTGGTAAACATCGACACCAGCGAGGAAAAACTGAGGCTTGCATTTCGTAAGGGCGCCATTTGGCGCAAGATCATCGTGAGCAAGATTGTACTCGCCAATACGAATAAAGTTACCGAGCTGGCCGGATGCGGCATCGCGGTCACAAGCCAGAATGCCCGTGCTTTTGTGGAGTATATATCAGACATCGAAAACCTCAACTATAATGTGATCCCCGAACGGAAAAGCATCGGACGCTTCGGGTACATTCCGGACGAAGGTTTTTCCCCCTTTGTGGACGGCTTGATCTTCGATGGCGATGCCAGCTTTGCTGCCATGTTCCAGACGGTTCGGAGCCACGGCTCTGAAACCAAATGGTTGGAAACGGCGGCAGAGGTGCGTGCAATGTCCACGACAGCGAAGATCATACTTGCGGCATCCTTTGCCAGTGTTCTTTTGGAGCCACTCGGATGTCTGCCGTTCTTCGTACACCTTTGGGGCGTTGACTCCGGCACCGGTAAGACCGTCGCTTTGATGGTGGCTGCAAGCGTTTGGGGAGATCCGGCTATCGGCAACTACGTCAAGACCTTTGACGGCACTGTCGTCGGCCTTGAAAAGACCGCGGCGTTTCTCAATGAGCTGCCGCTGTGCCTCGACGAGCTACAGCTTGCCAAGGACAGCAAAGGTCGCACGAATTTTGATGTCTATAAGCTTGCGCAGGGCGTTGGACGAACCCGCGGCAACCGTGCCGGTGGCGTCGATCTGACGCCGACCTGGCATAACTGTATTCTCACAACGGGAGAAAGCCCGCTGACCGGACAAGCCTCCGGCGCCGGTGCGGTCAACCGCGTTATTGACATCGAATGCAAAGCGTCTCAGGCCGTTATAAAGGACGGTATGCATGTCTCCGGTATGGTCAAGCGCAACTATGGCTATGCCGGCAAACGGTTCGTGGAGGAGCTCTATAAGCCGGGCGTGATCGATCATATTGCACCGCGGTATCAAGAACTGTTCCGGGATCTGAGCGATCGTGACACGACTGAGAAACAGGCTATGGCGGCCGCAGCGATCGTCCTCGCGGACGAATTAGCGTGCCGGTGGATCTTCGACGGCACGCAGAAGCCGATCACCGTGGAAGAGATCTCCGAATTTCTCGCGTCCAAGGCGGCAGTGTCAGCCGGTGACCGCGCTTATAAATACCTCTGCGGATGGGTAGCGCAGAACAGCAATCACATGGTCGGCCGCTCGGAAACAATCGACGTTTACGGAAGTATCGAGGACGGAAAGGCATATATCATCCGGCCGATCTTTGAACGTGCTCTCTCTGACGCAGGATATTCGACCGCTGCCACGCTGTCTCACTTGAAGGAAGCTGGTCTGATTGAAACGCGTGGCCGTGCTATGACCAAATGCAAACGCATCAACGGCGTACAGACGGAGTGCATCTGTCTGACCCTACCTCTTCTTTCCGAAGACGGAGAGGAGAGCGGCGAGGAATTGCCGCTGTAAATGCGGAAAAGCGCGGAAGAATGCGGTACATCTGTTACGCGCCCGCAAACCCTTGTGCCGCAAGGCTTTGACGGCGTTTTTTAGAGGGGCGCGGAACTGAGGAACACGGTATACACCACTATAGGAAAAGTTTGTGCGAGTGTAGAAATTAGCGGAAACTTAACGTACACGCAAAGGGCGAGGAAATTTTCATATTTTATGTTCCGCAGTTCCGCACATACCCGCAAACCCTTGTGCCGCAAGGCTTTGTTGCGCGGAGCATGGTTTCCGCGATGCTCCGCAGTTACGCACAAAAGGAGCAAAAAATGAAATTACGAGACTATCAAATCGACTGCATCGACACGATCGATGCGCAGCCGCCGGGTGCCTACCTTGCTCAGATGGCAACAGGGCTCGGCAAGACGGTGACCTTTGCAAACCTCCCGCGGCATGGTAAGCGTATGCTGATCCTTTCCCACCGTGAGGAGCTGGTAGAGCAGCCACGTAAATACTTCGACTGTTCCTTCGGCGTCGAGCGTGCGGCACTCCAGAGCTACGACGAGGAGGTCGTCAGCGCATCAGTGCAGTCTCTTGTGCGCCGCCTGCACCGTTTCCGACCGGATGAATTTGGCCTGATCATCTGCGATGAGGCGCACCATGCCGCAGCGAATACTTACCGGAAGATCTTCGATCACTTCCGGCCGGAGAAACTGATCGGTTTCACCGCTACCCCGAATCGCGGAGACAAGGTCCGCCTGGATACGGTGTTCTCCAAGATCATCTTTCAGAGAGATCTTCGCTGGGGCATCGAGCACGGATATCTCTGCAATATCTTTTGCCGGCGCGTCAATATTGGTTACGATCTGAGCCAAGTCCGCACGCAGCGGGGTGACTACGCGCCCGGTGAGCTGGACGAAGCAATGGAAGGCACAGCCGACGCGATCGCACAGGCTTATCGCGAGCTGGCCACCGGTGCAACGCTGATCTTCGCTGTCAGCGTCCACCATGCGGAGGAGATCGCAAAGCGGATACCTGGTGCCGTGGTGGTCACCGGCGAGACCAAGGATCGCGCTGCCATCATCAAGGCCTTTACTGCCGGAGAGATCCCCTGCATCGTCAACTGCATGGTTTTCACCGAAGGCACCGATATTCCCCGCGTGGAGACAGTCATTATTGCCCGCCCTACGCAGTCTGAATCACTCTATGCGCAGATGGTCGGACGTGGTCTCCGGTTGTACCCCAGCAAGGAAAAGCTCAACCTGATTGACTGTGTCGGCATTACAGGCCGCTCGTCGCTCTGCACGGCACCTTCTTTGCTCGGGCTGGATATGTCCAATGTGCCGGTACGCAAGGCCAATGAAGTGGTGGGCGATATTTTTGACCTGCCGGCAAAGATCGAGGCCGCCAGTGATGCACCGGAGAGCTGGATTCGCAATATCGAGATCGTTGATCTCTGGGCAAAGGGGCAGAAGTACAACACCCATGATGTCAATTATTTCAAAATGCCGAATGGTTCTCTCGTCTGCTCCCTGAAGGGAAATCAGAAGATCGTCATTCCCTGCCCGGATGCCCTTGGCATGATCAATATGCCGGATGGAGCTCGCTGCGGTATGCAGGAAGCTCTTGATCGGGCGTATTGCCGTCTGATCCGAGACTTCTTAGATTGCCGATACCTATGGGACCTGACGCTTATCAAACGATGGGGACGTATGCCGGCATCAGAAAAGCAGCTGCAGATTATCCGACGCTGCTGCAAGGGGTATGACCCTGCTGGCCTGAGCAAGAGCGAGGCCAATCAGATACTCAACCGTTTATTCAACGAACCGAAGAGGAAACGATGATGAAGCTGTATGTGTCGAAAGTAGAAGACCGCGATCAGATGGTCGTGATCCTTGCCAGGAACGGCTACACCGTCCGGCAGGGAAAGGAAAAGGATATCAAGAGCAATAAGACGGTGAGCTTTGTGGAGGTAATTGAGAATGGCAAGTGAATCCAGCCATCAGCAGGCGGTGATTAAGTGGTCGCAGCAGCCGTCTGTGCGTGAGCGGTATCCGGAGCTGGCCCTCCTGCACCACATCAAGAATGAGACAAAGGAAGGCGTCAAACAGGTCGCTGTGGATAAGGCGATGGGCGTCAAAAAGGGCGTGCCGGATCTGCACCTGCCTGTCGCCCGCGGTGGCTATCACAGCCTCTACATCGAGATGAAGAACGAGACTGGCCGCGCAAACGACGCGCAGAACTGGTGGCTTGAACGTCTGAAGCTGGAGGGTAATTACACCGTGGTTTGCCACGGCTGGCAGTCGGCGGTGGACATCCTCACATGGTATCTCGGACTGGATGAATACCATGCCTGAGTTTGCCCTGCCCTATGAGCAGGCTGCCATGCATAACGAAGAAATGCCGGCGGGCCTGAGTATTTATGACCAGGCAGCATTTCAAGCCCTCCGGCATCTCTACCGATCTCACCGCATGAAGATCATCGACCGCGCGCAGGCGTCTCACGAAAAAAAGATGATCGTCAAGGCGCGCAATGAGGCGGCCGCTGTTGCTGCCTTTGAGCAAAAATGTGCGTTTGTCCGTGCCGAGACGATCCGGCTGACCGAGGCGGCAAAGACCGCCTGTCGAAAAGATCCTACCCCTGAAAATGCTATGAGGCTTGTCAATGTGCTTGACGGCCTCGAAAGGAGTTCCCCCGATGAAAGAAATGGAGATCAACAAGCCGGCGATCATCGCCCGGCTGAAGGCGTACCGGGAACGTAAGGGACCGGATGCCTACCGCATCCTCGCCCACTACGTCGGCAAAAAAAGCGTGTCCAGTTATGTCCTGCAGTCCATCGCCAATAGTGCCTACCGTGTTCCGAACGATATTTGGGAGCGCATCGACAAGGTGCTGGACGAGCTTGAAAAGAAGGAGGCAAAGCGCCGTGAAGAATAAGTTGACCGACCTGAACAACCACCTCTTTGCTGAACTGGAGCGTCTGAGCGATGAGGACCTGCAAGGCGAAGAGCTGACTGCGGAGATCAACCGTGCGAAGGCCATCACGGGCGTTGCGTCCCAGATCATTGCAAACGGTACGCTTGCTCTGAAAGCAAAGGTCATCGCCGATAACAGCTTGTCCGCGGACTTCACCGTTCCCGCGATGCTGGAGGATTGAGCCATGCCGAAAGGACGAGCAACCTACTTCTCCAAGACATTTCCGGAGCCGATTGTGCGATACATCATGGCAAACCATGTCGGCATCGGTCCGACTGAGATGGCAGATAAGCTGAATGAGAAATTTGGTACCAGCTATACCGTTTCGCAGCTCAATGGCTATTACAAAAATCACCACCTTAATAGCGGTCTCACCGGCCGCTTTGAGAAAGGTCATGTCCCTGCCAATAAAGGCAAGCATCCGCCGACGGTCGGCCGCATGGCAGAGACCCAGTTTAAGAAAGGCCACCTTCCGCACAATACCAAGCCGATCGGCTATGAGAGAATCAACAAGGACGGCTATGTCGAGGTGAAGGTCAAGATGCGGCCAAGCAGTCCGCTCTGCAACGACAACTTCGCTCCGAAGCATCGGCTGATCTGGGAAGCCGTAAACGGTCCTATTCCGAAGGGACACAAGCTGATTTTTGCGGACGGTGACAAGACCAATATCACGTTGGATAATCTACTGCTCATCACCGATGCTCAGATGGCCCGGCTAAACCAAAACCATCTGATCCAGCCGGATAAGGAGTTGACCGTCGCCGGACTGCTCGTCTGCGATGTGATCAGCAAAGCGGCACTGCGGAAGAAGGAAACGAAGAGGAGAATAACATCATGAAAAAGACTGTTGAAATGACCTATTGTGACCGCTGCAGCACGGAGATTACTCCGGATGTGCTTGAGAGCTACGAGGGCTTCGATCTTTGTCGCCCGTGTGCAGAAGAACTCCGCAGGCGTATCCATGACTTCGTGAGCGAGCTGAAGATACCGGAGCAGTCTGAAGTGAAAACCGCGACCGCGCCTGTCAAGCCTCTTTCGGCAGAGGCAATACCAGCACCAGAGCCGGAGCCTTCGCCTCAGCGCGAACCGGAGCAGGTGGAGTACGGCGGCTTTCTGCATCTCAAATGTTCCGGCTGCGGCGCTACCAAGACCTTCTGCGCGAAGAAGCCCATGAGCGTGTATCACTGCTATGACTGCGGGGTGGATACAGATCTCACGAACAACATGACGCCGGTGTATGCCAACTGTGAATGTGGGAAGAGATCGCGGTATATGACCAATGTGACCGAATGGGGCTTTGATCTTACCTGCGTGGTCTGCGGTGCGCCGGTAGCCGTTGAGTACCGACCCGGCATCAACCAGTACCAGACCTGCGGCAAGGCGTTTGTGAAGTCGCGTAAACGGAAGAAGTGAGGTGCAATAAAATGCGAGTAATCTACAAAGCGCCCGGCGGCAAGCCGGAGATTCGCGATATACCCAATACCCTTGAGGAGCTGCAGGCCAGTGTTGGCGGCTATATAGAGTCTTGCACATTTGCTACAGATGCCACCGTCATCTGCAACGAGGAGGGCACCTGCTTTTGGTACGGCCGGCGGCGCTTCGTGAGCCGGTATGAAATCGTGAGGAGGAAATGATGGAACGATTGACGGAACATAGTAAGCAAACATCGCACGAAAACGGTATCTGCTGCACACATTTTCGCGGCCCCGAATGCCTCGGAGTTGGAGGAAACTGCGCCATGAATTGCAAGTGGGAAGAAGCGGCGTGGAGCCGCCTTGCCGCCTACGAGGACACGGGCATGACGCCGGAACGCTGTGCCGAATTTGCGCGAGCAGACGCGGAATTACGGTACATCGTAATGCGTGATGCGGAACAGGAGGGCGTTGCCCGCCTGCGCGAGCTGACCGAGGCCGACAAGGACGGCAGGCTCGTAGTGCTGCCGTGCAAGGTGGGTGATACGGTGTACCGGATTTTTAATCCTCCAGACCGTAAGCCTGTAATTTCGGCGCACACACTTATGTCTGTTGATTACATTGTACGGTGGCTTGATAAGTTCGGCAAAACCGTATTTCTTACCCGCGAGGAGGCGGAAGCGGCATTGGAGGCGATGAAGGATGCTTGACCTGAAACATTGCCCTTTCTGCGGGGGGCTGGCAGCCATAAGCGTAGACCCTGAAGCTGTCGTAGATACGGAAGGAAGGCGCTGGGCGTACACCGTGGTATGCAATATGTGTTGCGCAACATCTGGGCTTACATATCTACCTGAAAAAGCGAAAGAAGCATGGAATAGGAGGGCTGACAATGGATGACTACATTGAGCGGGATGCGCTTTTAGCCGATATTTCCGCTGCCGTGAAGCATAGAGGTATGGGGGAGATTATAGGACAAACTCTCATGAGGTATGTCAAACGTCAACCCGCCGCTGATGTTGCGCCGGTGGTGCATGGACATAGGGTTGACGACGGGGGTTTCTATGCCAGATGCTCTCAATGCGACGGGGTACTGCCTCTTTGTGCCAACTACTGCCCCAACTGCGGGGCGAAGATGGATGGAGGCGATTGAAGATGCCGCGATATTTCAAAATTACGGAGATCGACGAGGAAACCTATGAGAGCATTACCGGAGAAAGCCTTGACTGCTCACAGCTATCCGTTCCAGTCGATGGCGATGTGTATGTGGCCGTCGATGAGGAAGACGAGAACGAGATTTCTGTCGGGTTGGAGTGCTTCGATTATGCCGGCTGATACCCGGCAGACGAGTACCTCAAAACGGCCTATTTTTCGGCTTGAGGTGCTGCACATGACCTGCCGGGTGTAAAAGCCAGTAATATCAAGGCTTTGAGGGACAAAAAATCGGCAATTTTTTGTGCATCGTCTGACTACTATGCCCACCCATCAGATGGGCGTCAAAATCCGAGCGCACCGGCAGCGGCGCGAGAGGGTTTTGACGCCCCGCAGGAAGGGAAAAACGCAACTTTTTTAGGGCCTTGCGCATATCCGATTTTAGGGCCATTTTGAGGGGCAAAAATTGGATACTCCGCAACGCACCTCAAACGACTGGGAATACTGCGTTTTTTCATTCCGGCGCGCACCGTTTATTACCTAAGCTATAGACACCTACGGTAAAAAACCGTTCTGAGGCAAAACAAATTCACAACTTTTGAGGGGAAAGGAAAAATATTCAAAATGATGCTTGAAGTGATGCAATACTCGGCGGCCGCGTTATGGATCATTGCCGCGCTGTTGTGGGTCCGCAACCAGATCCGTATAAAGAAGGCTATCACAGAACTGAACCGGGAAGTAACGAGATTGAAGGAGAGCGAAAATGAGCAGTCAATCGCCAGAGAGGTTCTTTCCGCAAAAATTGCAGTCAATGAGAGAGCGACGTCGCCTCTCACGGCAGAAACTGGCGGATCTGTGCGGCCTGAGTCGTAATGTGATTGCACAGTACGAGCGAGGCAAGCGCTTCCCCTCGATAGGCAACCTCATTGTGCTTGCAGATTTCTTTGACACCTCCATCGATGATCTCGTGGGGAGAAAATAATTTTTCGAGGGTGCGTCGCTCTGTGTGCATCGGGCAAAAAAACGGTGTTATGCTGAGATTAAGGGACGGCCGTCACCTTCTTTTGAGCCGCCCGGTACCGAGGCGGCCTTAATATCGGACTCCATGATGTTTGGCGCGCTGGGTTAGGGGGAAACTCAGCGCGCCGTCTCCTATTTTTTGACTTGAGGGGTGGTGACGTGCCGAATGAAAAGAATCTTATCCCATTCAACCGGCGAACAGAGAGTGAGCAGAGAGCTATTCAGTCTGCGGGCGGTATCGCGTCCGGCGCGGCACGGAGACGCAAGAAAAGCCTGAAAGAGGCCGCTGATCTGTACCTTTCGCTGCCCGTTTCAGACAAGCGAAGGTGGAACAGGATCTCGCGGAGGTATGTCGATCCGGAGGACATCGACAACCAAATGGCCATGATCATCGGGCTTGTCGATGCCGCTACATCCGGTGACGCGAGAGCGGCGAAGATCATCGCCGATCTGATCGGCGACAGCGCCAAGGCCGAAGAAGCGGAGGTGCAGATCGTTGACGACCTATAGACTGTCTGAGATTATCTCGCCGGCTTTCGTTGATTCGCACCGTGCGGTAAAGACGGGGGCCGTCAATGAGCTGATCGAGAAAGGCGGGCGAGGATCCGCCAAGTCGAGCTTCCTATCGGTTGAGGTCGTCCTTGAGCTGCTCAAGCATCCGCAGGTCCACGCCTGCGTGTTCCGAAAGGTCGGCAATACATTGCGCACCTCGGTGTATGCACAGATATGCTGGGCTATTGCGACCTTGGGCTTGTCCGATAAGTTCCGGTGTACGGTGAACCCGATGGAGTGTACCTACATCAAAACCGGCCAGAAGATCATGTTCTTTGGCATGGACGATCCCGGCAAGGTCAAGTCAATCAAGGTTTTCTTCGGCTATATAGGCATTGCGTGGTTTGAAGAGCTCGATCAATTTGACGGCCCTGAGCAGATTCGAAACGTGGAGCAGTCGCTTTTCCGAGGCGGCGAGTATTCCATGTGCTTCAAGTCGTTCAACCCGCCGGCAATGGCGCGCAACTGGGCGAACCAGTACGTGCTTGAAGTAAAGCCTGGCAAGCTGGTCCATCACAGTACATACCTCACAACGCCGGTGGAGTGGCTCGGCCCGCGCTTCATCGCTGACGCCGAGCACCTGAAGGAAACAAGTGAAACGGCGTATCGGCATGAGTATCTCGGCGAGGTCGTCGGCAGCGGTACGCAGGTATTCGAGAACCTCGTGATTCGCGCCATCACCGACGAGGAGATCAAACGGTTTGACCGCATTACTTCCGGCGTTGACTGGGGCTGGTTCCCAGATCCGTGGGCATTTAACCGCGTGCATTATGACGCCGGGCGTCGGGCGCTGTATCTATTCGACGACCTGACACGGCGCCGCACCAGTAACCGTGACACGGCCGCTCTGGTCAAGGAACGCATCGATGAGGATGAGCTGATCATTGCCGATAGCGCCGAAGAGAAGAGCATCAGCGATTACCGCGAGTACGGCCTTCTGTGCCGCGGCGCAGAGAAGGGCCCGGGCAGCGTGAATTATTCCATGAAGTGGCTGCAGTCTCTGGCAAGCATTGTCATTGATCCGGCTCGCTGCCAGGACACGGTGAAGGAGTTCACGGAATATGAGTACGAGCGGGACCCAAAAACCGGCGAAGTGCTGCAGGGCTATCCTGACGCGGCGAACCACCATATCGACGCTGTAAGATATGGCACAAACAAGATCTGGAAGCGGAGGGGCCGATGAGCAAATTGAAAAGATGGCTATACGAGCGATTCCTTCCGGCTTGGTGCAGGGACGACCTGATGCGTGCTAATGAGTTGTTATCTGAAAAATGCAAGGCGCAGGCCCGGGAGATCGAGCGCCTGCAGGCTTATATCGATGGGGTACATGCGGCCCAGCGTCGCCAACCCCGCATCGTGATCAACTGTCGGGAGGTGTCTAAACCGTGAGCATTTTCTCAGCCCTGTTTGAACAGGGAAAAGTCTATAACTTTGAGCAGGCTTTCGGCGTGAAGGACATCACCTCCACAGCGATGCAGGCGGCAATCAAGGACTGGGCTCAGCTGTATTATCAGACGGAGCCTACTCAGGATGAAGACCCGTGCCAGCGCATCCCGGTGTCGGTGGTGGCCAAGCTCACCAAGACCACCTTCTCCGAATACAAGGCCGTGCCGACAAAGCAGGGAGCTGAATACATCGACACCCTTCTGCGGGAACTGGACGCGGTCAAGGTCAAAGCTATGCAGCAGGCCCTCATCGGCGGGCAGTGTTATCTGAAGCCGGTCTTTGGCCGGATGGGCGTATCGTTCGCCGTGGTGTCCCGCGGCAGCTATATTCCACTGGGGCGCAACGAGCGCGATGAGATCACCGATATCGGCATGGCGGAGCGCACCGTGGAGGGCCGGATCTACTACACGCTGCTTGAACGGCGTCGTGTGGATACAAATGGCGATTTGACAATCGAAACCAAGCTGTACCGCTCCGAGACCGCACAGATCCTCGGGTATGAAACGAGCCTCGGCGCCTTGGAAAAATACGCGGACTTGGTGCCGGAGTTGGTTCTTCCGGGTATCGGCTCCATCGGCCTGATCCCGGTACGGGCTCCGCAGGAGAACACGGTGGATGGCAGCCCGGACGCCGTCAGTGTCTATGCGCCGGCGGCTGGCTTAATCCACAACATCAACCGGAACGAAGCGCAGCTTAACCGTGAGTTTGATAATGGTCGGAGCCGTATTGTGGCGTCAGCGGATCTGCTGAGGACAGGCGCTGACGGTAAGAAACGGCTGACGGATGACCTCTTTGTGGGCCTTGATGATGACCCGGACGCCGTCGGCATGACGATTTTCTCGCCGGCCCTGCGAGACCAGTCCTTCTTGGCGAGAAAAACCGAATACCTCCGCAACGTGGAGAGCCTGATCGGTTTGAAACGTGGCCTACTCTCCGAGGTGGAGGCGGCGGAAAAGACTGCTACCGAGATCACAAGCTCTGCCGGAGACTACAACCTGACCATCATCGACTTTCAGAATATGTGGGAAAGTGCCGTCAGGGAAGGTGTGCGCGTGAGCGACATCCTCGGACGTACATACAAGGTTTACTCCGGCCCCGTGGTCGATCCTGCCAAGGATGTGGCTATCAGTTGGGGCAACGGTATTCTGTATGACGAGGACCAGACCTGGGCGGACTACAAGGACATGGTGGCTCGTGGCCTTCTGAAGCCGGAGATCGCTGTCGGCTGGTATTTCGATATGCCGACCGAAACCGAAGCGGATCTGGCAAAGATCAGAGAAAAATATATGCCTGAGATCAGCGCTCTTGGCACGGGGGATGAGTAATGCTGACGCCGGAGCAGATCGAGGGTTTCCGCCTTGCCGCGGGGCGTCTGATCGATCCCGTCAACACCTATCTGCTGAAAGATATTGCCCGCCGCATACAGGAAGCCGGAAAGCTCACCAGCACCGCGGCCTATGAAGCATGGCAGGTCGAATGGCTCGGCAAAGGCCGTAAGGAGCTTGAGCGGGAGCTGTCGCAGCTCCTCGGAGTGACACGGCGAGAAGCACGAAAACTTTTGCGTAGCGCAGCCCGCTATGGGTACGATACGACACTCAGCAGGTATCCCGGCCATCTTGTTCCGTTTGACACGAATCAGGCGATTCAACAAATTGTGTCTGCCGCTGTTACGTTGGCCGGCGATGAGCTGAAGAATATCACACAAACCAAGGCAATCCTGATGGTGGATCCTTACGGCCGTTATCAGGCTTTGCCAAAGGCTTATTGTGCCTGCACAGATTACGCCTTTCAGCAGGTCTTTACTGGAGCAGCTGATTACAATACCGCGATCCGGCAGGCGTGTGCAGAGATCGTAAAGCATGGCGTTTCTGTCGCGTATGCTTCCGGGGTGCACACCGGACTGGAAGCGGCGGTTCGGCGCAATATCATGGGCGGCCTCGGCCTAATGACGGAGCAGATCAGCCAGCAGAACCACGACGCCCTCGGCTGTAACGGCTGGGAGATCTCCGCGCACGCCAACAGCGCCCCGGATCATGAGCCGATACAGGGCCTGCAGTACAGCGACGCCGCCTATGAGGAACTCAATAACAGTCTGGTGCGCCGGATCGGCACGCTGAACTGTGGCCATGTTGCCAGCCCGATCATTCTTGGCATGACCCGTCCGCAGTATACCGCTGCCGAATTGGAGCAGTTCCGGCAGGACAACGAAAAGGGCGTCACTTTCGAGGGCCGGCATTATACCGGCTATGAGGCTACGCAGATGCAGCGCCGCATGGAGCGCGCCATACGGGCGCAGAAACGCCGTGTGCTGCTGGCTGGGCCAGAGGACGCAGCGCCGCGAAAGAGCCGCCTGGTGCTCCTGCAGCAGGAATATCACCGCTTTTCCGATGGTGTTGGTCTCCGCACAGAGGACGAGCGGCTGGAGGTGTCCGGCTTTGGCCCGAAGCAGATGAAGTCGGCCAAGGCCGCAGTGTCTAAAGCTGCTCCGGCGGCAAAGGCTGTTACTTTCACCGACATCACTGGGAGATGGTATCCGGATGCCGACCCTAACAGCCATCCGGTGCTGGAACTGCAGGAATACGCATCCGGCGGCGCGACTTACAAGGTCGATGGTCATAATGTAGTTCTGGATCATGACGCGCATGAAAAAGAAATCGCCGAGCTTCTTGAGCGAGAAGTCGGCGGAGAGATCTATTTGGTGCCGCGCGTCAATAATCCACAGGGCGTACCTACGCCGGACTACCTGTTCCACGGGCGAGGGTATGACCTGAAAACGCTTAGCGAGAAAGCCGGGCCAAATACAATGTTCCAGCGAGTGAAAAAGGCAAAACGACAATCCAGAAACTTTATAATTGATGTCTCAGATACCAAGCTTGACAGAGAAACGATTGCTCAGCAAATTAGCAAAATATTCTGGTCAGAGAACACTCGATTTGTGGATGAAATTGTTATCATCAATGACGGCCGCATAGTTCAGGTGGCGAAAAGGGCATAAAAAAGGAGCCTACCGCCATCACACCCCATTTAAGGGGATCAGAGAAGACAACGATGTGCTCCAGTTAATTATTATATACCACATTTTCAAACCGGATTCAAGCATTTTTTGTTGATTACAGGCCTGCGCCTGTGCTCATATTTGCCTCGGCCGGGCGTAATCAAGGCCAACCGCAGCGGAGGCGACCCGCGTAATGAAAGCGTAGCGGAGAGAGGAGAAATAGTGAAGCGTGAATTTTTGGAAAATCTGAAGATCGGCGATCAGACGCTGAGTAAGGAACTGATCGACACCATCATGGCGGAGAATGGTCGTGACATTGAGGCGACAAAAAAGCCTTTTGCCGACTATGATGCCATCAAGGAGCAGCTAAAGACCGCTCAGGACGGTCTGAAGGCGTTCGAGGGTGTGGATGTAAAGGACCTGCAGGACAAGATCAAGAACCTCAACACCCAGCTTTCCGACAAGGATAAGGAATGGCAGGAGAAGCTGAACGGCATGGCCTTTGATGGGAAGATCAAGGATGCCATTTCTGCTGCCAAAGGGCGCAACGCGAAAGCCATTGCGGCGCTTCTGGATGTTGACAAGCTGCGGAAGTCCAACAATCAAGATGCGGAGATCAAGGCTGCTCTGGAGGACCTGAAGAAAGACAACGCTTATCTGTTTGAGGATGATACCACTCCGCCGCCCTATGCCGGTGGAACTGGCAAAAATCCCCCTCCCGGAAAGTATGACGCTGAGACCGCCAAAATCATGGCGGCCGCCGGACTCGATCCCGAAAAGGACTGAGGATCAATTAAACATTGAGAGGAGTATTTTATAATGGCAAACGCTATTACTCTGGCTAAGATCTTTATCCCCATCCTGGATAAGATCTACAAGAACGCTTCCCTGACTTCTGTGCTGGACGGCAACCCCGAACTGGTGCGTCAGGGTGCAAGCTACAACGAGATGATCATTCCCAAGATCGCCATGCAGGGCCTCGCCGATTACAGCCGCAATGGCGGTTACGTGAACGGCGATGTGACCCTGACCAACGAGACGGTCAAGTGCAACTTCGACCGCGGCAGAATGTTTCAGGTGGACTCTATGGATAACCTGGAGACCGCCGGCATCGCTTTCGGCCAGCTGGCTGGCGAGTTCCTGCGCACAAAGGTGGTTCCGGAGCTGGATGCTTTCCGCTTTGCGTCCTATGCCGGCACCACGGGTATCTCCAAGATCTCTGCTGGCGCTTCACTGACGACCGGCGAGGCGGCCATCGCTGCCATCCGCGTCGGCAACAGCAAGATGGATGAGGACGAAGTGGATCCCAACAATCGCTATCTGTTCATCACGCCCACTCTGCTGGGCCTGATCCAGGACATGGAGACCACCAAGTCCAAGGAAGTCCTGCAGAACTTTGCCGGTATCCGCAAAGTACCTCAGAGTCGCTTCTATACGGCTATCAGTCAGTATGACGGCTCTACGTCCGGCGAAGAAGCCGGCGGCTATGTGAAGGACTCCACCAGCGGCTGCGATATCAACTTCATGATCATCGAGAAGTCCGCGGTCATTCAGTTCGAGAAGCATGTGGCGCCCAAGATCATCACGCCGGATCAGAACCAGAATGCCGACGCCTACAAGTTCGGTTATCGTAATGTCGGTATTGCCGATGTTTACGATAACAAGGTGGCCGGCATCTACCTGCACCACAAGGCCAAGGGCTGAGGAGGTGCTATATGCGTACTGTCGGCTTGATTTTGCCGCCGGAGGAACCGGCCTACATCTGCCCGCATTGCGGTAAGAACTACAAGAGCGAAGCGGCTCTTACAAAGCATCTCCAAGACAAGCATCCTGATCTTACAGAAGGTTTGAATGATGCGAAGGAGGGCAACGATGCCGAAGACTGACAACCGTCTGCTGCATCTGACCGATCCGAACGTGACGGAGAACTTCAATCGCGTTCTGAAGGAAGTGGACAAGGGCGGCAAGTCCGTTGTGGGAATCGCGCTCACAACCGATGCAGCTGGAAAGGTGACGGGTGGAACCGCTACGCTGTTGAATGGCTCTGAGGTTGAGATCACGGTTGCTCCGGCAGAAACGACCTGATAAGGAGGCACCGTCATGGTTGATTATACGTTTTACACAGAAACTTACCTCGGCGGTGCCATCTCCGCTGAAGAGTGGCCGGAGCTGGAAGCGCGAGCTGCGGACCAGCTCCGGCACTATAAGCGAATCTATACCGTGACCTGCCCAGAGAAAAATGCGGAGAGCATGGCTATCTGTGCTATGTCTGAGGCGCTACACAACGTCGATTTGGTCGTAAACGGAACTGCCGGGGCTGTGCAGGCCGCGTCCATCGGATCTGTGTCAACGACCTATGGCAGCGCGGCGGCTACTGCGGTGGATGTCTCTGAGAAAGGGCAGGCCAAAGCGCTGTATCGAGCAGCAAGTCTCTATTTGGACATTTATCGGGGGGTGAGCTGATGCTTGCTCTTAGAAACAAAAAATGCCCAGTCAATTACGAGCTCTGCAATCAGACGGTCACCGTGTACCACCAGAGCGGACCGGATGCCTACACTCGGAGAGTATTTGCCAACGCCTTTCTTGACTTCAAGAAGACGCAGAATGTGGATAAGACCGGCAGTAGTGAGGTAAGCAGCTTCCTGTTGGTCATTCCCGGCTCGACGGTTCCGGTAGAAGTTGGAGACAAGGTTCTTTTGGGCGAAGGCCCGAAAGTCAGCACGCGGGCCGAATGGTCCGCGCTGATCCCGGTTAAGGTTCCTGGACTTGTCGTTATCAAGTACGTTGATCCGAAGTATTGGAACGGCTGTGTAGTTCATACGGAAGCAGGTGGGTAATATGTCGATTATTGGCAGCGTCAAGGTGAACAGCCACCCGGTGGCGGAGATCCTGCGTCGGAAAGGCCTGGACATGAACGGTGATGTGCAGCAGTTCCATACCGCCAATGTGCTGCGTCGCATTGTGCGGTATATGCCATACCGGACTGGAGCGACCATCAAGCTGACACAAGCGCAGTCTCCCATCAGTCGCCCGGAGATCAATAGCTTTGTGCCCTATGCCAGGTATCTGCATGAGGGAAAAGTCATGGTTAATGCTGTGACAGGGAATGGTCCAATGCTGATTCCGGGTATCGGGCCACGATGGCGGCGCGGCACGCAGCTGAAAGCGACCGAGCGGCCGTTGAAGTATACCGCGGCAAAGAATCCGGATGCAGGGCCGTTCTGGGGACGGCGCCTTCAGGAAAAGGAAGGCGATGCCATGCTGACGAATCTGAAGAACTACGTTCGGGGGAGGCCTGATCCCGTATGAATGCTTTGGAAACAGTCCGCGGCTGGTTGGCAGATTTTCCACAGTACAATGTACTCTCGGGCTTTCAGGTGGACTATACCGACAAGATCCCCAATACCGGAGGTATCCTGCCGGACGGACTGGTGGAAGTAAGCCGGAAACGGGATATTGTTGGCAATACCACAATCACCAACCAGTACAACTTTGGCCTGTACTATGTGTTTGAAAAGGCTCCCAATGACGATGAAGGGGCCGCAAAAAACGCTGATTGGATCGTAGACCTGCAAGAGTGGGTTCAGGAGCAGTCAGTAACCGGAGCCGCGCCGGTATTCGGGGATGATCCCCGTGAAGAGCGGATCACCGCACAGAATGGTACGCTGCTACAGACTGATGAGGAAGGAACCGGCGTCTATGTAGTGCAGCTATCTGTGCGGTTCATCAAAAAGTTTAAGGGGGAAAACAAATGGCTGATATGACGTTTAACACACCGGCTGGACAGGTCGTGGATCGGAAGCTCCTGATCCTGTATCTGAATACCGGGACCAATAGCGCTCCGGTCTGGAGCCCCGTCGGCAAGCGCGTTGAGGAGAGTTCCATGGAGTACGATTACAGCGAAGAGAGCAAGACTGATATCTTCGGTGAGATCTACACCAACATGAAGAAGCCTGTGATCACGCAGAGCTTTGAGCCTTGTGAGCTGGACTCCGGTGACGCGGCCCAGGTGAAGATCTGGAACCAGTCCATCAAGGAACAGAATGTGGCAGCTATGGCCAACAACGACCTGTTGGTGGTCCATGCTTACGCCGGTACGGCGGATACCGCAGTATTCGCTGAGCGGTATGAATCCTGCATGGTCAAGCCTGCCTCTCTGGGTGGCAGCTCTAATGTGGGTATGCCCATCGATGTGACCTATGGCGGCACCCGTACCACCGGCACGGCGGCTATTGCTGACGGTGAGGTCACCTTCACCAAAACGGCCTGAGAGTAGGAGGAGATGCCTGTGAATGCTTTGAATTTCCCGATCGGAGTAAAAACCTTCGACATCAATGATGGCACCGCGCAGATCAGCTACAATCCAACAGACGTGAACTTTGTTTCCACCCTGTATGATCTGTTTGTGGCCTGCTCTGAGCGGTATGAGGCTGATAAGGACAAAAAGTTTGAAAATAATACTGCATTTTTCGAATACGCAAAACAGCGCGATTCGGAAGTGCGTGAGGGAATTGACGCTTTGTTTGGCGAAGGTTCTGCTGCTTCAGTTTTTCAGGGCATCAGTTCCTACGCTATGGCGGACGGCCTTCCTCTGTGGACAAACTTCCTGCTGGCTGTCATTGATACGGTGCCGGAGGAAATGAGCAAGCAGATCAAGACATCCAAGCCGCGCGTGGAGAAGTACCTGAAGAAATATCATCGCTGAGAGGAGAATCGGATGGAATACACTTTGCCGAAAACAGTATTTGTGGGCGGCAGGGAGTATTCCATCCGTTCTGATTATCGCGCCATTTTGGACATCTGCGAGGCCCTGACAGATCCAGAGCTGAGTAATGAAGAAAAAGCCGATGTGATGCTATACATCTTCTACCCGGAATTTGCTGATATGCCGACGAAGGACTGGCAGGAAGCTGCAAAGCAATGCATCTGGTTCATCAACTGCGGGGAGAATGAGCGGCGTCAACGGCCGGCACCAAAGCTGATGGATTGGAGTCAGGATTTTCGCTATATTGCGGCGCCCATTAACCGTGTTCTGGGAAAAGAGATCCGGGAAATGGAGTACCTGCATTGGTGGACATTCATCTCTGCTTACTATGAAATCGGAGACTGCCTCTTTGCACAGATCGTTCGGATTCGCAATCTGAAAGCGAAAGGAAAACCTTTGGATAAGACAGATCAGGAGTGGTACCGAGACAACAGAGAACTGGTAGATCTGAAAACCAGTTTTACAGAGGCTGAGGATGCAGTCGTAAACGCATGGCTGGGAAAGAAATGAGGTGACGCAATGCCCGGAGCAGATGGGTATATTACATACAGCACTAAGCTGGATAACGAAAATCTTGAAAAGGATCTTTCCAGCACAACAAAGAAGATTGAGCGTTTGGAGAAACAGCTCCAGAAAAACAGCGATAAACGCTTACCGATCTCCCGGCGTGTCAGCGAGTTGGGCGCTCAGTTGGATAAGGCAAAGGCCAAATTGGTTTCCCTGCAGGACGAAGCGCAGCGCATAGCGGGGGCCATGTCTAACGCAAATTCCAACGACCCAGCCAGTATTGCAGCTTATACAGAAGCTGCCGCCCGGCAGGCAAGTATCACGCGAGAGCTCGCGGCTCAGCAGAAAACTGTGGATGGCCTCCAAGCAAAGTTTGATCAGGCTGCCGACCGTCTGGACGATGTTGATACAGCAGCGAAGCGCATCAATGGTGACCTAGCAACAGCTAAGGACCATGCGGGAAAGGTAGCTAAGGAGCTTTACAAGCCGGCCACTGCCGCCGACGCTGTTGCGCGCGCGGTGGAGCAGGCAGACCGGCGGATCAAGAAATTCTCCGACCGGGTCAAGGGCCTTGCCAAGCGGGTATTTATTTTTACGATGATCACAGCAGCGCTGCGGTCCATGAAGGACTGGATGGGCAAGGTAGTGCAGTCCAACAGTGAGGCCTCGGCTGCGGTTGCCCGTCTGAAGGGGGCGCTGCTGACATTGGCGCAGCCTATTTTGTCGGTGCTGATCCCGGCTTTCACAGCACTGGTCAACATCCTCACCCGTATCGTGAGCGCGATCGCCGGCATGGTGTCCCTCCTGTTTGGAAAGACCATCGGGCAGGCGAAGGACGCGGCAAAAAATATGTATGACGAGGCGGAGGCCATCGAGGCCACAGGCAGCGCCGCAAAGAAAGCGTCGAAATCGTTGGCCAGCTTCGATGAGATCAATAAGCTGTCGAACAGTGCTTCGGGCGGTGGGGGAGGCTCCGCAGCCAAGCCGGATTTCTCTTTTGACACCTCCAGTATGGTGTCGGACTTTGAAAAGATCCTGAACTGGGTAAACCTGATCGGCGCGGCGCTGCTGGCGTGGAAGCTCTCCAAAGGCTTTATGGACGGGCTGACAAAATTCGTTGGCCTGCTGGTGGCCATCCGCGGTGGCATTGATCTGGCGAAGGGCGCGTGGGACGCATGGCAAAACGGGGTCAGCATGGATAACTTTCTCGAGATGCTGAAGGGCGCCGCGGAGCTAACACTCGGCCTCTGGATCGCTTTCGGGAAGCTGGGCGCCGGGATCGGGATGGTCGTCAGCGGTCTGGTCATGTTTGCCACCGGGCTGCATGACGCGCTGGAGAATGGCTGGAGCTTTGAAAACATGCTGTCTACCGTGGCCGGCCTGCTGATGTCCGGCCTTGGGATCGCTGTTCTGACCGGCTCGTGGATACCCCTGCTGGTCGCCGCTATTGCCGGCCTGCTGCTGGTGTTCACGAATGCCTTTGGGCAGGGGCAGGCTATGCTGGACGGCATGAAGTCCTTGCTACAGGGTTTTCTCGACTTCTTTAAAGGCGTTTTTACTGGAGATTTGACACTTACAGTACAAGGTATTCAACTCATGGTGCAGGGGCTTCAGACTATTATTGAAGCTGTTCTGACGGCCCTGCAGACGGCTATAAATGCGCTTTTCAACTGGCTGGATGAGCAAACAAACGGTCGGCTGTCGGGACTGATCGAGTGGATCAAGACATTCCTAAACAGTTGGATCGAGACGCTGAAAGTGACGCTCAATAATATGGTCAACAGTATTCAGCAGATCCTCACAGGTGTTGTGACCTTCATTTCAGGTGTCTTTGCCGGAAATTGGAAGCGCGCTTGGGACGGTATCGCATCTATCCTGAAGGGCGTTTGGAATCTGATCGTGACCATTGTTGAAAACGCTATCAACCTTGTTATTGATCTCATCAATGCAATGGTGCGTGCGTTTAATGATGCCTTTGAGCCGATGCGTGCGCTAACAGGATTTCCCCCAGTCATTCAGGAGATGTCTTACGTTGAACTTCCTCGTCTGGCTACCGGGGCCGTTATTCCTCCCAATAGGGAGTTCTTGGCGGTGCTGGGTGATCAGAAACAGGGCACGAACATTGAAACGCCCCTGGATACCATGGTTCAGGCCTTCCGACAGGCACTCTCTGAAGGCGGGTACAGCGGCCAGAGTACGGCTTACCTTGTCATTGACGAGGACGTTCTGGGCAAGGTCGTATATCGGCTGAACAAGTCCGAGTCGAACCGTGTCGGCGTCAGTCTGGAGGATTACTGATATGAGCTATATCAAACTGAATGGCAGGGAGTTTGATGCGGATGTGGCGATTGCCGCCTATAACCGGAATTTCAACGTGCTGGACGGGGATAACGCCGGCCGCGTTATGACCGGCCGCATGATCCGGGATATTATCGGCACCTACGTCGGCCACAAGATCAAAGTCTTCCGGAGGGGCAGCAACTATGCCGGATTGGACGAGTTTTGGGCTTATCTGGTGGAGCACTCCGTAGATGACAGCGTTATGCTGGAGGCGGCGGACGGCCAGACCACCATCTCCTACGAGGCGTATTACACTTCCGGCACACAGGACATCGAATCTGTCTCCAACGGGGTCAATTACTGGGGAGAAATTGAGATCAATTTCATTCCGATGGAAGCGCAGGTGGTTCCCAAATGAGCAAGACCACGCTGCTGTATAAGGATATTGCGCCCGGCGCCGCTCTGGATGCCACGGTGACCGCACCAACAGCGCAGGACAGATCTGCACTTGCTCAACTGCCCGGCGGCACCGTGGAGGAGCCGGCTGCCACGGGGGAACTGAATCAGTGGGGGATGGACGGGGCCTTTGTCCTGGCGTCGGAGATCTCCCCAGCATTCTGGTCGGAGGCCATGAGCGGCGCTGACGGCAGCTTCGCCGTCGGCTCTGAGCCTCAGATCACCATTACCTTCAGCAAGCAGTATTCCTCTGTCGGCATTTCTTTTCGCTTTGATACCGCGACCGGAGGATACTGCTCGGAACTCAACATCAAGTGGTATCAAGGGAGTACCCTAAAGGCGGATCAGGACTTCACGCCTAACGCGGTGGAGTATTTTTGCCAAAAGCGGGTGGAGAGCTATAACAAGCTCCTCCTAACCTTCAAAAAGACAAACCTGCCTTACCGCTACGCCAAGATCGATCATGTGATCTTCGGCGTTCACCGATCCTTCGGTATGTCGGAGCTGCGGAAGGCATCGGCGGTCAATGAGATCGATCTGAGCAGCACCAAGCTACCCGGCTCTAAGCTGAGCTGGACGCTGGATAGCAGGGACGACATTGAGTACATGTTCCAGCTGAAGCAGCCGGTCGAGGTCAGAAATAATGACACACTGGTCGGCGTGTACTACATTGATTCCTATAAGCGCACCTCCAGCCGGGTATACCCGATCGAGTGCTGCGACGCCATCGGCGTGCTGAACGATATGCCCTTTGCTGGCGGCGTATACAACGGAAAAAGCGCGAAGGCGCTGATTGCGGAACTGGCCGCGCCCTTTGAGGTGGAATTTGACGCCGATGTCACGGACATGAATGTGACTGGCATCTTGAAGGCCGGATCCCGCCGCGCGGCGATCCAGCAGCTTCTATTCGTTTGGGGCTATTGTGTATCCACGGATGGCCGGGCAGAGCTGCGGGTGTTTTCGCCCGGAACGGAAGAAGAAACGGTACCGTTGGAGCGTACCTTCCTCGGCGCCTCAGTCAGTACGTCGGCCATTGTGACAGAGGTGCAGGTCACAGCCCATACCTTCACGGCGGCGGAGAATGGCAGCGTCGAGGTGAACGGCGTCAAATATGCCGACACCAAGGCCGTGTACTCTGTGAAGAACCCGGATGTGACTGCCACGGACAAGCAGAAGGTGGTGAAAATCACGGACGCGACCTTGGTCTCTCCGGCTGTGGCTCAGACGGTGGCGCAGCGGCTCTATGATTACCGCCGGCGGCGGAATACCGGCAAGGCAAAGGTCATCTTCGCGGGTGAGCATCTGGGTGATCGGATATCCCTGCCGGATAACTGCGGTGGGCGAACGGTCGGTAATCTGGAAAAGATGGAGATCAAGCTGTCAAATACGGTCGTGTATACCGCTGGGGTGAAAGGAGTTTGAGATATGTCTATTTTAGAATCTCTGATCACCAACCGGTCGGCCGCGGATGTGGCCCGGTGGAGGGCTCTGCGGGATAAAGGCTTTGATGCCATGTCCGCAGACGAAAAAGCGGAATGGCTGGCGGGTATGCGCGGGGCCTTCAACGCCGCTGACCGCAATCGCATTACAGAGGCGATGGTTTACCTGAAGGGCCTGTATGATCAGTACGGCCGCCAGGTCACCTATACGCCTGTCAACATCACCCACAAGGACGGAACCACAGATACCACCTGGCGAATGGACGACATCCCCACAGACGAGCAGTTGACTTTGATCGTCAAGAACCTGTTGGCATTCTGGAAGGGCGTAGAGAGCGCTTCCGGGGAGGTTGTGGAGGTCTGGGCAGGGACGCGGTTTGGATATGTGGAGTTGGCGGCCAGCGTTCGCACGGGTGACTATACGACCCTGACGGCGGTCCACGGTATCCGTGAGATCATCGTCACCGCTCAGAGCGATCAGCTGAGCAGCATCACAGTCACCGGCACCGGCTGGACGGTGGTACCGTCAGACACCGAGATTACGGCGCGGTATACGGTGCCGCAGGGGGCCTATCAGGATCTGCAGGACGCCTTGGATGCACTGGTGTTCCTCTGCTCTGCCACAGATTACGCCGATGTTTCCGTGTCCGTCTCTGCGGTTATGCGGAGTGGGGCCACAGCGCAGATTGGCTCCGGTACGATCCATTGGTCCGCGATCATCAACTGGGAGGCGTTTGAGGCGTATGCCTATACTTGGCAAGATGTAGAGGATGCACAGATGACGTGGGCGAATTTGGAAAACCTGCCTATTCCGAATGGGGGTGGCACGGTATGAAAGATGATGCGTATTCACTGGAACTGCTGCCTGGTGACCTAAAGCAGATGAGTTTCACAGATGCCAATGCCATCGAAGCGAATCTGCAATACCTGATCCTGTTGTTTCCTTATTTCAGCGGAACGATTCGCCAAGACGCTATTGGCAGCTATGGCTATCTGGAGCTAACTGAAGCAGGCAGAGCCGGAGACGGTTTTAGCATCGAGTCCGCCATCCGAATTGACAAAATCAAAATAACGGTCACCGGTGTGGATCTCGGCAGTCTGTCCTTTCAAGGCGCGGGATGGATTTCAGAGAGCATGGATACGAGCTCTCTGGTTGTAGCCTATACATCAGATGAGTTTATGACACCGGCTAAAATTCAGGAAGCATTAAATGACCTACATTTTACCGCAACGGCAGACCTTGATTCAACGATCATGCTTCAAGTCAGCAATACCGTGCAGGGAGACTTCTCTCCGGTTGGTCCGGTCAAAATGTTTTTCCGCGGTGGAGCAACGTGGGCACTCGTCGAGGGGAAGGCGCTGACATGGGGCGATGTAGAGGCGGCGGCCATGGACTGGAACGCCTTTGAAAATCTGAAAAAATAGTTTATGTAAGGAGAAAAGTATGAGCGGATTTTACGGAGTAAATTACAGGATCAACGGCCACCGCGTCGGCTTTGTTCAGGCATTGAATGGAGTATACCGTGTGATCTTCGAGCGCTGCTACGAGGAAAACACGCTGGAGGCGGTCGAGGCCATCGACTGGCAGAATGTCACGGTTGAGCAGGTCCGCACGGACTATCCGGCTTGCCCACTGCCAGAGGGCTACACCTTTTCCGTGCAGGAAATCGAGTACACAAAGCAGGGCTACTTTACCGTCATTCTCAAAACGGACAAGCAGCATTGGGGCGATGTTACGCCGTATCAGGCGCAGATCGAGAGCCTGAACGCTGCCGTCGCCCAGAAGGATACGCAGCTCACCGAGAGCGAAGAAAACCTTGCCGCTGCCAACGCGCAGCTGGCGGAACTGGAGGCCACCTATGATGCAAACTGAAAAGCTCAACGCCATTAAGGGCGCGATCACGGACGGAAAGCTCGTGCGGGCCGCCGGCGGCATCACGCAGCGCACGGAGCAGAGCGACAAGATCGGCTTTGACTGGAGGATATTCACCGTCAACGACGTGGACGTCCGAAAGGATTACGTCGAGCAGGCAAACCCGGTCGGCACGAGCGCCGACAATCCCATCGAATACACGGAGGGCGTGCCGCTCATCAACAACGCCTTCTACCGCGTGGACGGTGTGATCAAGGTCTACATGGACGGCTGGGTAGACTGGGAGGGCTGACGTGACCGCCTATGAGGCTGCCGTCCAGGAGAAAGACCAGCTTTATGCGCGCATTCAGCTCGTCCGGGAGGAGATCAAGCAGGAGCAGGACCCCGGCAGACGCGGAGAGCAGAAGCACCGTCTTCGCATCCTGTTCGAGATGTACCACGAGAGCCTTGAGCGGCTGGAAGCTCTTCGCCCACCGCAGGAAAAGCGGCACAAGGCGGTCAAGCGGACGGTCATACACACCGGTGCTGCCGGAGCAGATGTCAACAGCTTTGACTTCTTCGAGCGTTGTGACTTGACCTTTGCAGACCTCGAAGGAAATCAAGTCCGTTGGGATGACCTCGGCTCGGACAATGGCGAGAGCCGCGCACGGCTCATGAGGGCGCTCCGGCGCGGTCGCGCGGCGGTCTCAGACCGCCAGCGCGAAATGCTCGATCTCCTCCTGCAGGGCAAAACCGCGACGGAGATCGCCGAGCAGCTCGACGTGAACAAGGCCACGGTCTCCCGCACGCTGCTCCGTGCGAAGAAGGTCCTTAACGATAAGGCGGAGGATCTGCGCCAGGAGGATCTGCGCGAGCATCCAAACCGTCTTGACCTGGCCGAACCGGAAACGGCGCGCTATGTACTCTCCCGCCTGACGGAGACGCAGGCCGTGTATCTCTACCTCTACTATGGCGAGTGGCTGGATATGCGCTCGATCGGCGCACTGCTGGGCGTGGACCATTCGACCGTCTGCCGCACGATCCATCGCGCGGCCGGCCGCATCCGCGCCCTCTGCACCGACGGCAGCGGCGTGGAGCTGCTGGGCGTGGACGCGCTCGAGCCGGCGCTGTATGCGCTCTACCGGCAGCACGCAGCGGACGATCTGATCCCGGAGCGGGCCAGAGCCGCGGCGCGCAGGGCGACCGCCTCCGGAGCCCAGAAGCGGCAGGAGCGGACGCCGGATCGCACGCTGATAACGGCGCCGATATGGGGTCAGCGAAGGCACCGCGCAGCGGCGCAGAGCCGTCTCCTGCGTGCGTTGGAAGACGCGGCGGCTCAGCGTACCGGCTCGCTCCTCGCGCGCCTACGCGCGCTCCTGCGGGCTTTCCGCGTGAAAATAACAAGAGCCGCCTGACCATCAGGCGAGGCCGTGCATTGCAGTTAAGTCACGGGTATTCCGAGAGATCAAGAACACAGGAAGCAGCTCCCGCCGAACAGCCTACAAGCGTCCAGCGGACACCCGTATTCAATCCTCGGCTGCCCATTCCAAGTTCCCGAGATTTCGTTTCTGCCAGCTGATTTTTTCGACAAGGGAATCACTCGAATCACATTGCTTTTCACCTTTTCCGCCGCCGGAACGGACGGGGCCGATGCCCGGCGAGATTGTAACAGGCAGGAGGTGGTGATCGTCCCCCAGACAGACGGAATGCCTGTGACTTAGCTGCAATGCACAGAAAACGAAAAAGCCGCCCGGAGGCGGCAAATTGACAAAGACCGGTGCGCATGATATGATAGGCGCGCCAACAGGAATGTGAAACAGGTTGTTCCCCCGAAAGGGGGTGACCGCATGACGACGATGGAAGTGCTGACGCTTCTATTGCTCCTCACTACGGTTATCTTCGGTATCCTTGGGTACATAAAGAAATAACCGCCACCTAAAAGGCAGCGGCGCTTTCCTCAAGCTGTAAACTTGTCAGGGAACGACCGCCACCTCGCCAGTGAGTCATTCCTGTTGGTTCATATCTTATCATCTGTAAGTCGCTTTGTCAAGAATGACAGGGCGGCTTTTGCTGTCCGGAAAGGAAGCACATGCTCGAATTTTTCTCCCGCGCCGCACCGATCTGCTCGGAGCTGACGGTTATCCTGGCGGCATTGGCTATGCTGATCAGGCCCATCCGCAACAAGCTGCTCGGACTGGACAAGCTCGCCGATGCGCTGAAGTGTGAGCTTCGGCACGATATGCTGCATACCTATTACCGACACCGGGAGGATCATACGATCCGCCAATACGAGCTGGAAGATTTTCTTTATCTTTACCGAGGATACAAAGCACTCGGGGGAAACAGCTTCATAGACCGCATTAAGAGTGAAATTGACGAATGGGAGGTAGTATCGTGAAAAGCAGGAAAAAGCGCAGCGGCCTATATATGAAGCTGCTGCTTGCGGTCATCGTCCTGCAGGTGATCGCGTATACTTGGACGTGCGCCTACTGGTCGCGCCTTGCAGGCTTTGAGATCGCGCCTATGCAGAGCGTTGCATTCTATGGCTTCTGTGGCTTTGAGTGTGGCGTCTGCGGGTACATCAAGAAAAAATCCGAAAAGAAAAGCGAGGATACGAAAGAATGACTTACGACATTACCGAGATCGTAACGATCCTGATCCGACTGTGCATCGTGATCACCACCGCTGTGCTGATCCCTCTTGCGAAGTCCCGACTCGGACAGGACAAGCTTGACACCGCTCTCAAGTGGGTGAAGATCGCCGTCGCTGCGGCGGAGCAGGTCTTCGATGCCGCTGATGGACAGAAAAAGAAAGACTATGTTATAAGCTATCTGGAAGAGCGTGGCATTTATCTCAGCGAGGAAGATGTGGACATTGCGATCGAAGCTGCCGTACTGGAGCTTCACAGTGCGCTCTACGGCACGCAGAAAGGCGGAAGCGATGTTTCATAGTCGCGATCTGAAGTATCTCAGAGCCGATGTGCGGGCAAACTGTGAGGCATTTCTCGCGGAGTGCAAGGCTGCTGGTCTGAACGTCCTTGTGACCGAGACCGTGCGCGACGAGGAGTACCAGCGCTCGCTCGTGGCGCAGGGCTACGCCGCGAAGACCGCGACCGTCCCGACGTTCCACAGCGTCAAGGCCGGGCTTGCGTTTGATATCTGTAAGAATATCAAGGGCCACGAGTATGACGATGCCGCATTCTTCCAGAAGTGCGGAGAGATCGGCGAGAAGATAGGTTTTACCTGGGGCGGCCGCTGGAAGTCTTTCCCCGATCGGCCGCACTTCCAATGGGACGATAATAAGCAGTATACCAGCGCGATGATCCGAGCAGGGAAGCTCCCGCGTCAGATGCCGGCATACAAGGCTGCTTCAGACCTCTCTGGCTATCGTGCGAAGATCCAGGCAAAGGCTGGCCTCTCTGACGCAACGCTCGATTATCTGCAGGCCTACAAATACGGCGCCGACCTGCTCCGCAAGCTCGCCGCCGCGATGGGCTGACTGACCAAGCACAAAACACCCGGACAGTAAATCGCGAAGAATCACTACCTAAAACTGCGCCCCTATGATGGGGACAGCAGAAAGCGCCCGAATCACCACCAATTTATGCCCTGTCTCTGAGACATAAAATGGTAGTAATTTCGGGCGCTTTTTGTATCATCCATTCGTAAGCGGCTACGGAAACGGGTACACACAAAAGTACACACTTGCACTTTTTATAGAACAAAATATGTTTGCTTTAAGTGGATAAAATGCCCGGTTTTTGCCTGATTTTAAAACTTTTTGTGTGTGTAAAAAGACGAGGGGTGGTTCGAGTCCAGTAGTCCGCACCAACGAAAAGCCTTGAAACTCAACGGTTTCAAGGCTTTTTATTTTTTCAAGTACACATAAAAGTACACACTTGAAATTTATCTGAGAGAAAAAAATCGGCTATGCCTGCTTCTTGATGATGCTCTCAAAGGCGGCGTGCGTATAGCTCGCAGCCTTTTCCATATCGCCGGCAAGCTGATGACCGTACACGCCTTCCGTGTCCATGTCCCTGCTGTGGCCGACCACCATTTTCTTCAGACCGATGGGCATTTCTTTATTGATCGAGACGTAGGTATGCCGCAGCTCGTAGAGTGACGTTGGAGGGATATTGTTCGCCCCGCAGTATCGCTTCCACGCACGATAGAAATTCTTATAGTTCAGCTGCCCACCGTCCGGTTCAGGGAAAAGGTATGGCGACACGATCCCTACGGCGTGCAGCATAGCACGCTGCGCTTTGATCTCCCCCAGCGCGTATTCCTCCAGAGCAAATGTGCGGCGAGCGTTATTGTTCTTCCCCTGGGTGACCTCGTTGTGGACATTGACAGAGCGGCGGATCACCACCTTCAGATCGGTGATGTCAGTTCGATCCTCGAGGCCGCGAAGCTCCCCTGGGCGAAGACCGGTAAGGACAGCGAAGCGGTAGGCGTGGATATACCAGTCCTCGTCCGGCTTGTTCCGCCAGACCGTCATGTTCGAGAAAAATAGCTTTTTCAGATCTTCCGGCTGCACAATCTTCTTTTCCGGCTTTTTGGCTCCGGCCGGAATGGTGATGCCCTCCGGGTGCATCGTGGTCTTCTTCCGCATTCGGCACCACTTTAACCAATTCGTCAGGCAGCCGCGCACATCACGGAGGGTCTTATCGGAAAGATGATTTTGGGAATAGGCCATGTCGATCACGGCTTGAAGGTCGCCCTCTGTGAGTTTGTTCATGCGGATCATACCGATGACAGGGCGAATGTAGAGACGCACGAATCCCTCGTACTGGGAGGAGTGCGTCTTGCTTTTGGTCTCTTTCAGATAATCAACATACTGTGTCAGGAGAGCATCGACGCGCGTTCGCTCCGCAGATGTGTGATCGTCCAGCCATCTTTCCGCCTTTCGCTCGGCATCTGCCTTCCCGCGCCGCCCCGGCATGGAGCTGGTAAAGGTTTTGCGCACACCCTCGGCCTGCACGTTGATCTGCCAGCGGCTGCGGCTTTCGATCCACGCCGCCTCGCTTTTTCTTTCTGCCATAAAAAACTCCTTTCATCTTGCCAACCGCGCCCTCTCGTGGTAAAATGAAAGGGCGCGAATAGGCCTGTATCTTTTATGATTGCGGCTATTTCTTCTTTCGTGGTTGTTAGGGGATATGTTTGCGCATTGCCGTCCTCGGTGCTGGTAACACCGGGGGCGGCTTTTTATTTCCGAAAGTCTACATAGATTATCCGGCATTGTGGCTGAACACGCAAAAATCCGCGTCCTCTTGCATGTAGGGGCGAAGGGCAGTATCTACGATATCGCGGATCGGCTGCTCCGCCTTCAGATAGGCGTGTACGACAAGCATGATCTGCTCGGCCTGTCGGGCGTCAAGGCAATCGACGGAGCGGATGATCTCTGTCAAGGGGGGAGCGACATAGCGGTCCACCGCTTTGTAGTACAGCACAGAGAGCTTTTTATTATCATCGCAGATATAGGTGCTCAGCGTGGAGTGCTCCGTGCCGAAGAGGCGACGGATCTCGTCCAGAGCGGCGGGACGGCCGGTTTTGTT
>ERZ1034925.147-NODE-147-length-39118-cov-15.718711_pt1 | contig 39118 bp, 68 predicted proteins | sample MGYA00520687_ERZ1034925 | MGnify/ENA primary metagenome ERZ1034925 (study PRJEB33766, sample SAMN09781758) | gut metagenome | biome: gut microbiome | host: Homo sapiens | place: Madagascar | study: EMG produced TPA metagenomics assembly of the PRJNA485056 data... | reverse complement strand
AAGGAAATAGATCAGAAGCAGTTCGAAAACCTCTGCGGTCTGCAATGCACGCTTGAGGAAATCTGCGGTTGGTTTGATGTAACAGACAAAACGCTAGACGGCTGGTGCAAACGCACATACCATGCAAGTTTCTCCGAGGTATTCAAACAAAAGCGTGGGAAAGGGAAAATTTCGCTCCGAAGAAACCAGTGGCGGATTGCCGAGAAGAACGCGACAATGGCGATTTGGTTGGGCAAACAGTACCTAGGCCAGCGTGACGTGGTAGAGCAGACGATCGCTGTTGATACAGTCAAGGATGATGCACTCAGCCAGAGCCTCCGGGAGCTTGCGGACGGGCTGAAATCCGATGATTAGCGCAAAGCAAAAGCAGATTCTGGCTTTCCCGTACTCCAAATATGATGCGTTGATCTGTGATGGCGCTGTCCGATCCGGCAAGACGTCTGTGATGATATGGGCCTTTGTGGATTGGGCTATGCGGGAGTTTAACGGGCAGCGATTCGGGGTTTGCGGTAAAACTGTGGATTCTGCCTCTAAAAATATCATCGTGCCCTTTATCTCGATGACGCTGGCAAAAGAGCGTTATGTGCTCAAATGGCGGCGTGCTGATCGGATATTAGAGGTAAGACGGGGCCAAAACGTCAACTATTTTGAGGTATTTGGCGGCAAGGACGAGAGTTCTTTCATGCTGATCCAGGGCCGGACGCTGGCCGGGGTGTTGCTGGATGAGGTGGCGCTCATGCCGCAGAGCTTTGTCAATCAGGCCCTTGCCCGGTGCTCCGTAGATGGGGCGCGGTTTTGGTTTAGCTGCAACCCTTCCAATCCGCAACACTGGTTTTACCTGGACTGGATACAAGACCACGATAAGCACAACGCCTTGTATTTGCGGTTTGCGATGACCGATAACCCGAGCCTTAGCGACGAAACCTTACGGCGATATCAGACCATGTATAACGGCGTGTTTTATGACAGGTATATCAGGGGTTTGTGGGTAGCTGCTGAGGGCTTGATCTATGATATGTTTGGGGCCGACAACATTACGGACGAGACCCCGGAAAAGGGCGAATGGTATATAAGCTGTGACTATGGCACGCTTAACCCATTTTCTGCTGGCCTTTGGTGCTGGGATGGAAAAACCGCAACGAGAGTGCGGGAATACTACTATTCGGGGCGGGAAAACCGCACGAATAAAACGGACGAGGAATATTACCATGAATTGGAGACCTTGGCGGGAGAACAAAACATACGCGCAGTCGTGGTCGACCCCTCGGCGGCTAGCTTTATCGAGACAACACGGCGACATAGACGCTTCGCCGTCCGAAAGGCGGTCAACGATGTTGTGCCAGGAATCACAACCACTCAGCGATACCTAGCAGATGGCACGATCAAGATACACCGGAGCTGTAAGGACGCAATCCGGGAGTTTGGGCTATATCGATGGGACGAGAAGGCCACCGACGATAAGCCCGTCAAGGAGAACGACCACGCGATGGACGATATCCGCTATTTTGTAATGACGGTTCTCCGGTACAAAGTGGGAAAGCCGGAATACAAGCCGCTTTGGAACGGAGGGATAAGCCATTAAGACATATCAGGATTTGCTTGCGGTTGGTGACAACGAAAAAGAGCGGATGCAATTTATCCGGGCGGCAATCGACGAGCACAAGGGCAGCGCTATGTACCGAATCGCGTTTGATGCGGAGGAATATGACCGGCAGCGGAATGTGACAATTTGTCGATACCAAAAATTTCTCTATACGCTGTCCGGGCAGGCTGTGCCTGACAACTATAGCGCCAATTACAAGCTGGCATCCAACTTTTTTAACAGATTCGTTACCCAGGAGAATCAATACCTCCTGGGGAATGGCGTGATGCTGGAGGACAGTAAGCACAAAGAGGCGCTGGGGCGTGACTTTGACAACAAGCTCCAGCTCATGGGACGGAATGCATTGGTGCAGGGCGTGAGCTTCGGCCTTTGGAATCTGGATCATATGGATGTATTCAAGCTGACGGAATTCGCACCGCTCTATGACGAGGAAACCGGCGCACTGATGGCCGGAATCCGATTCTGGCAAGTTGACGCTGATAAGCCGCTTCGGGCTGTCCTTTACGAGATGGACGGATATACCGATTATATCAGGCCCAAAAACGATGATATGCAGGTCAAAACCGAGAAGCAGCCATACAAGCTGGTACGTCAAAAGTCGGAGGCTTGTGCAGAGGAGGTCTTGCACGGCGAAAACTACCCAGGTTTTCCGATCATCCCCATGTGGGGGAATCCACATCATCAGAGTGAGCTTGTGGGGTTGCGGCAGAGTATCGACGCTTACGACCTGATAAAATCCGGATTTGCCAACGACCTGGATGACGCTGCAACTATCTACTGGATTATCAACAATGCCGGTGGCATGGATGATCTGGACATGGCACAGTTTTTGGAGCGGCTTAAAACCGTGAAAGCTGCTGCACTTAATGCAGATGACGGCATTACGGCGGAGGCGCATACCATTGAGGTGCCGTATGAGAGCCGTGTTGCATACCTCCAGAGGCTGGAGAGTGACATGTACAAGGATTACCAAGCGCTAGATGTTACTAACCTGGTAGGTGGAGAAAAGACCACCGTGGAGATCAAGGCAGCGTATCAGCCGCTTGACAACAAAGCAGATCAGTTTGAGTACTGCGTGCTGGATTTTCTCCGGAGGCTGTTTGAAATCGTCGGGATTGATGACAACCCAACCTTCCAACGCAACCAGATCGCCAATCTGTCTGAGCAAACCCAAATGGTGCTGATGGCAGCGGAATATCTGGACGAGGAAATGATCCTCAAAAAACTCCCGTGGCTGACCACTGAGGAAATCGAGGACATGCAGAAACGCAAAGCAGCAGAAGAAATTGACCGGGTTATGACGGCCCCAGAGCCGGAAGATCCGGACGGATTGGAGGAATAAGCATGGCTACATCTACTATCAACCTGACCGTGGTATGTGCTACCATCGTAATTTTATATTGTCTGGCCAAGGTCTGCAATGGCCGTCGATAAGGGCCACCAGCTGACAGACAAGGAGCTGGCGGCGCTTGAACGCCGGATCTCTGATATCTATGGTCAGGCTGCGGCGGAGCTCAAAGAGACTATTGACGCATATTTTGAGGGACTGCGAGAGCGGGATGAAAAAATGCGGGAGATGGTCGAAAATGGCGAAATCACCGAGAAATACTATAAACAATGGCGGCTGAACCAAATTGGCAGGGGTGAGCGGTATGAGGCCCTGCGGGATAGGGTGGCAGAGCGCATGACCCAGGCCAACGAGACCGCAATTAGCTATATCAACGACACGACCCCTGGGGTCTACAGTCTTAACCGCAACTGGACGGCGTACACCATTGAGCAGGCCGTTGGAAATGCGGATTTTACGCTCTGGAATGAGCAGGCGGTAAAGCGGATCATAACCGAAAACCCATCGCTAATGCCAAATTACCCGCAAAAGCTGGCATTAAAACGTGGAATTGACCTAGCTTACGGACAAAAACAAATCACCAGCAGCGTTGTGTCCGGCATCCTACAGGGTAAGGGCGTTAAGCGGCTTGCGGACGATTTGCAACGACGAATCCCCGAAATGAACCGTGCCAGTGCAATCCGGTCAGCCAGGACGGCAACGACCAATGCACAAAATGCAGGGCGGCAGGATCAATACCTGCTTGCAAAGCAAATGGGAATTAAGGTAAAAAAACGCTGGATTGCTACGCTGGATGGACGTACTCGCCATGCTCATGCTATGGCAGACGGCCAAACGGTTGACGTTGATGCTGATTTTGACGTTGACGGCTATAAAATGGCATATCCAGGGGACAGACGTGCACCCGGCTATTTGCTCTATAATTGTCGCTGCACTATGCGGACGGTTGAGCCAGAGGGTATAGAGGCGGAGCCACGCCAGCGGAGAGCGAGAGACCCGGAGACCGGCAGAAACGTACTAATATCCGACATGACCTACAAAGAGTGGCTCAGATGGAAAGGGACTCAGAATGGCGATTAGTTTTAAGTTTAAGAGCCATGCTGCCGAGATTTTGACTGCGTTTGATGACGCTTGCAACAGGGCTTTGGAGCGCTGCGGCTTACAGGCAGATGGATATGCACAAGATTTATGCCCGGTAGACACGGGAGCGCTCAGAAACTCTATCAGCCACAAGGTAGTGGAGGACGAAAAAACGGTATATGTCGGCACGAACCAGGAGTATGCTCCTTTCGTCGAACTAGGAACCGGTAAATACTATCCTGGGGGCAGGCCCACCCCGTGGGCGTATCAGGATGCACAAGGACACTGGCACATGACGCACGGCCAACGCGCACAGCCTTATATCAAACCCGCTGTAGCTGACCATGTTGGCACCTATCAAAATATCATTAAGGATGAGATGCGGAATGGATGATAAGATCATCGAGGCAATCCAGGCAATTATCAAGCGCGGAAATGACGTGGAGATACGCCGGAAGGGCAACGGTTATGTCGTGCTAGAGATAAAAAAGACAATCAAATATACGACTTCCACGTGATTGGGCGTGGGAAAGAGCAATAGGAGCTAACTACTAAGGATTTTTTTAGTGGTTGGCTCTTTTATTTGGCAAAATCCGCGAAGCAATGCGGTTTTGATATCACAGTCGCCCCCGAAGGAATGGGGCCGAAGAAAAGGAGACTGAAAGAATGGCACTCACCAGAAAACTACTCAAGGGAATGGGCCTCACCGAAGAACAGATGGACACCATCATTGAGGCACACACTGATACCGTGGACGGCCTGAAAGCACAGGTTGCTGCCTATAAGGCTGACGCGGAGAAACTGCCTAGCGTCCAAAAGGAGCTGGACGATATGAAGGCAGAGGGCGACGGCGGTTACAAGGAGAAGTACGACAAAGAGCACAGCGCCTTTGAGGCTTACAAGTCCGAAATCGCCAAGAAGGAAACCAAAAGCGCCAAGGAATCGGCGGTGAAGGCTTACTACGAGAGCAAAGGGATCACCGGCAACGGCCTGGAGATTGCTATGCGCGGCTCTAATGCTGAGATTGATGCGGTAGAGCTGGAGGATGGCAAGATCAAGGACACTGCTGCTCTTGACGCTCTGGTAGGCGGCACCTTTAAGGGGCTGGTTTCCACCACTACCACAACCGGGGCGAATACCGCTACACCCCCGGCAAACACCGGCGGCGGAAAAACCAAGGACGAAATCATGCAGATCAAGGATCGTACTGAACGTCGGGCTGCAATCGCCGCCAACATGAACCTATTTACCGACCAGAATGGAGGCTAATCAATGGCTGAAAACAATATTATCAAAAAGACCGACCTTGCGCGAGTGCGCGAAATCGAATTTACCGAGATGTTTGGCTACTCGGTTAAAAAACTGGTTGAGGCACTGGGCATCACCCGCAAGATTGCAAAGCAGGCTGGCACCGTGCTTAAGAGCTATAAGGCTACCGGAACCCTGGAAAGCGGCAATGTTGGCGAGGGCGAAACCATCCCCCTGAGCCACTACAAGACCGATGCGGTGGACTACAAGGAAATCACCCTCAAAAAGTGGCGCAAGGCAACCACCGCAGAGGCAATCACAGACAGAGGCTATGACCAGGCGGTGCAGATGACCACTGACGAGATGCTCAAGGACGTGCAGAAGGGCATCCGAAAGAATTTCTTTGATTTCCTCGCAACTGGCACCGGCTCTGTATCCGGCAGCAATTTCCAGACTGTCCTTGCCCAGGCGTGGGGTAATCTCCAGGTGCTCTTTGAGGATGACGAGGTAAGCGCCGTGTATTTCATCAATCCCCTGGATGTTGCGGACTACCTGTCCAAGGCAAATATCACCGTGCAGACCGCATTCGGCATGAGCTACGTTGAGAATTTTCTCGGTCTAGGCACGCTCTTTATGAATTCCAGCGTCCCCAAGGGGACTGTGTACGCTACAGTAAAGGACAACCTGGTGCTGTACTACATCCCTGTCAACGGTGCCGATCTCAACGAGGTATTCTCTTTTACCAGCGATTCTACCGGTTATATCGGCATCCACGAGGAGGCAGATTACACCAACATGACTGCCTCAGATACCGTAATCAACGGCATGGAGCTGTTTGCAGAGCTGATTGACGGCGTGGTTGTCGGCAACATCGACACCGGTACTCTGGGCACCCTGACCGTGGCCTCTGCTTCTGGCACTGCAAGCGGAGATACCAAGCTCACTGTTTCCCCGGCGAAGGCCAAGAAGGGCAACAAGTACAAGTACGCCACCGATGCGACCACCGCCCCGACTGTTGCTTACTATGACAACGTTGCGGCATGGAGTGACTGGGACGGCAAGAGCGATCTGACCATCGCAAACAGCCAGAAGGTCACTGTGGTTGAGTGCGACGGCAATTACCACGCACTCAAGAGCGGCAACGCTACCGTTACCGCCAAAACCTGATAGGGGGGGCAACGCAATGCTGGAAGAAATCCTGAGAGCCTGTAACAACTGGTTTTTGGCGCCGGATGGCATCCACACCGGTACGTTTTCCGTCGAGGGTGGCAGCATTGCGTTGCCATTTTTGGCAGACGGTCAGTATTTCCGGGTTGTCGGCTCTGTTTTTAATGACGGCGTTTACCAGTATCCGCCCTCTGTGGTGGAGCTGGTGGACGAAACGTTTGACGGTGCTATCTGGGCACTTGCTATCCCCAAATCTGTTGTTGATTTGGCGGAGCGGGTGCAAGAGTGGAACGAAAAGTACCGGGCCACAGCTACCGGACCGTATCAGTCCGAGAGCTTTGGCGGGTACAGCTACTCCAAGGCAACCGACCCAAAGACCGGCGGTGTTGTGACCTGGAAAACCGCATTTGCCGACGAGCTTTCCCGGTTGCGTAAAATTGGGAACCCGGCAAAGGTTGTGCCCAAACAGAGCACCACATGGTACCGAAGACCCTACAACCCAGACTATCCGTGGAGGTGACGACATGAGCCTATTGGATGACTTTGGGCGGAGATGTTGCCTAATGGAAAAACGCCGAACCCCGGACGGCGCTGGTGGATGGGATGTGCAATGGGTAGATGGGGCCGAATTTACCAACTACCAGGCCCTGGACACGTCCATGGAGGCTAGGAGAGCGGAAAAAGAGGGCGTGACATCCGTATATTCCGCGCTCGTCAAAAAATCCCTGCCCATTGAGTACAACGACGCATTTAAGGATTTGAGCACTGGCAACACATACCGGGTCACATCCAGGCCGGAGGAAAAAACAGCCCCGGCGAGCGCTAGCTTTGACCTTAAATATTTTACGGCGGAAAGGTGGGCGCTTACCTCATGACAAAAGACAAGGCACTCTATGCGTGGTTTAACGAGTTCATGCCGTTCTACCCAACGTCTTCCGTGCCGGAGGATGTGGTTTTCCCGTATGGGACATACACTCTGGCAACTGGGGCCTTTGGGGATGAGCCCGTGAGCCTGACCGTCAACCTCTGGTTTTACACAGAGTCGGAGGCCGTGCCGAATCAAAAGGCCCAGGAGCTTTCTGAGCGCATCGGGATGGGCGGAGCGCTGATCCCGTGTGACGGTGGCATGATCTGGCTAAAACGTGGCTCTCCGTGGTGCCAGAGCCTTGTGGACGAGGCAGACCACGGCATTAAGCGACGCTACATTAACATTACTGCTGAGTATTTTACTCAGGACTAAGGAGGACACATGAAATACACTAAGATTCCAGAGGAAACTTTTAAGCAAATCCAGCTCAATGCTGGCGTTCTTCTTTCGGACTTCGCCCCCGCCACAGCGTCTGTGGACAACAGTAAAATTCTTGGTGCGACCACCGGCGGCACAAGTTTTACGGCTACTCCGTCGTTTACCGATTTCGGTGAGGACATCGACAACTGCCCCAAAAACACCAAGGAGCTCAAAGAGCTGGATTCGTGGGATGTCAAAATGTCCGGTACGTTTGTGACTATCACAGCGTCTACAGCTAAAATGCTGATGGCTGCGGCTGATGTATCTGGCAACAAGATTACGCCCCGAAACGATCTGAACGATTCCGATTTTGCCGATCTGTGGTGGGTCGGCGACTACTCCGACAAAACCGGGGCCACCAACGGCGGGTATGTCGCAATCCACATGCTCAATGGGCTTTCCACCGGAGGATTTCAGTTGCAAAGTACGGACAAAGGCAAAGGCAATTTTGCGTTTGAATTTACCGGCCACTACTCCATCAGCGCACAGGATACCGTGCCGTTTGAGGTGTATGTTAAGACCGGGGAGGCGGAGGCGTAAAAATGAAACTGTCTGACATTAAGGGCGAGGCCTCTTTTGAGGTTCTGGCGAATCTCCTGGAGCCCGTTTGCAATATCACCGCAGACGAGGAGGCAAGCGGGATTTTTAAAAAGGAGAAACTGCCGGATGGCATGACCCCCAAGGCGTTTTTGCTCCAGCGAATCAAGGCTCACGCCCCGGCGCTGATCCGCAACCACAAGGATGACCTGACGGCCATTTTTGCGGCTCTGAATCAGACCACGCCGGAGGAATACTCTAAGACCATGACGCTGCTGACCCTCCCCGTGGAGTTGATGGAGCTTTTTGCAGATGATGAATTTATCCGGCTTTTTACCTCGGTGCAGACCCAGGACGGCTCTGGGTCTGCTACGGAGACTACCGAGGCCGGAAAGTAATCAAGTCATTTTTGGGCTATGCGGAGGCCAGATTTGAGGCGGAAAACCGCCTAGAAACCTGGAAAATGTACGTTGCTGACGGGCTTTATGCCGTCAGCAACGGCATATCCGCAATAGCTGGAGGGCCGCGGCTGATCCGGCAGTATGGGGAGGTCAAGACGGAGCCTGAGAAAACCGGAGATGAAATCTTGAAAGATCTTGTTAACAACGGCGCATTGGTGGTGACATGAATGGAATTATTTGAGCTGATGGCAAAAATAACGCTGGATACGAGCGACTACGAAAAAGGCGTTAAAAAGGCAAGCGAGAGTGGAAACTCGCTAGGCTCAAAACTTAAAAGTGGTCTATCCGCTGCCGCAAATGTAGGTGGGAAAGCGCTTACTGGGCTAGGCAACATTGCGGGGAAGGTAGCAAGCGCCGTGGGGACGGGGCTTGTCACTGCCACAAAGGCTGCAGGTGTGGGGCTATCTGCTGCCGCCACTGGCGTGGCTGCGCTGTCCAAACAGGCACTAGAGGCATATGCAAATTATGAGCAGCTTGTCGGCGGTGTCGAGACGCTGTTCGGGAGCTCCGCATCTGTTGTAGAGGCGTATGCGGCACAGGCATACCAGACGGCCGGTCTGTCCGCAAATGCCTATATGGAGAGCGTGACAGGCTTTTCCGCGTCCTTACTGCAAAGCCTGGGGAATGACACTCAGGCGGCGGCTGAATACGCCAACACAGCAATGGTGGATATGTCCGACAACGCAAATAAGATGGGCACGGATATGACCTCTATTCAAAACGCCTATCAGGGATTTGCCAAGCAGAATTACACCATGCTCGACAACCTGAAACTAGGCTATGGCGGCACGAAAGAGGAAATGGAACGCCTGATTTCCGACGCAAACAAGGTGAAGGAAGCCAATGGCGAAATGGCAGACCTGTCCATTGACAGCTTTGCGGATATTGTGGAAGCAATCCACATCATCCAGACGGAAATGGGTATTACTGGAACAACCGCGAAAGAGGCCAGCACCACCATACAGGGCTCCGTGAACTCCATGAAAGCCGCATGGCAGAACCTCCTTGTGGGCATTGCCGATGACAGCCAGGACTTTGACACACTGATGGATCAATTTGTGGAATCCGTGAGCACAGCCGCTAGTAACATTTTGCCCAGAATCCAAACTATACTCAGCGGGATCGGGAAACTAGTAACCGATTTGGCTCCAATCATTGCTGAGGTACTCCCGACGTTAATAACGTCTGTCCTGCCCGATCTACTGAACGCTGCCACATCTCTACTCACTGCTTTTGTGGACGCTGTGGCTAATTCTCTGCCAACGATTGCGCCGCAATTGGTTTCTGCCGCCATTACCATCGTGACAACCATAGCAGATGCTATCGCATCTAATGGTCCTGCACTACTCCAGGCGGCTATGGACACGATGTATACCGTTCTGACTGATGCCGTGGGAGTTTCTCAGAGCACAGCAGATGGGATTATGAGCGTGCTCCAATCCTTTTTGGACGCTTGTGGGACTATATGGGATGGGCTAACTGCCGCAATTGACTCCGTTGTTTCCGCTGTTGAGAGTGCCGGGATTGACTGGGATGCGGTCTGGACTGGCATTAGCAACGTGGTTAGCCAGGTTGCAGAGGCGATAGCACTATTGCTTGAGGGCATCGGCGCTGCCGTTGCATGGCTCGTGACAGAGGTCAACACTGATGGGACGGCCCTTAATGCTATCTGGGAGGGCATCAAAACCGTGTTCGGTGACGCAATGGACACCATCATGTCTCTTCTCACAGCATTTGTGGCACTGTTTAACGGTGACTGGGAAACATTCGGAAACAGCATTGTAGATGCCTGTGAGTCATTTCTGGATATGCTTTTCTCCGCGTGGGATGCGCAATGGCAAGCAATTTTCAACGCGCTCGATGAGATACTAGGGCCGATTGTGGAGGCTGCATCTACCGCCTGGAACAACATGATTTCCGATGCTTCGGCGGCTTGGGATAACATCAAATCCAATGTATCCTCCAAAGTATCTCAAATGTCTGCTGATCTGTCCAGCAAATGGAACGAGATCAAAACGAACGCCTCCACGGCATGGAACAACGTAAAAACCAATGCCTCTACATCCTGGGACAACATTAAGAGTGCTATTTCGCAAAAGGGTTCCAGCATCAAAACCGATATCACCAGTACGTTTACCACGATTGGAAGTACGATTTCCACTAAACTGTCCTCTGCATACAATACGGTGACGAGCATTTTTGGCAATATCAAATCCGCCATTTCCGACAAAATCGGCGCGGCGCGGGATGCGGTACAGACGGCGATTGAAAAAATCAAGGGGTTTTTCAATTTCTCCTGGTCGCTGCCAAAACTCAAGCTGCCGCATATCAGCATTTCCGGTAAATTCTCGTTGAGCCCTCCAAGCGTACCGACATTTGGAATCAGCTGGTATAAAAAGGCCATGGACAACGCCATGATCCTTGATGGCGCTACCATCTTCGGCGCGTCTGGCGGCAATTTGCTTGGCGGCGGAGAGGCTGGCCGCGAGGTAGTAGCAGGAGAAAGCCACCTGGTAAACCTGATCCAGGACGCTGTTGGCGGGAAATCGCCTGTAATCAACAACTATATTAACATCAACGGCGCACAGTACACCGATGAGAGAGAGCTGGCCCGGGTGGTCGGGGAAGAACTCATGAAGCAATACAGGAGGGAGGCGGCAACTATTGCTTAATGATTATTTTGTGTACGACGGCGTTAACTCTAAGACACTCGGATTGCAACTACAATCATTTGTTGAGGTGGCATCCCCAAATGCCAATGTCACAACAAAAAAAGTTCCTGGTATGAACGGTGTGCTTAATATGTGGGATGGAAGCTATGGAAATAGAGAATGTGTTGCAAATTGTTTCGTCTTGGAAAATCATGTAAATGATTATGTATCAAACATTTTACAACTCGGGTTTCGGAATAGCACATATAGACGGCTCGAACTGTCTAATGACCCTGATTGTTTCATGATGGCCAGACTGGAAAGCGCTGGTGATACTGACGTTAGATGCGGTGTGCTTGCGCCTATCAAGTTAAAATTCGACTGCAAACCGCAAAAATACACCAAAAGCGGAGAATTTCCATTGACGTTTTCCAAAAGCGGAAAACTGTACAATACGGGCATGACTGCGCTCCCGCTAATAACGGTGTATGGCAACGGAAGCGGAAAAATAAAGGTAGGCGGCACTGCTGTTACCATCAATAGTATTTCTAGTTATGTTACGCTAGACTGTGAGATTCAGGATGCATACAAGGGGTTGGAAAACAAAAATAGCACCATCAGTGCTGACGAATTCCCCCAATTGGGTCCTGGAGAAAATAGCATATCATTTTCTGGCGACATCACGAAGCTGGAAATAACGCCAAGGTGGTGGCATCTATGAGACCAATTTTATACGGAGCGGGAGAAACCGATTTTTCTAACAACGGACTCGGAATATTGAGCGATTGTGTTTCCTGCGAAGTGGAGCAGGAAAGAAATGGCATTTTTGAGCTTACGATGAAGTATCCGGAAAATGGCCTGCGCTTTTCTGATCTCCAACTGCGGCGTATAATTCTAGCATCACCTGATAATGTTTCACGTTCGCAACCGTTTAGAATTTACGAGGTATCAAAGCCCATGGGCGGGGTGGTAACGGTATACGCAAGGCACCTGTGCTACGACCTCATGGGGATCCCGGTGGATCCATTTACCTCTACCAGCGCCGCCGGAGCCATGACAGCGCTGGGCGCAAATGCGGCGGTCAGCTGTCCCTTTGAATTCTGGACAGACAAAAGCACAGCGGCCAGCATGGAGGTCAAAGTGCCAACGACCATCTGGGAGCTGCTGGGCGGCAGCCAGGGCGGAATTCTGGACGTATACGGGGGAGAATACGAATTTGACCGCTGGACGGTAAAGCTCTGGAAGAACCGGGGCTACGACCGGGGCGTGACGATCCGGTACGGGAAAAACCTCACGACCCTGCAGCAGGACGAAAACTGCGAGGCGGTATACACGGGGGTCTATCCCTACTGGGCGGATCAGGAAGGAAATCTGGTGACGCTGCCGGAGAAAATCGTAAACGCTTCGGGAAGCTTTGGCTTTACCCGGATCATGACCAAGGACTTCTCGGAGGAATGGGAGAAAGCGCCCACAGAAGCACAGCTCCGCAGCCGGACAGAGACCTACATCAAGGCAAACAAAATCGGTGTGCCAAAGGTAAGCTTGGACGTAAGCTTTGTACCATTGGAGCAGACAGAGGAATACAAGGACATCGCACTGCTTGAGCAAGTGGGGCTTTGCGACACTGTAACGGTGATTTTTCCGGCACTTAGTGTCAGCGCCACAGCTGAGTGCATTAAGACAACGTTTGACTGTCTTACCGAGCGTTATAAAAAAATAACACTCGGTGATGCCAGAATCAGTTTTGCTGATGCCATTATAGATCAGCAAAAAGAGATAACCAAACGGCCTACTGATTCCGCCATGAAGTCTGCCATTGGGAATGCTACACAGTTAATTTCCGGAAGCAAGGGTGGTCGCGTCATTACGGTATTGGATGAGGATAGTAAGCCCATGGAACTGTGCATCCTCTCGGATTCTGAGGACCTTTCCACAGCCAAAAGCCTATGGCGCTGGAATGAGGGTGGGCTTGGCCATTCCAAGACCGGCTATAACGGTCCCTTTGAGCTTGCCATGACCAAGGATGGGGCCATTGTGGCGGACCGGATCACCGTGGGCACCCTCAACGCCGGGATTGTCAAGGCTGGCATCCTTTCTGATGACAAGGGCAAAAACCACTGGGACCTAGAGAGCGGGGAGTTTGCTACCTCCGGCACGATATCATCCTACGACGGCCCAAAGGGGAAGCTGGCCGGGTATCTGGGCTACATGACCGGCTCCACCGAGGCGGGCACCACCAGCGGCATTGGCGTCAGCAACGCCGGAGACGACTGCTATGCCATTGCCACCGATTCCGGCATCCGATTGCAGGCCGGAGATTACAGCATCTATGTGACCAAGAGCGGCGTGGTGAAGCTCACTGGCAGCGCAGGCACCGTGGAAATCACGAAAAGCGGCGACAAGGGAGCGGGAGTGTACATCACGGGGAAAATCTATAAGCGGTCCAGCAGCTCCGGCACATGGACGGCACTATAAGGAGGGGGCAGCATGTCCATTATCACACAGCGCTATGCGCTTAATTTACAGCCTGGAGGGGTACCGGTGCGGATCCCCTGCACACAGGGTGACATAGACAGCAGGGTAATCCGGTTACTGTTTCTGAATGGGTCGGAGGTGTTTGAGGCGCCCACGGGAACGGTCATGACCGTGGACGGCACGAAGCCGGATGGCACCAGCTTTTCCTATTCCGGGTCCATTTATCAGGGCTCTTACGGCGCTTTCTACATCAAAGAACAGATGGCTGTGGTCCCCGGTGAGGTGACCTGTCAGGTGACGCTGACCAGCGGTAGTGAGGTACTGGGGACGGCGGCATTTTATCTGGATGTACAGGAAAATGCGATCCCGGCCACGCTGGCACTGTCACAGACCACCATGGAGAGCTTTCAGGCCATGAAGAATGCGGCGGCAGGGAGTGCATCTAACGCCGCCACCAGTGCAGATGCCGCCGCCGCCAGCGCCGCTCAGGCGGACGCCTACAAGCGCTGGCTGATCCCCTACGGGGCATGGCGGCGCTACGACACCGAGGTTTCCACCAACGTTCTTGCCATTGCCACCGGGGATGGAAACACCCTGACGGCAGAGAAAAACCAGCCCGCCACCATCATGACCGAGGATGCCTCCACATTGACAAACAGCCCCGTCACCTCCGGGGGCTTCTGGGCCCGGCGGACGGTGTACCCGGTATCCAACCCCACCGGCAGCGAGCACATCACCGTGGAGCTGGAGGAATACGAGCCGGTGCTGGGCCGCCGGTGGCTGCGCACCTATTACGCCGCCACGGGGAAGTGGAGCGAGAAATGGGTGGAGATTAGCCCGGCCTCTCCGCTGGATCAGATGGTGTCCCGTTCGGCCACGAACATCAATGACTACACAGGCGCTGGGCTGTACTGGATGAACAAGACCACGGTGACCAACACCCCCAACGGCGGCACCGGCATGCTGATCGTCACCACCAGCCCCACGGGCAACGTGATCTATCAGACCTTCGTAAGCTTCAACACGGGCAGCGGTTATGTGGCCACCCGGTGCTACACCAACAGTCAGTGGTATCCGTGGGATGAGCGCCCGGCCCCGGCATCCTACGTTACGCAGGAGGGCACCTCCGGGGCGTGGCGGTATCGCATTTGGAGCGACGGCAAGAAGGAGTGCTGGCTCAGCACCTCAATCCAAACAGAGATTACGTTCGCCTCGGGAAGCCTGTTCTGTTCCAGCATCATCCCGTACCCCTACCCGGTGACATTTACCGGGAAGCCAACGGCCTATGTTGGGGTGCGCAGTGCCTACGCCAAGCCGATCTGGGGAATCCCGTCCACACCGGACTCCGGGACGTCGGTCACCAAGAACGCCTATCTGGAGCTGGTGACAACCACAAGCACAGCATCCTATAAAGGTGATATTTACATCTACGCCTGCGGCGTGTAAGGAGGAATTGGAATGATCGTTTTGAACGAGGCCATGGAGGAAATCACCGAGTATGATCTCACAAGGGGAAGCCTCACCGAGACCGTGCGCATCCGCCCGGATGCACAGCCCATCGACAACATTACAAAATTTGCTTACTCCGATGAGGATTATGAGCCTGTGATGATCTTTGCGCCATATGCAGAGGACGCTGCGCCCAGCACCGAGGACACCCTGCTGGAATTGACCGCCGACCACGAATACCGGCTGTGCATGCTGGAACTGAATGGAGGTGAATGACAATGACGAGTGTAAAAAATCTGTGCCTGCTGCTGATCCAGCGGGGGAAGACCGATGGCTTGCAGGACAAACTGGATGCCTATCTGGCGGCTGACCGGCTGACCACGGACGAATATGCAGAGCTGGCGGAACGGCTGGCGCAGAAGGAGGAAAACGTGTGAGCGACGTTTTAAGCGCAGTCATTACGGCAGTCATTACGGGCGGCATCACTCTAGTTGGTATTCTGATCGCCAACAGCAAAAGTCAGGCGGTCACGGAGACGAAAATTGACGAGCTGACCCGAGAAGTTAGAGAGCATAACAATTTCGCACGGCGTATGCCGGTTGTGGAGGAACAGATCAAGGTTATCAATCACCGAATCAAAGATCTGGAAGAAGCGGACAAACACGACGATTAAGGAGGGCATAATCATGGATTTCGGAATTGCAGGCGTTGCGGCTATCACCGTCATTGCCTATCTGATTGGACAGGGCGTGAAGGCGTCTGGGCTGGCAAATAAATGGATCCCCATTATTTGCGGCGTTGCTGGGCTGGTACTGGGGATTGCCGCAATGTATGTCATGCCGGATTTCCCCGCGCATGATCCTATTACCGCTGCGGCGGTGGGTGCTGTGTCCGGCTTTGCCGCTACCGGCGTGAACCAAATCGCCAAGCAGGCCAAAAAGGAGGACTGACGTATGAGCTACACACCCGAGATCATGGAGGCCATCAAGGCCATGGCCTACGGCGCTACCGACAGCGACCTCGTGACCAACTGCGGCATGGATGCTGCTGAGGTGGCACGCGTCCGCACGGAGTATGCCGCAGACATCGAGGCCCGGAGGGCCATTTTGAAGGAGGCCGGTTATAGTGGCTAAAATCATCGGCATTGATGTTTCTGAGCATAACGGTGTGGTCAATTGGTCTGCGGCAAAAAAGGCCGGTATCGGATTCGCGGTAATCCGCACCGGCTATGGCACTAGCCATGTAGATAAACAGTTCGCGGCCAATATGGCAGGAGCTGCGGCGCAGGGTATTCCAATCGGCATCTATCATTTCTCCTACGCCTTGACCGCCGCAGGGGCAAAGCATGAGGCCGACTATGTGATCAAGTTGCTGGCGGCCTATAAAAATCAAATTACGCTACCGGTGTTTTTTGATTTTGAATATGACACTGTGGATTACGCAAAAAAGCAGGGCGTGACGCTGGGCAAGGACGCATTTAATGCCCATACCGTGGCGTTTTGTGAGCGGATCAAGGCGGCGGGGTACACCCCCGGTACATACTACAATCTGGACTATCTCCGCAAATATGTGGATATGGATCAAGTCGGCGGGTATGTACAGTGGTATGCCCAGTATTCCAGCACGGCCAGCGCGGCGGGGCATGACATCTGGCAGTATTCCAGCAGCTACACCATTCCGGGCTGTTCCGGGAGGTTTGACGTCAATCTGCTGGAAAACACAGCGCTGCTGAGGAAAAAATACACCCTCGGCTGGCACAAGGACAGCAAGGGGTGGTGGTACGCCGATACGGAGACAACTTATTATGCAGACCGCTGGGCGAAGCTCGGCGGAAACTGGTACTATTTTGACGAAAAGGGGTATATGCTGATGGATACATGGAAAGTGGACAGCACCGGCACCTATTATCTGGGAGCGGACGGCAAGATGATGACAAACCGCTTGGTGGGACTGGGGGCAGACGGTAGGCTCCAGCCCATGGAGCGGTATTACCATCTGCTCTCCGACCTGCCGGACTACTACCGGAAGGAGATCGACCCGCTGATTGAAGCCGGGAAGCTCAAGGGCAAGAGCGGCATTGGGGAGAATATGGTGCTGGATATGAGTGAGAGCGCATTGAGAGCAATTATCGTATTGAATCGAGTGTAATTGGAGGTAAAAATGCAGATCAAAGACTACACCAAGCCGGAATTAGATAGATTTAGGAGTCTGTGCAATTTTACTGACACGGAAATGGCGTTTTTTGATCTAAGGGCAAGCGGGGCTACGCTGGATGAATGCTGCGGAGAATTGGATTATTCCATGGGTGGAATCCGCAGAATTTCCGGGAAGGTAAAAAAGAAAATAAACAGGATTTAGGAAAATAGCGCTACCGTTTGGTAGCGCTATTTTTGTCTGCCAGCGGATACCATTATCCGCTCAGCATCGTGTGTTCCACGGCGATCCGCAGGAGATTGATTACATATTCCGGAGGCTTCCGATCTCCGGACTCCCATTTTTCCAGCGTCCGGTACTGGATGCCAAACGCAGCGGAAAACTTTGCTTGGGGCAGCCCCGTGCTGGCCCGGATGGGCTTGATCTGTGCTGCCATTGTATTACCTCCTTAATAACACGGGTTGTCCTTGGCAAGCTCAAACTCGCTGCCGTACTGCTCCAGATGTAAGGCGCAGTAGCGGTCGAAAAACTCCTGCTCCGTGCACGGTGCTATCTCCATGCTGACCCGCTCTCTGATACTATCGTCCATGAGCAGCACCGCCACATCAAAATCAATTACGTTACCCAATGTATTAGTGATTGTCATTGTGTTGTCCTCCTTTTTGTTTTTGGTCTCTCGTCCATCTTACCACCTTGAGGTGATTTATTAACTGTTTATATTATACAGCCCATTGGGCGGTATGTCAAGAGGTTTTTTGGAGTTTTTTAGATTTTTCAAAAAACCGCTCCGCCTTCCGGCGGGGCGGTTTAATCCTTTTTACGGTCTGGGTATGCCTCATAGTACCATTTCAAAAATTCGCCGTGGATTCGTTTTTCGGCCTCCTTGCGCAGAGCGATTGCAACGTTTTTATCACGGCTGGAGCCGAGGAAATACCGGCGGCCCTTGAATGTGATGTGGGCTTTCCACGTCTGCACGGATTTGTCCCAGGACACGCCGGTGGTGCCGCTGGTGTTGGCCGATGTTGGCGGCAGCATCAAAAGCTTGATGTCTGTGCCGTCAACAAGATCCTTCCGCCGCTCCTTCTGCATGACGGCGGAGGATTTACGGTGCACCTCGGACGACAGGCAGCCGCAGCTGCGGGTGGAGCCATTCCGCAGGCTGATGGCGGCAACCTCTGCGATTTTCCCGCAGTCGCACCGGCAGCGCCAAATGACGCTATGGCACATGCGCCGATCGGTGGGGGACAGGGCCACCAGCCGGCCAAATCGCTGCCCGGAAAGATCCATGCGGTTGGTGTGCGATCTGGCACAGCCGCAGCTGGTGGTGCTACCGCCCAGCAGGTGGGCCGATGTGACGTAGGCAGTATTCCCGCAGTCACAGCGGCACTCCCAGACAATCCGGCCAGAGGTGCGGCGCTCCGTTTTCCGGATGACAGTGAGCCTGCCGTACCGCTGGCCGGAGGAAATCCGCTTAGCCATGATCGTCCGCCGGATCGGTGAGATCGGTGTGCGGCATCGTGTATTCAACGGCGATCCGCAGGAGGTTGATCAAGTATGGCGGAGGGTTCCGCTCACCGCCCTCCCATTTTTGCAGCGTGCGGGGATAGATGCCGAACGCTGCTGCAAATTTAACCTGAGACAGGCCGGTGCTGGCCCGGATGGATTTGATCTGTTCGGCTGGGGTCATTTTTGTCACCTCAATTTTTTAATGTCATCCACCGGTATTCCGGATCATCGCCCGGAATACCGAAAATCATCTGGTATGTGTACTGATCCACAGGCGTTGTAGCAAGGCGCTGGGCGACATCTGCGCTGAGTTTGGGATAATCAGGATTGGTAGCCCATGCACGCCGATCATCAGCGCTGGCACCCAACACGCTGGGAGACGGTGCCGGAACCCACTGCCACACACCGTCCATGCAGCGGAGATACGCCATGTTGGCGCTGCCGATGTTGCCAGTGTTGTAATAAATTGAGATTGTTTTCATCATTTTGACCTCCTTAGTCTACATTATGCTCGCTGTTTAGCTGGCTGACGTATCATTTGATCACTGCGACAACAACGGCGTTGCGGATGATAATCTCAGCAGGGTCATTGCCGTACTCGCTGTCGTCACCGGCGATCAGGTACATGTGTGCGCCGTCATAGTCCTGCTGACGCGCCAGCGCCTTGCGCACCTCATCAATGTCATCCTCGTCATACCAGAGGTAGCCAAAGCCGGTAGCGCAGGTTCCGTTGAGCAGGGTGCCTTCCTCAGCGTCATCGCTGAGATCGTGAGAGCATTCCAGCTCCTCGTCAATCTGGTACATATGATCATCGGTGCGGATACCATAGTAGTTATATTTGTGGCCGCTCTCGATCAGCGCATTCAAAACCAGCTCTTCCATTTTTGGATCCCCCTTGTTATTAACTGTCTATATTATACCGCCCAGTGGGCAGTATGTCAAGCACTTTTTGCGAATTTTTTGAAGTTTTTTTGGATCACATCTGCACATTCCGGATTTTAACAGCAGGCGCTAAGATTAAATTAGGAGGTGATTGATATGGCTTATGGATATATGCCATATGGCAATCAGTATGGCGGCTATACAGGATATGGGAATCAATATGGCGGCTATAATCAACAGCCGCAGAGGACTGAGGTGATCCATGTCAACGGCCAGAATGGAGCACAGGCTCTCCAAATGGCTCCCAATAGCAGTGCTATCGTGATGGATGATACTGCACCGCTGATTTGGCTCTGTCAGACCGACGGAGCCGGTTACAAAACGGTTAGAGCATTTGATATAGCTCCACATCAGGACGCACAGACGGCATCTGTCGGAGATTTGGAAAACCGAATTAAACGATTGGAGGAAATTGTAAATGGTAAACCCGCTGAACCAGTTTCTGCCGCAAAGCCAAAACCGGCCAAATAACCCAATATCTATGATTTCCAAATTCCGCGAATTTGCAGCAGGAATGACGCCAGACAGCGCACGGAAACAGGTGGAGCAGCTACTAGCCTCTGGGCAAATGTCGCAGGAGCAATTTAATCAGCTCAAATCGCAAGCGCAAGAATTTTCGAAATTTTTGAAATAACCCCGGGTGCGCAACGGGATTATATAAATTACAAAAGGAGTGATACAGTGGAAAACTATTCTCTTTCCGATTTCGCGGCTGTGACCAAGGACGCTGACGGAATGGCTGGTAACGGTGCATGGTGGATTATCATCCTGTTTCTGTTTGTTTTCTGCGGCTGGGGTGGTAACTGGGGCAACGGCGGTATGGGTGGCAACGGCGCAGGTGTCGTTGATGGCTATGTGCTGACCTCCGATTTTGCCAACATCGAGCGGAAACTTGACAGCGTGAATAACGGCGTTTGTGACGGATTTTACGCCATGAATACCGGTATGCTTAACGGTTTTGCTGGTGTTACCCAGGCTGTTACCAGTGGATTCTCCCAGGCGGAGCTGTCCCGTTGCAACCAGCAGGCGGCACTTATGCAGCAGCTCAACAACATGGCAATGCAGCAGGCTAATTGCTGCTGCGAGACCAGGGAAGCGATCCAGGGCGTAAATTACAACCTGGCAACACAGAGTTGCGACACCCGCAACACCATCCAGAATACTACCCGGGACATCATCGACGCCATGAATTGCGGTTTCCGGAGCCTGGATCAGCGCCTGACCTCTCAGGAGATCGCGGCGAAGGATAGCAAGATCGCCGAGCAGAATCAGCAGCTGTTCGCGGCCCAGCTGGCAGCATCCCAGGCGGCACAGAACAACTACCTGGTATCCCAGCTCCGGCCCACTCCTATTCCGGCTTATGCGTCCTGCAACCCATGGGCAGCTGGATCGTATACCGGATGCGCCGGTTGCTAACTGCATAGAGATCAACTGTTCGGGTGCTCCGGACTGTTCGGCACCTGCCGATAATGATTACGCGGCGGGGATCATACCCCGCCGCTTTTTGAAAGGAGAAAACAAATGGCTGAATTTACAGCATCGAGTATTCAGGCGGTAGCTGCTGGCCAGAATGTACCGCTGACCGAAACCGCTGTAGCTGGCAAAGCATGTGTTGTGCACCGTGAGGGTGCTGGCATTGTCACCCTGCGGGGTCTGACGAATCAGTGCAAGGCCCGTTATAAGGTCAGCTTTGGCGGTAACATCGCCGTGCCTACTGGTGGCACTGTTGAGGCAATCACTGTGGCCCTGGCGATCAACGGAGAGCCGCTGGCAAGCACCACCGCAACCGTTACCCCTGCGGCGGTGGAGAACTATTTTAACATCTATGTTGCGGCGTTTGTCGAGGTTCCGCGCGGCTGCTGCGTAACCGTTGCGGCGAGAAATACCAGCACTCAGACGATCAATTTTGCCAACAGCAATTTGATTGTCGAGCGCGTGGCGTAAGGGAGGGATATATAATGAGTATGCAGGCAATGGATGAGCTGCGGGAAATGCTCTGCAAGGAGCTGGACGAGATCAGCCGGAAGGTTGAGCTTGGAGCCGGTGATCTTGATATCGTGCATAAGCTGACCGATACCATCAAAAATATCGACAAAATCGAGATGCTGGAAGATGACGGCTATAGCCGTGACGGCGCATGGGAGGCCGACATGCGCGGCACCTATGGGCGCGGCAATAGCTACGCCAGCCGCCGGGGAACCCATTATGTCCGGGGCCATTATAGCCGCCGGGGAACTGACGGCTATAGCCGTACCGACAGCATCGAGGCATTCCGCGACCGTGCGCGAGAGATGATGCGCAACGCAAGCGGCGAAGAACGTGAAGTGCTCCAGCGCTGCGTGGATGCTCTGGATCGGGCATAGCCCAGGAGGGGCGTATGCTTGATTTAGATGAGATTAACGCCGCCATCCGGGAGCTGGAAAACGGCGAGACTACCCTCGCAAACTGCTCTAAACTAGCTACGCTGCATACAGTGAGAGATCATCTAATAGGGGTCGATTATGCGCCATACTCATATTCCGCTGCGCCTGTAGTGGATGTTTCCGGTGACAGCGATTTTTTACGTACTGTTTCGGGCCGCGACAATCAGGCAGTAATGGATATCATGGATGATCTCATGGACACGCTCAGAGTAGCTATGCCAAAAGCGTATCGCAGTGTGATGGAGCGACTGCGGAGTATATAGGTAGAGGGGCGGATAACCGCCCCTCTATTGTTTGGCTATAATTAACTGTGAGTACTCCTAATGTCAAATATGGCCAACTAATTCAAAATTTATTCCCCCGTCCTGATCGACGGAGATTCTTTTTACAATTCGGCGCCAAAATTCCCGGCGTTCCAACGGTTCCAGGTCGTCGTATGCGCCTATTGCGGACTTTAACACATCAATATCTATCGGCTCTCGTTTAGCTGGTTCTGGGGCTTCCAGCTGCTTTTTGAGCACCAAATAATCAGCCTCGTACATTTCCCGATCTATCAGGTCAGACAGATACAAATCTTTAAGCTTTTCCATCTTCCGCTTGACCGCGGCCCTGTCTATGGTCGGGCTCTTTACTGCGCTCTGCTGGGCAATTGCGGCGTTGTAGTCGATGCAGCCGGATAGTATGTGCTCTACCATGTATTGCTCTAATGCTTCCTCACGTTCCCTCCGGAGGTGTGTGCATGATCTTCCGACGTAACTAGGGCACTTATAGTAGACATATTCGCGGTTGTGTAGATGTGACATGGTGCCGGACAGGCGGCGGCCACACTCAGCGCAGAACACAATCCCGGTAAATAGGTACACATGCTTCTGCGTAAAATCTCCACTGTGGCGGGTGGAACGCTCTGCCATGATAGATTGAGCAAGGGCAAAATCCTCCGGCGGAACAATCGGATGGTAAAGTCGCTGCCCATTGTCTGCAACTCCTATATACCGTGTGTTTTTTAGGATTAATTTGGTGTTTTTATAAGACCGCGTAATACTATATTGCGATAACAGATACCGTCTTGTTGCGGTGACAGACTGAGTAGCGATAAAATAGCGGAAAATGTCACGTATGATGGGGGCCGTTTCTGGATCTTCAACGAGCTCACCCTTTACAATATTCAGGCCCAGCGGCTTTTTTCCTTGATGGCACAATCCCTTATCGCGCTTATTTTTAGTTACTACCTTAATCCGCTCTGATGTTCTGTCTGCCTCTGACTGCGCAACAGACAGCATGATATTTACCGTAAACACCCCGTTGCTGGTTTCGGTTTCGTAATTTTCTTCCAGTGCCCTCCAGCTTACATCGTGCTGCTCCAAAACCTCTTGCACCTTATAATATTCCTTGACATTGCGGAACCACCGATCTAGCTTTGTAAAAACGATCATGTCAATTTTTCCGGCGCGCACATCATCCAAAAGCCGCTGGAGCGACGGCCTTTTTGAGGCTGGCTTTCTGGCGGATATTCCGGCATCAACGTACATATCTACGATAGTATGATGGTTTTCACTCGCCCATTTTTTTAAGCTTTCTTGCTGAACGCCAATCGACAAACCGTGTATAGCCTGCTCTTCTGTTGACACTCTAGCATATAATGCTACACGCATTGCAATTCCTCCTTGATTTCGCGGATGAACTGCGGTATAATATATACGCAGATTCCTCCAAATTGATTCCGTTGATCTGGTGTCTATTTGGTATCTCCCTGATCCTCTGCAAAAAAGCCCTCGGTGCTCGGACACCGGGGGCTTTTTTTATCGCAAAATGCCTTGCCCGGGGTGCGAGAGATCCCACACGATATAGGCCAATAGGATAACTGCAAACGCAATCAGGAGCACCGTCATAATTGAGGCCCACAGGATCATTATTTTAATGGTCTTGGACTTTCTCCGCATCTCCGCTTGCAATCCGTCTATTGTCGCTTGCCTGTCTAATATGCCTTGGTGCCGTTCCCGGTCTGCTTCTTCTCTCGCGGCCAGCATGGCCCGGAGGGCTGCGATTTCATCCGGCGGGGCCTGGCTGTAGGCACTGCCGATAACAGCTCTGGCAACTGCTTGGACTGACGATGGACGGCACTGGGCGGCGGTCTCTATTGGGGCCGTCATGATTTTATATACTGTGGATTTACTGACGGACTCTCCGGCCAGGTCGCAAGCATCCGCGATCTGCTGGTAGGATAGCCCTTTTTGCTCTCGCATACTCCGGATTTGGCCGATCAACTCGGATTGATCGACTTCCAAAATCCTCACCTTCCGAAAATAGACGCAAAATGAACGATTTTAATACAAAATCGAACGATATTGAACGAAAATGGCATTGATTGGAACAGCGCTGGGTGTTATGATGGCCCCATCAAAGCGCTGCGGGAGGTGATTAGCATGCAGTGCCATGATGGATTCCAACCTCCGGGCGCTGATCTGACGTATCGCCTGGATCAGCACCGGGATCAAGCCATTATCCCTTGGCGGCTTTCTTGGTCTTTGCGATCGCGACAACCGCCAGGACGGCGCAAATTAAACACCATGTGGCCCAAATTTTGAGGTCTTTGTAGCTGCCGCTCATGGTGTAGCCCATAATAGCGCCAATGCTGTTAAGCACGATCAGCGCAATGTTGCCGCCCTTTCCATTTGCGTTTCTGGTGGCGATGGCAACGATGCCACCAGCCAGAAGCATGATAGCAACCAGGACACCAGCGGAGCCACTGACCTCACCATTTGCCGCCAGCGCATTTCCCAGACCAGCCGCGCAGGACTGGAAAATGACGAAAAAGCACAGGACGATGGACAAAATTCCAGAGACGAGTTTCCATGTTTTCATTTTTAATTCCTCCTTTTTGCATAAACTAATTTTACCAAAACCGTGGAATCTTATCAAGGGCAAAAGAGCACGAAGGGGGAGACAACGATTGTGCAAATTGCCAAAATGTCCTGATGCTGCAAACAACCTTGTCTAAACCTTGTCTAAACCTTAACTCAACTATCCGAGATTATCCAAGCTTTTATCCAAACTGTAAATTGCCGAATATACATTATATAAGGAGGTACATATGAAAAAGCCAACTACACGAGACGAAATGTCTAAGCTCCTGCTGACTTACATGCAGGAGCTACTAAAAATCGCAATCGACCAGCACGCAGAGGAAGAAATCAACTATGACGATGAAAAGTCGGCGTGGTATAGAGCTATGGAGCGGATATCTCCATATCTCGGGCGCAATGGATACCGCGCAGAGCTGGAGGGGATCAAGAGAATGTATATTTGCGAACGCGAAGGCGCTGCTACAGAGTTAGCAAACCGGATGTTTGAGAAAATCCAGCAGGACGAAAATGTTACCCACCAAATGCAAGACTGTTACGCGATGCTGGATATGCTCCGTGATGTTGAAAGAGCCACGCCAAAAACCGACGGGATTTTCCCGTTTGGGTTCTGCGCGACAAAACGCGAATATTAGGAGGCACATATGCGAGATACTATCATTAGGCTACTGGATGATTTGACGGAAGCGCAATTAAAAATAGTCTATTGGACAATACTCGGGGTATCCCGAGGTGAAAAAAAGGATGGCCCATAAGGGTCATCCTTTTTTTTTCTCTTGCTCTCTGTACATAGCTTCTGCGATATCAGCTAATACCATCCATTCTGTCTCGCCTAGCCTGGACAAAACAGACAGAAGATCCGCCTTAAACGAATCCGGAGAGTTTGATGTGACTGACGATACAAACTCCTGGATTTGCCTGTTGCGCTCCTCATTTAATGTAAGTGGATTGTCCACGCCTAAGAGCCAATCAACAGAAACGCCGTACTTTTTGGATAATATTAACGCTGTTTTTGCGCTTAATGGTCGCGCACCGCATTCTGCCATTGCTATTGTTGATGTCCCAATGCCTGCGTCTGCTGCCATTTCTGGTTGCGACATATTAAGCCTTTTTCTCAACTCTGCTAGTCGGTTCACGTTATCACCTCCCTTGTGACAGCCTAATCTTATCATAAATGATAACAAAAGTCAAGAAAAAGTGAGATAACCCCTTGACAATCATTATCATATATGATAAGATGTAATCACAAACAGATAAGATACCAGATCATAAACGGAGGTGAGAGCATGACCAAGCGAGAGCTAATAGAGGAAAACAATCGGCTGCGAAACATCTTGAAGGAAATCGAGGATCGCAATGCTGATTACGGCAACGAGCTAAAACCCTGTCGGAGCGAACAATGCTTTGATTGCCGGTTTTCCGTAACGGCTGGCGGGAAATCCTGGTTCGATCACCGGCCTGTTTTGGTTGGGTGCAGGAAAGGGATTGTGTGTGACGATTTTCAGCCGTTACCTAGTAGCACACAAGAGTGAAATGATTGACACGGCCAGGGCGGCAACTGCGATCCCGGTTGTGACCCAATACCGGATGTTGTCATGCACCGCAGACAGGTAATAGTTTATTCCATCATCTGTGATCGTGATAGCTAAAAACCCGGCGTTATAACTCCGCTTCCCATCCTCGTCACAAGGGCAGCAATCAACAAGCCCTAAATCGTCTAATCTGGCTATTTCCATGTTAGGTGGCTTTACGATCATCTGTTTTTCACGGTGATGGTACAGTTTCAACAGGATGGTAAGCTCTTTCAATGACAAGCAGATTTTCATTTTTTCATTCCTCCTGCCGTAATTTTAGCAAAAGCAGGAGGCAAACGCAAGGAGGCTAAACAATGAGCGAAAAAGAAAAAAAGGCAGCGGAGCAGATCAGCAAGTATCTCCCCCTGCTGAATGACTACAACAAGGGCCGGTTTACCGGCATCGCCGAGGGCCTTGCAATGGCTATGGACGCGAAAGGCCCTGATGATAAGGAGGCAGAGCACCGTGACTGATGTAAAACTTACCCAAGCGCAGGCCCAGCACATTTGGGATGTGCTGGCTGATATCTGGGGCCGGAAACACGGGGTAAAACTTACCGTGACCGTCACCCCGAAGGATAATAACCATGAAAGCACCGTGTAAAGACTGCCCGGATCGTCACACTTTGTGTCACAGCGATTGCTTGAAATACATAGCATTCCGCGAGGAACGCGACAGAATCAACCGGGAGAAAGACCGTGATAACCGGGTATACCGGAATCACAGAAGATGGACACCACGCCGGTTCAACGGCGATCAATAAAAAACGGAGGAATCTGCATGAGAATCGAAACACCGAATGACCGGGCTAGAAACCGGTGCCGGAATGCCGCTTTGCTTCTGGCACGGCAGGAAGAAGCCGAAAAGGCTGCAAAGGCAGATGTGTTAAGCAGCCCTGCTGCTTGGGAAGCTGCTTATGAACGGGCTTTGACCCGGAGACGGCAGAAGATGGAGGCGGACAGGGTTGTAATCAACATCCCGGTTCAGCCTGCGGAAGCGGTAAAAAAAGAGGATTTCAGCAGCCGGATGGACACGGAGCTGGCTCGGTTTTTCACCGGTATGAGCCTCGGGGCCGTTTCGGCGGCGGTGATCCTGTGGGCCATCCTGATTGCGGCGGGGGTGGTGTAATTGACGGTACTGGTTGCGTGCGAAGAATCTCAAACCGTATGCAAGGCGTTCCGGGAGCGCGGACACGAAGCGTACTCCTGCGATATACAGGAACCAAGCGGTGGGCATCCGGAGTGGCACATCTTGGGGGATGCGTTAGAAGCCATGAGGGGGGGACAGATAACCACCATGGACGGACAGACACATGATATCCCCGGATGGGATTTGATGATAGCGCATCCACCGTGTACATATCTTACGGCGGCTGGAGCAATCCGACTGTTTAACGCAGACCACACCGTAAAGGACTGGACGCGCGAGGAGAAAGGCTGGGAGGCTAAAGCGTTTTTTACGGCACTGCTGGCAACTGATATCCCGCGAATTGCAATTGAAAACCCCGCACCGCTAAAATATTTTGAGCTGCCGAAATACAGCCAGATCGTAGAACCGTATCAATACGGGGACCCATGGAAGAAGCGGACATGCCTATGGTTAAAAGGCTTGCCAAATCTGGTCCCGACAAATATTGTTGAGCCCTTAGGTCTTTGGGTCGGGAGCACGTCAAAAAGACGCGGAAGCACGTCGAGAGTAAAGCCGCACTACATCTTACACAGCAAGAGAGACAGCAAAACAAGATCAAAATCATTTCCCGGAATCGCCCTAGCAATGGCGGAACAGTGGGGATAGAAAAGCCGCCTCCAGGGGCAACCGGAGACGGCAAATGCAGGGGCAAACATAAGCTTACGCATTGATTATAACGCTTACCCCGCAACCTGTCAATTATCAATTTTACATAACGAAAGGAAATGACAACTATGGACAAGAATCAGAAATACATCGTGAGATGTGACCGAAGTGGCGTCTTCTACGGGGAGATCGCAGGCCGCAACGGGCAGGAGGTTCAGATGGAGAATGTCCGGTGCCTCTGGTACTGGAGCGGGGCGGCATCCCTGCTGGAACTGACAAAGAGCGGCGTAAAAAAACCGACAGGCTGCAAATTCACGGTGAGTGTAGACAGCATCACGCTACTCGATGCGATTGAGATTCTTCCGTGTACGCCGGAGGCCGAACGGAGCATTGATGAGGTGGAAGAATGGACGGCTTAAATCTCCCTAACAAAATCACAGAGTTCCTGAACCCCGGCGACGGCTCCGGCGACGGCGACGGCGACGGCTACGGCTCCGGCTACGGCTCCGGCGACGGCTACGGCTACGGCTCCGGCGACGGCTACGGCTACGGCCCAGACGTTTTTTGTGGGAAGAAGGTACTCTGCATTGATGGAATCAGCACAATCATATCAGCCGTACACGGGAACATTGCGGTTGGTGAAATCCTGCACAGCGATTTCACCACCGAGAAAACATACATCGTCAAGCACGATGGACTGTTTGCGCATGGGAAAACCCTGCATGAAGCACGGGATGCGCTGCTGGAAAAGATGTTTGACGATATGCCGGAGACGGAACGAATTGAGAAATTTGTAGATGCTCACAGCATCGATGGCACATACCCGAACATAGATTTCTTCAACTGGCACCACCGGTTGACCGGGAGCTGCGAGCATGGCCGTATGGCGTTCGCGATGAATCATGGAATCGACCTGAGCGGAATCATGACGACCTCTGAATTTTTGGAACTGACCAAGGATGACTATGGCGGCGACATTATTAAGCGAGTAATCGAAACATACAAGGAGGCGCAGTAATGCCCATGTACTATACAGATGATCCCATTGCGGATTTTGACCGCTACGATCGGGATCAACAAAAGTGGCTGGACAGCCGCCCACGGTGCAACTACTGCGAAGAGCCAATACAGACGGACGCTTGCTATTGCGTCGCAGGTCATAAGTATTGCCTTGACTGCGCAGAGGCGGCGGCGGAAGCTGCGCTTCCGTCCCTGATGGGGGTGACGATGGAGTGATCGGGCCAAGTTCCGGGGTGTCGAGGTATATCACCGGCACCTGCACCGTCAAGGTACATTTCCCGGTTGATTTGCGGGGGAATGTCTCCTTAAATTGCCGCCAGTGCAAGTATTTCCGACGCACGTCCAGCACCTGCGGACTTAACAGCGAGGTATGCGAGTTCCCAGACCAGTACCGTGGATCATGCTGCCCGTTAAATTTTGATGAGGAGGATAGCGAGGATGGAGGTTAAATTTCGCACGCTGCGACCGGATGAAATTGAGTGCCGCGTGAAGCAGATCACCAATGATTATTTGGTAATCCTGCTCTATAAAAACTCTCGGGTGGACATGGACCTGCTGGACGAAACAGTTGGCCCAATGAATTGGAGCCGGGGCCATTGCAGAGAGAATGCCAACTGCGTTGTCAGTATCTACGACGCAGACAAGCACGAGTGGGTATCCAAGGAGGACACTGGCACCGAGAGCAACACTGAGGCCGAGAAGGGGCTTGCCTCTGATAGTTTCAAACGTGCCTGCGTCAACTGGGGTATCGGGCGTGAGCTGTATTCCGCGCCACGAATCTATGTGAGATCGTCCGACTGCAACGTTGGCCAGGGCCGGAACGGCAAGTCCGTATGCAAGGACAGTTTCAGCGTCTCACACGTCAACTATAACGATGCGCGGAAGATTGACCAGCTAGAGCTTATTAACGACAGGACCGGTAAAGTGGTGTTCTCCTTTCCGGCTGCTCCCAGACAGCCCGGCAAACAGCCGGACAAGCCATCACCGCCCACCCCTCCTCCTGCCATCGTCAAGTGCAGCAATTGTCAAAAGACCATTACTGATGTAACTTGGGCAAACGGCTCCAAAACCAGCGCTAAGACAATGGTCAACAAGACCGTCCAGAGATACGGCGTGCCGCTCTGCGGTGACTGCTACACCATGAGACGTGTGAAGGAGCAGACCGATGGAAACCAGAGCTGACCGGATCAACTGGTCTATTGACCAAGAAGGAACATGGCTCCACCTGCTGGTGGCAGACGGGCAGAAAGCCCGATCATACGCCGAGGGCACGGACAAACCCCAGAGGGTTAAGATCACCCGATGGAGGGACAAGCGAAGCTTATCAGCCAACGCTTATGCATGGGTGCTATTAAGTAAGCTGTCTGCGGCCTTGCACCTACCACCAGAAGAAATTTACCGGCAACTGATACCGGACGTAGGAGATAACTACACGGCTGTTACAGTTGATCTCACGGGGCTGAATAAGCTCTGTGAGACATGGGGAAACAACGGCAAGGGCTGGCTGGTTGATGTGATTGGGGCAGGCGTGAAGCCCGGAACGGTAGACGTAGCTCTATATTATGGTTCCAGCGTATATGATACGGCCCAAATGGCCAGGCTGATTGACCTGATTGTTGACGAGTGCCGAGAAAACGGTATTGAATATCTTCCGCCGGATCAGTTGGCGGCAATGTTGGAGGCATGGGATGGGCACGGTTAAAAATGCTACTGCTATCTCGTCTGCGGTTAAAAGGGCTGTGCGAGAGCGGGACGGTGGCCGCTGCATTATCTGCGGCGCGCCAGGAAACCCCTGGTGCCACTACATCCCCCGCTCCGCTCTAGGGCTGGGCGTGGAGCAGAATATCGTGACGCTGTGCGATAGGTGCCACCGGCAGTATGACCAGAGCGCATTGCGGCCCGCATACAAGCGGATCATTGAGGACTATTTGAGCGCCAGATATCCGGGCTGGACCCCGGACAGGCTGGTATACCACAAAGGAGAAAAAATATGAACATCAACGTATCGCAGATTGTCACAGAAAAACTTGCCCAGCTTGAAGCTGACGGCACAATCAAAAAGAAAATCGAGGAGGCTCTCGAAAAAACAATTACAGAGGCCATCATCTCAGAGTTGAGCAGTTACTCATTACGGCGGGAGATTGCAAAGCAGCTGGAAGATTCCGTTTCCGGCCTCGCAGCAAGCTGCGGGTTGGATGCCTATAATGGTTACATTGCTGAAAAGTGCAAATCCATCATACAGGAGCACTTCACCGCAGATATCGGTGCTAAGGTGGAAAAGAGCCTTAAGGATATCATGTTTGCGAAGCATGATGGTGTCAAGCTCTCTGACATCTTCGAGAAGTACCGGGAATGGGTACTGAGTAACACAGACGAATCGGACAAATATGACAGGGAAGAGTTCACCCACGAACTGGTAGAGCAGGAGCGCGGTTATTGGAGAACGTATACCTGCCGATTTGCAGATCGGAAACTCGACGACTACGAGAAGCCTGACATTGAAATCAGATTTCTCCAATACCGCGACAATGATGAGTGCAGTATTTCCTTCCTGTATCTCGACGGGCACAACGTGAAAGAAACCTTTAAGGTTGGGGCCATAACCGATTTTGAGGCATTCGTCCTCAACCTATATTACAACGACACCAAGATTACTATGGACGCCGACAATGTGGAAGAAGACCCGTGCTTTGACATCGACATTTGAGGAGGAAGAACAACATATGGATAAGCGCTTATACACTCGCAAAGAAGCTGCCGCATTACTGAGCATCAGCGTGGACACTCTGGATGTACTGAGGTACGCCGGTAAACTCAAGAGCCGCCGGATTGGTAGCCGCGTGTACATAAAAAGCACCGATCTGGAGCAGTTTGTCGCCATGCTGAAAGAGGAGGAGTTAAATTGCTAAATCATATCACCATCATGGGCCGCTTGACCCGTGACCCGGAGTTGCGGCACACTGGCAGCGGGATAGCAGTTGCTTCCTTCACGCTGGCGGTTGACCGTGATTACAAGAGCCAGAACGGCGAGAAGGAATGCGATTTTATTGACATCGTTGCATGGAGAAACACGGCGGAATTTGCAGAGAAGTATTTTGAAAAAGGCCAGATGGCTATTGTCTCAGGAAGGCTTACAAGCCGCCGCTATGAGGATAAGAACGGCAACAAGCGGACGGCTTATGAAGTTGTAGCCGACCATATCTATTTTGCTAGTAGCAAGCCAAAGTCCGAGACCGATGCAGCCCCACAGTCTTTTAATGAGCTGTCGGACGAAGGCGACTTGCCTTTTTAAGCCATGGCCTACAACAAATATCACGCCTATAAAATTCATGCGGATGGCCGGACGTTTGACAGCCGAAAGGAATTTAACCGATACCGTGAATTGACAATCCTCGAAGCTGCCGGACGCATTAAAGACCTACGCTGTCAGGTTCCATTTGAGCTGATACCGGCTCAGAGGGAGCCTGACCGAGAGGGGCCACGGGGCGTAAAACGCCAAGGAAAGATCATTGAGCGGCCTTGTAGATATATCGCAGATTTTGCCTATTGGCAAGACGGCGAGTATATCGTGGAGGACTGTAAAGGGATGCGTACCGCCGATTATAAGATCAAGCGTAAGCTGATGCTTTGGCGGCACGGAATCAGAATTTTAGAGACATAGGGAGATACGCGCATGGTAATGAATACCGTTAAAATCTTCCGCTCTTATAGGGACGCGGCTAAAATGCTGGCTGCGTCCTCTGTAGAGGATGCTTACAATTATCTTATGTACGTATTAGATTACGGTTTGGATGATGTGGAGCCGAAACTAGAAGGCCCGGCTGGCGCTATGTTTTTGATAACGAAGCCAAACATTGATGCGAGCAAGCGAAAAGCTGAAAATGGCTCAAAAGGTGGAAGCAAAACTAGCTTCCCAGAAAGCGAAAAAGAAGCAAAAGTAAGCAAATGTGAAGCAAACGATAAGCAAACGATAAGCAAATGTGAAGCGGAAGAAGGAAGTAGGAAGAAGGAAGTAGGAGGTAGGAAAAAGGAAGAGAAAGAAGGAGATTATACCCCCCAAAAGCCCCCCACGGGGGCGGTGACGGAGCGTTTTAACCGCTTTTGGGCCATCTATCCCAACAAGACAGGGAAGCAAGCCGCGCTGAAGGCATGGAGTAAGCTCAAGCCTAGTGAAGAGCTGACGAAAGTGATTCTGGATGCGGTGGAGTACCAGAAGACTTGGGAAAAATGGACGAAAGATAACGGACGCTATGTTCCAAACCCTGCTACATGGCTCAATCAGGGGCGTTGGGAAGACGAACCGCCGGAGACGGCTAAAAGGGGTGCTATAGAATCATGGGGCGGAAATGCCATGCCGGGTCAGGCGGAACGTGAGACCGCAGAACGCCTTAGGCGGTTCCGCGATTCTCTGCTTGATGACGGGGGCGGATCATGAAAAACGTTGAAATCCGTCAACAGGGGCGCTGGTGGAAGGTAATTGCGAACGGCGAACTTGTAGGTCGGTATGACTGCTATGAAGATGCCAAGGAAATAGCAATTGTTTGCCGCCATACCTGCGTTTGGCCTCCGCGATCCGGCGTGACTGGTATCCACTGGCATCTGGGCCGCTGGGAGACCGGAGCGGGTGAACGGTTTTGTAATCTCGACGATGCCAAAGAGGCTCAGGAGCGCCGTAAGGCCGAACAAAGGTCGCCGGATGATAGAATCATGGCTGGGCGCGAACGTTGTAAAACGTGCGTTTGGCGGCTTGTAACTACCTACTCGACCAATGGCAACGTTTACTTTCACTGCGGCTACAGCCTCTGCCTTGGGCATCAATCACGGATAGCTCTACACTACCAACGGATCGGTAAACAGTCGTTGGAGGGATTCACAACCGGCGAGAACTGTACGGAATACATGGCCGGAGATCCTCGTGAGAAATTAAGCCTGTTGCAAGATGATGTGAGCAAGGTCACGGCTGCCGGTTGGGCGATCCTGAAACGGGAAAAGGGAATCATGGATGAGCAGGAAAAGCAGAAAAGAGAACCGTATCAATGCACGGTTGATATGGACATGGAAACGGCAGAACGATTGCGGGAACTCCACACATGGCAGGAAATTGCCAATGTCACAGGGCTTAGTATCAACGGAGCTCGTGGGGCATGGCTGCGGCACAGAATCAACAGAAATGCAGCTGATAAAATCCGGAAATCGTTTGGAATCGAAATTACGGGGAGGACAAAATGAGCGAACGAAAGAAAACTGAGTTGGGGCTTGTTATTTCAAGGCGACTACGCGGGCAATTATTTTGCTGCGGAATGACAGCTGCTGATCTTGTGAGAAAAACAGGAATGGGACACGGCCAGATCAGCACATACCTCAACGGGTACGGGAATATGAGGGCCGACAGGCTGGTGGTGCTCGCTAATGCGCTGGACTGCTCCACAGATTACATTTTAGGGCTTACAAATACGCCAAGGAGGAAATGACATGAACAAATTGGAGGAAATCATGGATCAACTGGGCGAACCGGAAGTGCTGGCACAGCTGGCGGAGGAAGCCACAGAGCTGGCGCAAGCTGCATTAAAGCTCCGCCGGGCACTCGATGGGAAGAACCCTACACCGAAAACCATTGATGAGTGCCGGGAAAATCTGAATGAGGAATTTGCCGATGTGGCAATTTGCGCCTCCGCACTGCGGATTGATACGCAGTGGGAACGGATGGAACCGAAAATCAATCGGTGGTATGAGCGGTTAAACATAGCGTCAGAAACGTTTCGAACTCCGAACGGGAGAATTGATATATTTTATGGAGGAAGAAATGACGAGAACTGAGCTACTGGAAACAGCTAGAAAGACGGTCTGCGGAGACCGGGAACAGGATTACGGTTCCCCCGAAAACAGCTTCCAGCGGATTGCTGAGTTTTGGAGAACATACCTCAATCAGCAGATTACGCCGGTAGATGTAGCTGCTATGATGGCGCTGCTGAAATTGGCACGTGTGGCAGAAGGCCACGGAAAAGCTGACAACTGGGTTGATCTCGCAGGCTATGCCGCCTGCGGAGCTGAGATTGAAAGCAGCGCGGTACAGAATGCGCCGGAGGTGAAATCATGAGCTATACTGAGGCATTGCGCATTGTGATCGAATACTCCATTGCACTGAGCATGGGATATGCGCTGGATAAAGACTGCTGCATAGAGTACGCCGAAGCGTTGCGGATCGTGCTCCAGCGGGCGGAACAGGAGACGATATGAGCGAATGGTATGACGAGAGCAGAATGAAATGGTGCATGTTCTGCGGGGCAAAAATGGATGGAGGTACTAAGGATGAAACGAAAGACTCTTGTCAAACAACTCATGGCACTAGGTGCTTCGCGGAATGCTGCTAATGCAACGTGCCGCCGAGTATTAGCGAGTAGAGACTATAGTCGTGCACGAGGATGGCGCGAGGTTAGAGTAACATGGGAATACTGCCTCAAAAAAATTTGTGAGGATCAAGCGGCACCACAAAACGTCGCGCCAAAAACAGCAGAATTATTACGCAGGTCGTTGTTTTTTACATGGATTGCCAAAAGGAGCAAAGCCAACCCTGTGTATAGCTGGGCCAAGAATCACCCCAATAATATATAGGAGGCGAAGGGCAATGGATGCAGTGAAATACCTGAAAGAGCTGGACAGGATGTGCAGATTTCCGGCAACCTCCCGCTTTGCACTTAACAACTACCAGGAGGGAGAGGAGCGCCTAGAGGCTTGCAATCAGGCTTGCGTATACGGCGCGCTATGGCGCTTAAAGTCCTGCGGAGCTGTGAGGATGACAAGGAGCTGTCCGGACGGCTGCGTAGGACGCCGAAGAGCTGAAAAAGGAGATTACGGAGGTGGGCTGTGAAAACTAGGAACAAAACTTATGCGGATTACGGATTCCGGCAAAACGAAGAAAAGTACATAAGGTTTTTGGCAAGGCAACCGGACTATGAACGGCGGCTGCTGCTATACGACGCGGCATACTCGGTAGAACCTTCCCTTGCTGACGACATTGTGTACTCTATTGTCGGCGGAGTCAGCTATGAGGAAATACAAAAAATCCGCTATATCCCAGTTTGTAGGACTGATTTTCACGGAAGATGCCGCGCTGTGCTTGCCTCATTTCGGGATCGGCTAAGGGAGTATGGCGCACTGTAAATGTGCGCATGACGTGCATAATTTTTGCTGGTATAATAATATTGACGGGGTGGGGGCTAACCATGGATGATTCCTCCTGTGTTTACCATTTCCCGCCCCGTCGAATATGCCAGAGGACAGTTCCGGGCTTATGTGCTCAGTTGGTAGAGCGACTGTTGAACATCCCGCAAACGCAATACTCGCCCGGGTGGTGACAACTCCACCCTCTGGCTTCATACGCAGGTGCTTTGGTAGCTGGCTACTTTTTCGTGCAATTCCTCCTAAAATTGCCCTCGGACGATCTCCTTTCTGACCTAAAAGCCGGGGTGGTTCAAATCCACCCACCTGCGCCAGATAGAGCGCGGCACACCTCTCAACGATGTGCAACAGGCCGCGACATATGCAAGGGCAGACGCGGGACGGTGACTGCATAATCCGTCAGGCCGGTTCGATTCCGGCCCCTTGCAACGGCTCAGTTGGTAGAGCTATTGAGCAGACCGGCGCCAATGCCTATATTGGAGCCGCTAACCCCCGGCGGGGTATAAATAGGGGGACAAAAATGGAGGAATGTATGCTATGGAGATACAGTATAGACGGCTGGACGAGATCACACCGTATGATAAAAACGCAAAGACCCACGACCAGACGCAGATCAACAACGTTGCAGAAAGCATCCGACAGTATGGCTTTGTCCAGCCGATTGTGATTGACCGTGACGGTGTTATTGTAATCGGCCACTGCCGTGCGCTGGCGGCGAAGAAGCTGGGGATGAAATCCGTACCGTGTGCCTGCGTGGATGATCTGACACCGGAGCAGGTGAACGCCTTGCGGCTGGTGGACAATAAGTCTAATGAGAGCCCATGGGATTTTGACCTTTTGGCTGATGAGCTGGAGGGTCTAGATTTGACGGGGTTCGATTTTGCGTGGTGGTTGCCTGAAGATTTCAGCGATGATGAACTAGAGGCTATGATGGCGGATGAGGTCGAGTCCAGAAAAACCGAGACGCATAGAGTAACGGTAGATTGCAACAACCAGGAAGAGACATACATGGTTGCGGAGCTGCTGAAGGAGAACGGCTACAATCCACAAGTCAAAAACACATGAACATATTTTTGGCAGGGCACATGGGGATTGATTGCCCACAAGAATACATAAAATTTAAGTCAAAGTATACGCTCCAAACGTTTTATGACTGCAAGAGATGGGAAAAGGACAGGCAAAAGCAGGTTATAACAGCTCCAAAAACGTTCTTTTTGGATAGCGGCGCATTCACGTTTATGAATTCTGGCGTGAAAGTGGATTGGAATGAATATCTACAGCAATATGCAAAATTTATCAACCAGTACAACATACAATATTTTTTTGAGCTCGACTTAGACACCGTAATCGGAGTGGAGCAAACAAAAAAAATGACTGACAGGCTAGAACGCTTAACAAAACGACAATGCATCCCGGTTTTTCATGCATGCAGGGGGCTAAAAAGATGGCGAGAGATGTGCAAGGAATATCCGTATGTCGCTATAGGTGCTAGCGGGATTACAGAAGAATGCCGGTGGGTAAAAAATGACAAGTTGCTCCAACAGATGGTACGGATTGCTCACCAAAACGGAGCGAAGGTACACGGCCTTGGATACACAAGGCTTTCTAACCTTAATGATACTGTTATTCCATTTGATAGCGTTGACAGTTCGGCATGCTTGTCCGGCGGGCGATTTGCCACAATGTACAAATTTACTGGGACACGGCTAATTAGCAAAAGCATCAAAGGGCGCAGCCCAGGGTACAAGATACTTAATCGGCACAATATCCGCGAGTGGATAAAAATGCAATACTACAAATCGGGAGATAAATATGAACAAGGTACAAATGATGTGTAAGCAAGCGGTTGTGGCGGCAATCTATGTAGCGCTTTGCTTTGTCAACCCTCTGTCTTTTGGCACACTGCAATTTCGAGTTGCCAACATGCTGGTGGCGTTGCCTCTAATTAAGAGAGAGTATGCGCCGGGCGTTTTGCTCGGGATTGCGATCGCAAATTCTGCAAGCCCGCTCGGCGCATATGATGTTGCGTTTGGGCTTGCCGCAGAAGGGATCGCATATGCGCTTACAGTTTGGGGGCCATGCAAGCACGCTCCGTTTGCCGCAAAAGCGGTGATTGTTTCGGCGTGTGTCGCTGCTGTGATCGGGTTGGAACTTAATATGACGTACTCTGTGCCGTATGCTGTTACCTTTGCCGGGTTGGCAGTCACAACAATGGCGGCTATTATGCTTGGATATCTTATTTTTGCAAAATCTTCGATGAAGAAAATTATTTAAGAGGAGGCGATTTCGTGGGTAGACCAAGGAAGGAAATAGATCAGAAGCAGTTCGAAAACCTCTGCGGTCTGCAATGCACGCTTG
>ERZ1034925.145-NODE-145-length-39268-cov-12.322011_pt1 | contig 39268 bp, 55 predicted proteins | sample MGYA00520687_ERZ1034925 | MGnify/ENA primary metagenome ERZ1034925 (study PRJEB33766, sample SAMN09781758) | gut metagenome | biome: gut microbiome | host: Homo sapiens | place: Madagascar | study: EMG produced TPA metagenomics assembly of the PRJNA485056 data... | reverse complement strand
GGGTGCAACTTTAGCGAGGAGTGCATCTTTAGCGAGGAGTGCAGCTTTGGTGAGGAGTGCAACTTTGGCAAGTGGTGCAGCTTTGGCGCGCTGTGCAGCTTTGGTGAGCAGTGCATCTTTGGCGCGCAGTGCATCTTTGGCGTGCAGTGTACCTTTGGCGAGCGGTGCAGCTACGAAAACGGCGCAGTGAAAAATGGCCGCTATGTCGCCGTGGATAGGATAGGCAGTGAAAACCGAAAAGCCTATTTTTACATAGACGATAACGGCAATATGTTTGTCCGCGCCGGGTGTTGGTTTTCGGATATGGCGGCATTTAAGGAGCGGGTTAAAAAAGTACACGCCGGAACAACCCACGAGAAGACATATCTGGCGGCTTGTGACTTGGCAGAACTGATGCTGAAAGGCGGTAACGAGGACTATTTACAGAGGGACAAAACAGGAGAATGATTATGGACGAACCAAAAAACTACCCGCCTTATTTGGATTACCCAAAGCCATACAAGGCGGAGACTAACGCCGACCGCATCCGGGCGATGAGCGACGAGGAGTTGGCGAAGCAGATTTACGATACCCAAAAAGAGTTTTGCAGAATGCTGTACAAAAAACTTGGGTTTGAAGATGAATTGAATTTTTCCGAGGATTACTCGGATATCTTAGCTTGGTTAAACGCTCCACAGGAGGAGTCGGAAAAAGCATTGGAGGGTAACAATGGCTAAGGAGTTCATAGAGCGTAAGGCGTTGCTTGACCGATACGATGCAGAGCATGTTGGCCCATCGGGTAAAGCAAGGGAGTTAATAGCAACTGCTCCTGCTGCTGATGTTGTGGAAGTACGGCATGGACGATGGGAAAAGCGCGGTAATAAATGGCAATGTACTAACTGCAAAGTGCTTATGAGTATTGACGGAACACCACAAGAAAATTTGCTTTATTACTGCCCTAACTGCGGAGCTTATATGATGGGAGAAAACAATGGTAAATGTGAATAGGTATGGTGGTGTCTGCAATGTAGAAAACCCTGATAAAAGAGTTTACAACCTTTGGTATGGGATGCTACGCAGATGCTATGATAAAAAGCAACATGAGAGAGACAGAGGGAAAAGCTACGCTGATTGTGAAGTATGTGATAGATGGTTGAATTTTAATCTTTTCGCAAGCGACATAACACATTTAGCGGGGTACAATAACTGGCTCAACAAAACAGGATATTGCCTTGATAAGGATATAATTAACCCCGGCAACAAGGTTTACAGTAGGGCTAACTGTTGCTTTGTGTCTTATACGGAAAACATTAGAGACATTCACAAAAGAAAGCCACAGAATATAGAACGGCTTCACGAAATGAATAAGACGGGGTATGTGCTGGAAAAGGATGGTGAGGATTTAATGTTTGAATCGGAAAAGGCCGCATGTGAATACTTGGGCGTTGTAAAGTGTTCGATTTCGTCTTGTTACCGCCGTGGGGTTAAGTGCAAGGGCTATAAAATAGCAAAAATGGCTAAGGAGGAAACTAATGAACTGGATAAGCGTGAAGGATAGATTGCCGGAAGCAGAAAAAGAAGTTTTGCTATTGTGCAAAACAACGTGGAGAAGCGGTCATGCATATTGCTGTATTGCGGTTTATGTTCCTGAGGGAACACTGCGTGGAGAATCGTGCTTTAATTGGGATTGTGAATGCTGTGACGAATATTGCGAAGAACATGATGATTACTATGTAAACGCTGGTTGGTACGAACGGATTTACAATTGGGATGACTATGCTGTGGTGGGCATTGCTGATAAAGTAACTCACTGGATGCCATTGCCAGAACCCCCGAAGGAGGAAGAATAATGCCTGTAAAAATCGGCGACAAATATTATTGCTTTGCCAGGTGCGACTGCAATACAAATAAAGACATAATTATAGAAGCACTGCTTGAGAGTGCTAAAAAATTTAGCGACCCACATGTAAAAGCGCATAACCCGCAAGAGTATGTTGACATGGTTGCAGTCCGTGAAGAAGCTGAAAGGGCATTGGAGGAAGCATGAAAAGAATAATAGCAATAACATTGGAGGAAGAAAAATGATAACGATCCACAACAACGAGGAGCCGCTGTACAAGCACGGAAAGAAGTGTTGAAATGATAAAAAACAACCTGAAGAAGCTCCGGGGGAATAGGACGCAAGCAGAAGCGGCGGCTGCGCTTGACATGAGCCAGGGCGTGTACAGCATGATGGAGAGCGGACGGGCGGTGCTGAATAAGTGCGAACTGGTCAAGGCTATGACATACTACGATGTGCCCGCCGAAAAGATATACCCGCCTGATATACTGTGTTTATGTTTCGGCATAGACGCGGCAGAAAAGAAACGCAAACCGACTTCTACTATGGTGAAGATACCTATAGCGTTGGCGGAACGGATTGACGGATTGATAACCGAGGGCCTTTATTTGAGCCGAACCGACTTTGTGGCGGCAGCCACACGTGAAAAGCTGGGAGGCGATTCAAATGGGCAAAATGCACAAACGGGCGGAATGGTATCTGTATAACTACCAAAAAGTCAAGGCGCGTGAAGCTAAGACAAGGCAAGAGATTGTGGACGATGCAGTATACGCCGCATATGGCAGCGGGGATAACACCCCGGTCAAGCACAGTGTTAGCACCAGCAAAACGGAATCTGGCGGCATAAGGCTGGCAACGGCAAGGGCAAAAGCCATAAATGAGGAAGATGATCTGTGGATCAAAGCTATTGAGAACGTCTGGTGCGCATATACGCACGAGGACAAAGGCATGGCCTATTTCATGGAGTTTGGCTTCGGCCTGACTGGCCGTCCGGTGAGCAAAACGCGGGCCGGAGCCGTGCGCGACGAGATAATGGCGGCGCTGCACATAGAGCGGGTGCAGACATACTACACATACCGCAACCGGGTAATTGAAACTGTGGTTGAAGAAGCACTGGAAATCAAGGCGTATAACAAGGCAATAAAAAATAGCCCCCGGTAAGGGGGCTATCGTGTTATTTGCCGAGGTACTTTTTCTTGTACCTTTTCAGTATGTCAGATTGCGCGTCCTTGATTGCTTTAGCAACGTAGGATGCTTTTTCATCGTCGCTCATGCGGGAATACTGCGAGCTGTTGATAGCGTCCTCTGCGGCCGCATACATGGCCCTGCCGTTTTCGATCTTGAATTCGGTGTACTCGTCTGCGGTAAGGACGTATCGCTCATCTCCGCTCTTCAGAGTGCGATATGGATAGTTCGACGGAACGACAGAGGGGTCCTGCGTCACCGAATACAGGCGGGTCAGCTCCACGTCAACGGGGGTCATATCTACCCCGTCAAGATAGCCTGGCAGTATAGCCTGCTCCAGAAGCCGGACTGGCCAGCTATGCTCGTTTATCTCCTGTTCGCCCCACACGTTAATATAGGGCTGCAAGTCACTGGCAAGGCCGGGTATCTTCGCCTGCATTTTATTTGTTACTTTATCCAAATCCTTACCGAGCTCGGAAGTGGGGTCGCCTACGGTATCGCGGCGCACCGGGTCTATCGTCCTCGCAATCTGACCGCCAATGGTAGGAACAAACTGGCTTGCATAGCCCCTGCCTGCGGTGACAAGAGCCGCGCCTATGAGGCTGTTGCCGTCGCTCCTCGCATTGGCCACGGCTTCAAGCGTATCCTGTAAGCCCTGCAACATACTCATTTCCACAAGCGGGTCTGTAATTGATGAGAGAGTGCCAAGGAAAGCATCAATGTGGTCGCCAACGGTCTGTGCTTCGTCGCTGCTGCCGCTGCCATCTATCAACTCTTGCAGGGCAACACCCATAAACAGGGGGATTGACGCGGGAGCCGCCCAGTCAATGGTCATGGAGCTGCTGCCGGGTAAATTAAGAGCATATTCCTGTTTGCCAAGATCGCTTTGGTAGTACTTATCTTCGTCATTATCGCCACCGCTTATTACGCCAGACTTCGCAAGGAAGTAGCCCAATGCCATAAGGGAAGAACCTACAAGGCCAGAGGACATTTTATCAATGGCTGTCGAAGCGTCCATCTTTCCTGCCTTAACATCGGTGAGCATCTGTCCGGTGCCTTGTATCAAGCCGATGGGTGAAAACTCAACCCCACGGGCAAGGACGTTTAAGGGGGTCTTCTTAAACGGTACAGTGCCGCCTACAAGTATCTTTGTAGCAAGGTTCTTATTCTCTATCTTCGTCATAGCGTCAGCAAGAGAATTTGCATCGTGGAAGGTTGAACGCTTCGCTTCGTTGATGGCGTAGCTCATGCACTCTGAGCGCTGCTTTGCCGTCATGGTGTCAGGAGTGTAGCCCCGTGCTGTCATAATCTGCGCAAAGGAACGCTTGTACTGCTTTTCAAGGAATACGGTGTCGCCCTTACTTAATGCCCAATCGGTAGCCTCACGCCACTTCTCAACAGGCTTAAATTTGAATATCTGCCGATTCTCATCTATCGCCCGTTCAATGCCGCTCTTTGTGTCGTACCTTGAACTATCTTCAAGGACAGCGCGGGCATCGTCAAGGGTAGTTGCAGCATACGCCTTGTTCGCTTTATACTCGTCGCTGAAAGCTAACGCTTTTGTTCTCTGAGACTGTTCAACACCCATTACCTTTTCAAGGGCCGCACCAACAGCATCTTTAGAAGTCCAAAGAACATCGGACATTATCTCATTGCCTATGAGATTGCGGAGAACTGTTCGTGGATTGCCCAGCATGGAAAGATAGCGCCACGCCCTGATTTTATCCAATATGCCAGCTGGCATCTTTGAACCTATGTCGGCAGCAATCTTGTTCATGACGGCATCACGCTCTGCTCGGGTCTGCGTGTTGTTCAACTCTGCCAGCAGTTCCGGGTTGACCTCAATGGGAGCCATCTTACCTTTGTCTATACGCTTCTGGTTCTGCTTGTTGATGTCAGCCACAGCCTTATCAAGGGCTGTTTCAGCACCAATAGAACTATCGCGTGTCCACTTCGCAAGGGCCTGTATGGCCTGGCCGCTTTCTGTCATGTGCCGCTGGATTTCCTGCTTCCATTCATTAAGTTTCGTATAGTCTCCCGTTTCTGCCGCCTCCGCCCGTAGCGTCTCGCCTATAAGCATAGCGGTATCAACGTCAGGCGCGTCCCATGAGCCATGGTCAAGTTCATGAATAGCCTCGTCTATGCCGCCGGTTCTGTCTATGGATCCGCGAACTCTTTCTTTCGCCATGGCGATACTGTCAGATTCCTTGGATACGGCATACACGGAATTTTCTGCGCTGTCAGCCGCCTTTTCCGCATCGGTAAGCCACTTGTCATAAGTGTTGGTGTACACCTTCGACTGTTTCAATTCGGCGGGCGTAGGCGTATTTGCACCAAGGTCTTTGAACTGGGGGTTGATATTTTCACCGGGATTGGATATACTATTATCAGGAGTGAATCCAAGCTCAGTATTCGGACGTAAGTCTGGGGTCAGTGCACTGGCATCAGGCACTTGGTAAGCTCCTTTTTTATTTGGAACTATGTAGGCACTTGTAACCCATAAGGTATTTGCTGCTGCGTCCGGAATAGCTTCAGAAACATAAAAGTGACCATCTACCCTTTTAGTGAATTGCAACACTGGCGCACGGCTTCCGTCTTTGTTATGGTATTTTTTGCTGTATACAGGTTTGCCGTTCTGCTTGCGTGCGATTTCAACTGAATCGAAATTGTTCAGCACATATTGAATCCTGCCAATATCTTCGGCGTTTGCCATGCTTGTATCTGCCGTGCCTTTTTCGCCGTGCCTTTTTTCGATATGATCTATACCATCTTTCTGTATCCCGTGCTTATAACCAGAGACATCTAGGCCAGTAAGCTCGATTACACGACTCGCCAAGTCCGGTGTTACGTCGTCCATGATGATGGGCTTCATGTATCCTAATTCGCCGCGTCTGTTTGCCTCAACAGCTTTAACAATACGATTATCAACCGCCGCGAGATAAACCGGGTCGGCGTCCTGTGCGTTAACTTCGGTGGTGTCTTGCACAACACCGTTTTTAATGTTATCAATACCGTTCTGAGCCGTGTTTGCGTCCACATTAGTATTAGCGGTAGGGTCGGCGGCTGAACCGCCTACGGGGGCGTTTACAGCGTCACGTTCTATATCGCTACAATACTTCGATGTGTGATACTCGTCAACCAGCTGCTGATTGGCGGCATTCTTGCGCTTGGCCTTTGCCGCTTCGGACTTGTAGTCCGCCGTCGCAGTGTCTACCTTCTTCTGCCCCTCGCTCGCCGTTTGGCTTGCTGCTGCCTTTGCCGCAGTCAGTTCCCGAGATGCTTGTGCAATCTTTTTGCCCTTCTTTACTGGGTCGGGATCGTCAATACCGGCAAGTCGCTGTTCGGCCTGAGTGACTTTATTGTTGGCGTTCTCCACCTTAACGGCAGCATCGTTTTCTGCGGATTCAACGGCCTGTTTCTTAGCAGATACTACTTCGGCATTGGTCTGTATCTCAACTCCTGCGTTAATGGCAGCGTCGCGGGATACGTTGATCTCGCCGCTGTTATACTTGTCAATGAGAGCTTGCCGCTGCACATCGTTCATATTCTCCATGTGCATAGCAGACATGAAACTATCGAGGTAAGCCGCATAGTTGCCGCCAGTGCCCTTGTATATCTCCGATGCGTATTTGTAGGATTGCGTATGCGCCCCCATAGACAGGCCGTTCATTATGCCGCCTATGAGCAAACCGCCTTTAGCATTGTCCCACATTTCGGAGAAGTCCATTTCATATCCCTTATCCCATGTAGCCATTCTTGCGATTGACGAACCGTAATAGGACGCGGCTTCTTCCAAACCTTCACCGATAGTACCGAGGGCGAAGTTTATAAACGGCATACCCTTAGTTATTGCGAAGGTCTTGAAGTTGGCGGAAAGGCCGCTTGCCGCGATTTTCTTACCGACTATGTTTGTACCGAAGGCGTGTTGCAGGGTTTCACCCATTTCAAGGGATTCAAGGTAGCCTTCGAGAAGTCCGGCGGGAATGGCGTATGCCGTTGCTTGTCCTGTCGTTGCGCCGTCGTTCATGGCTTCAAGGTAGTAGTTGCCTATGGAGTTGGCCACGAACGGCATACGGCTTGCGTTCTTGGTGATGAAACCAAACAGGAAGTTTGTTCCGGCGGCGTTGCCCAGAACCTTTGTCGCTCCTGCCGCAAGGACTGAACCCGTAAGGGAAGTGGCGTACATGCGCATGATTTCCGAACCGACATCGGCAGCGGTGGAAATTATCTCGTGGTTGCGGTCGTGTGAATACTGTGTCCACCATGCGGCTTCCTCCTGCAATGCCTGTGTGGTTTTCCAAAGCTCATCGCGCTTCTGTATCCCGGCAGTTGCCAAGTCCGCAAGGCCGACAGCTCCGGTGGCGATAGACAGGGCTGCGCGAATAGGCATGGATATGATGGAGTTTGCCAACTGGTCAACGGTACTGTTCTCCACATAATCGCTGGCCTTCATGTCCCTGTCCGTGTTTTTCCAGTCGTCCTCGGTGTAGGTGCTGAGGACGTATTGAATCTGCTCGTCGCTCATGCCGCACTCCTGCAAGGTATACGTGGCATAATTCGTGCGGGCGGTCGCCGTGGGTATGTATTCGCCTAAATCTGCGCGGCGGAGTGCGTTGTCGATTTCAAGGCCGTTGTAGCCCTGTGTTTCGAGTATGGCGCGGGTGGTATCCACATAGTTGTTCACAGCTTGCGTTTCCTGCGCTGACATGCCGTAGCCCTCCATCATGGAGATAGGGGAAAAGCCTTGTTGTGCCGATGTCCCCATATTGCCCAGCTTCTTAGCCTTGTCAACTGCGCCCTGCGTAAAGCTGTCCATGCCGCCCAATACCTTTGCGGTCGTGGTATCGGAGCTGTCGCGCCGCTTTATGCGTTCCGCTTCGTTGGCCTTGCCTTCGGTGGATTCAGAATATGAAAGCCTGCCGTCGTTACGAATACTCTTCTTTATATCCTGATTGGAATATCCGGCTTCACGCATGGCATTTATAGCGGCATCCGACGCAGCCTGTTTACGCTGCTTGTTCGTGTTGTATTCGTTGAGATTGCTATCCTTTGCAAGGCCAACGCGCTTATCTATCTCGGCGGAAAAGTTGTTGTTGGCTATGGCGTTGTCAATGATTTTCTGCGCCTGATTGGTTTTGGTTTCCGCCTCTGCTTTAACCTTGTCAGCCTCCCACTGTTCGCGGGTGTTCTGCGCCCGTTGCAGTCGGTCAATATCGCCCCAGACTTCATCTATGTTCAGCTTGCCCGCCCTGCTCTTGGTTTCCTTTTCCTGCGCCGCCCGTTCGGCAAGAATCGGGGAATCGTAATCGCCGTAGTCCGTGTCCTTGTCTTTGGCATTGTAAAGCTCGATACCGTTATATATCGGGTTGTTCAGCCTTACCCTGTCATATGCCGCAACCAAATCCTCATCTGTCAGATTCATGGGGTCGCTGGCGGTGTTCCACATTTCCCGGACTACGGCGTTCCTAAAATCCCGCGTCTTCTGCTTCTCTACGCGATCGGCAAGAACAGAGGCGTAGGCATCTTTATAATACTTGCTGTCGAAGTAGTCGGCCTGCGGCAAACCGTTTTCCTTTAACCACTGAGAAAAAGAATCAGTGCCGTATCCGGCTTCATACTTCTTTGATATTTGCCCGGAATAGTAGCGGTTGACATCTTCGGGGTCGCTCATATCATAACCCCAGTTCTTGTTGTTTGCGCCCTTGCCGGCGGTCATCCAGTTTGTAAAGCTGTCCTTTGCCTTCTGAACAGCTTCAGTATCATAAAAAGTATTGGTTTCGGGGCGATAAACGTAAGCGTCCTTGTCATATCGCCCGTCGCCAACCCTGCCGCCGGAAGCCTCACGCCGAGCCATAGCACCTTCGTATGAGCCTGCGCTTAAGGATTCGTTGCTAACGTTTACCTTTTTGTTGACGCCTTTGCCGGAATCTATTACGCCTGCTGCACTCGCCATTTGCTCCTTAGTATATGCCATATAAAACTCCTTACATCATCTGACCAGACATACGGCGATTGCTGCCGGTGCTGGTGGTCTTGTTCTTGCTGGTTCTGGTTGTGGTAGAGGTTTTCTTGGTGTTGCTATTGTTGTTCTTTAGCTGGGCGGTACGCTTCATACCGGAAGCCTGGTCGTGCAATACAGTACCAACGGTGTTTACGGTCTTGTTGTCATAGCCGAGACCTCGAGCTGCATTCTTAACGCCGGAATCCTGCGCTGCCACTGCGGCCTTGAAAATATCGCCGTCGTTAGCGTTCATGAGCCACTGAGTATAGGTCATATTGCCGCTGCCACTACTACCACCACGGCTGCCGGAAGATTTCTTCTTGCCTCTGCTGTAGGAATAACCGCCGCCACCGCCACCGCCGCTGCCGGAACTGGCCATGCTGCCAACACCGGCCTTTGCGTTCTGGCCCATCGAATACAGGTCTTTGGCAAGGTCGTAGGCGTTGTTCTGCGCCGCAAGCCCCTGTGCTACTGCCTGATTGTACTGGTTAAGAACAGCCTCATTAAGCCCGGCCTGATAGTTCGCCTCCATCTTTGCTATGTCGTCGGCCTCTGCGTCCTGTAAGCGCTGCTTCGCGTCAGTCACCCATGTACTGCCGCCCATGCCGCGAGAATAGGCGTCGAGGTCTATCATGGCCCTGTCTGCTTCGGTCTGCTTGCGCCTGTTTTCTATGGACTGGTCGTATGCGGTGCGTAGATAGGATTCAACGTAGGATTTGATTTCGTCCTTGTCCGTGGTGGGGAGCTTGTACCCGGACAGCACCATTTTTGCAAGGTCGGACCAATCATTCACGCTGCCCTGGGCCGCAAGGTCGCCGCGATAGGCAAGCTGTGTAGCCTCATCCCATGCGCCGGTGTCCTCTATGCCGCGTGAAAGCTGGTAATCCTTGATAGCCTGTTCCGTCTTGTAGGGAAGTGAACCGTAGGTGTCATATGCCGCCTGTTCAGCTGCGCCCCACGTACCGGTCTGGTCAAGGCCGTATTCCTTCTGCCACTTTTTTATAGCTGCTTCGTCTGTTAGGCCGAGCTTTTTAAGCAACTCATCATAGTTGGTGTTGGTGTTTTCTGCCATTTAGTTTTCCTCCTATAAAAGTACCCCCGGCGAATAACCGCCGAGGGCAAATGTCATTCATGTGTTACGCAGAGAAATACTTCTCTATCTTGAACGGTGATGCGTCTGCGTCGTTGATAAAGTCCCTTGCTATACTGAAATAGAATTCGGGATCTTCGCCCTTCCCCACGCTCTCCGCCGTCTTGTAGTAGTCGTTGTAGGCCATATTCATGCAGAGGTAGTATTTGCATACGTCGTTGTTGATGCCCTTCGCGGCAAGGAATGCTTTGACGGTATCACAATCCCACTTCTGGCCGTAAGGACGCATGGAGCGTACTTTGTCCCGCGCTTCCTCCGGGGTTATGGCGTAAGCTATGGCCGCAAGCTGGTGTATTGTTTCGTGGTACAGGTCGGGCATGCGGTCTTTAATTATGCCCATAGCGTCATCCAGTACGGCGGTAACTTCGTCTATGTTCCGGCCTTTGCGCGAGATGCAGTCTATCATTTCTAAAAACTTACTCATTTTCAGTCTGTCATGAAGCGGTACAGCGTTTCAATGTCGCTACGGTCAAAGGTAAAATCTCCAACCAGAGGCAGGGGAAGCCGCTGTTTGCTCTCAAACTGCGGAACGACAGCTTTATACAGAGCGTCAATGTCTATATTGTCCTGCTCGTCCACAATGCCCATCATGGATATTGCGGGGGAATGCAGCAGCTTCAACAGTTTTTCGTCCGGGGCTGACAGCATGAGTGAAGCCCCCGCGCCGAAAGCTATCTTCTTCCAGCCTTCCAGCTTCGGCACGAGCTCGGTATCGGCATACCGGGCAAGGCCGGTCTTGAAACGTTGCAGCGTAATCATGTTTCCTCCTTACTGAGATAGGGGCAGTTGCCCGCCCCTTTAGGTCGTAGCCGTGCCGGTGCTTACCGTGACAGTCGCGTTACCCCAGCCGGGGCATACGGAGCTGTTGGGTATGACCATCTTGGTCATGGCAAGCAGGGCTTGAATGTTCTGCTGCATACATCCGATTGTCGCGGTGTTTACGCCGTTGTACACGAGCTGTTCTTTCTCGAAAGCGTTGAACGCGTCGCGCATGCTGTTGGCCTTGTCGTTGATGGCGTTGTAAACCTCAACGAGCTTCTTGTCTACGTCCGCCTGTGCTTTGAGAATGGCGTTCTCCTGCACAAGCGACAGTTCATAGCGGGATACGGGCTTTTCGTCGTTGTCGCCGTTCCTGCCGTTCCTACCGAGGCCAAAGTCGGTAAGGCCGCCGTTGAGCAGCCAGCCAGCCGAACCGATTATGCCGGTTACGAGGCCAGCGGTGCCCACTCCCTGAGATGCGTATTCTGCCATAGTTTTTTTCCTCCGAAATGTAATCAGGCGCGCTCCTGTTGCTTATATTGTCGCGCATAAAGCCGATTCCTACGAGGGCATATGGCAGTGTTTTATCAGTTGTTTTTCGGCGGCCTTGCACCGCCTGCGTATCTGGTCATATTCAAGGGGTATTTCAAATTTAAGCTGGTATTCGCCCGTCAGAGCGTCGTATGGCACCCCGTCTAAAAGGCGGCGGGTTATCAGCCAGCGGTCTTTTTCGTTATGTATCCATTCGTGTATGAGCGCTTCCCACTCTGACCGGGGGCGGGAATTGAGCAGGGTCTTGTCCATATAATAAGAGGCCGCTTCTCCAAAAGCCTACACCTCCTTTATACAAGATTTGCCCCCGACGTTTGCCGGGGGCTATTGAAAGGGAATCCCGTCCGGGGGCTACTGTTTGTTGTAGTTTGCCGAGGATATGCCCAGCACCGCGCCCAGGAACGTATCAACGGCGGTGATGGTGCCTACGATCTCCTCAGGATAGGGGAGGTTCCAGATACCCGCAAGGGCGAAATAGAGGGTGCCTATGGCGGGGAGCCAGATCAGGGCGATTGCCTTGAGAATGTCGTATACCTTATTTGAGAGTTTCATGTTTTCCTCCTTTAGTTGTTGTGTGCTTCAAGCCTGTCCAGCCGGTGGTGGGCGCTTTTCGCGCTTTCCTCCACACGGGCCACGCGGCGGTCTATGTCCTCGATTTTTGTAGCCTGTGCCCGCATATCGAGTTTGATATCGTCCACGCCGCGCTTGATGTAGTCCACGTCCGATTTGAGCGCGGTATCAATGGCAGTGTCGTGTGTAGCTGCATCAACCGCGTCCTTTCTCGCGGTCTTTATGTGAGCCAGCCAGCCCAGCAAAATGCCGCTCAAGCCCGTTACGATTGCCCATATCCATTCTTTGGTCATGGGTGCTCCTCCTTATTTTTTTAATGTGCCTACATAGATTTTGCCGTCCACAGATACAGTAGCCTGTAGCACGTCCGGCAGCTCTGTCGGAGCCATGCTGTGTGCCTGTGCAAACCGCTGTATGGCCGCAATGGTGTTTTTGCCCGCTATGCCGTCCGCGTCCCCCGCGTCATAGCCCAGGGCGTTAAGGGCGGTTTGCAAGGCTTTGATGTCGTCGCCCCTCATCATGGGGCTCGTCAGGGTTATGATCTTCCGCGCCTTTACCTCCTCCTTTTCTTCCTCCTGCTGGAGCAGGGCAAGCCGCCCCCAGTGCGTCCAGCTGCCATCGGACAGTTTGCGCTTGCATACGCCATCGTCGCGGCCTTTCGCCTCTATGGTGTAGCCGTCGCCGACGTATACGCCGACGTGAACCATTTTCTTGCTGCTTTCGCTGTACTTGAATACGAGGTCGCCCGCCAACATGGGGGTTTTCCCGGCGTAGCCCCTGTTTTCGCCGCACATACGGTAAAGCCCCTGGGCGTTGGTGTCGCCCTTCATCCAGTGCTTTATGTCGCTGATGTAGTGTACGATGAGGCCGGAACAGTCGAACGCGTAGAGAGGCCGTTTTTCGGCCTTTTCCATGAAATATGTGGCGCGGTTGTAATTGACGTCGCTGGTTTCGCGCCGTTCTATCCATGCGTAGGGGTCGCTCATGCTGTCAACCTGCTGCCCCTGCGCACCCCAGACGTACATATCCCCGACATGGCTTTCGAGGTATTCTATAAAGCCTGTTACTCTGCTCATTTGCGTTTACCCGCCACGAAAAGGCCAAAGCCTATCAGGGAGAGAGGGATGGCATAGGCTATAATAGATATGTCGCCGGTCTTGGGTATCACCACGGGATTTTTCGCAATGGGCTGTTCGGCGGGCTGCGCGGCGTTAAAATAATAAGTCTTGCTTACAGTCCGGTTTTTCTGCATGGCGTTGTAAAGTTCCTCGGCGGTGGTGGCGTTGTCGTAGGCCTTGTCCTTGACGGTTATACGGAGGGCGGCGGGCTGGTCGGTAACTATGCCGCTCAGGTAATATGTGCCGGCCTCCAATCTCAGGTCGTTTGTGTCCAGCTTTACGCCGTCCAGCTCGATTATAAGCTCCATATCGGTCAGGTCGTAAAACCGGGGTATGCCTATGTCCACTTTGAGCAAAAACAGCTCGTTGTTGACGTAGGTTTTGGATACCGCCTTACCGGTCTGGTAGTCCAGCGCGGTTATATCCAGAGTTACGGGGTCTGCGGCGTAGGCTACGGTGCAAAGGCACAGCATGAGCATTACCGCGAGGATACAAGTGAGTTTCTTCATTTTGATTTTTTCCTTTCTTTTCTTTGTTTTTTGATTATGAAAAAAGAGCCGTGTGGCTCCTTAATCCGTGTATTCGCTCCATTTGGAGCTGCCCGCCTTGGGCTTGTAAACGGTGGACTTGATGTGCTGCTCGGTGCATTGCCACGTTTTGCCGTTATAGGTAACTATGGTGCCTGCTTCAATCACCGTGCCGTCCTCGATGTCGCCCCACGCGGGATAGGTCACGGTCTGCACCGCCCAATATGTGCCGAGGTTTGCGGCAGGGGGCTTGTTGCGGCTGTATTTGAGGGCGACATATCCGCCCTCAACCGTATCTCCGGCTATATAGCGTGTCTCAGCGTCCCACGGTGCGCCCTGCGTTGGAGTAGGGATGAGTCCTTCCCGCGCCGCTGTTAGTATGTCAACTATTTCATTGCTCTGTGCTTCTAATTCTGTTAGTCGAGTAACTTGAGCAGTTAATTCGGCTTTCTTCTGAACAGCCCATTCTGTATACTTACCCATTAGCAGCCTCCTCATCTGTATAACCCAAGAGCCCTAATGCATTTTGAGCATCAATCAACTGCTCTTGCACACTATCAATAGGTTCTCCATTATGATAAAACCTATCTTCTTCTATATTGTATATGTCGCCTATACTAACAAAAAGACCTTGTATTTTTACTGCTGTAGGAAAGTCTTGTGAATTAGTATCGAGCAGCCATATTGTATTAGTCACAATTCCATTTTTGATTATTGCGTAATTCATAGTCTGCTCCTTTAATTTATACGAGATTACGGATGAGAACAGCGCCTTCAGGGAATCGTAAAAACGCTATACCTGATCCACCATAAGCACCTTTAACATGATTGGAGTGCCCACCATCTCCACCATTACCAGTGTTATCGAGTGCATTTGTTACAGTGTTTGGATTCCATCCATTACCACCACCAGCACCACCTGAAGCAAATAATTCACCATCAGCTTTACCAAACAAACGAGTTGTTTTACCTTGTCCTACACCCGGCTTGCCCGGACTAACATAATTAGTATTGTTTGTTGATGCGCCATTGCCACCATCAACACCACCAGCAGAATTATACACTATATAAGAATCACTTCTGCTTTGATAACCATATCCAATTCCACCACCGGAACCACCATTACCACCAGCACCAGTAATAGTGCTTGAATCAGCGTGCCCTTGACCTCCCGGAAAACCGCCATCTACGGAGATAATACCTATAGAGGTTGCCCCTCCCTGAGCAGCAGGCACACCACCTGCGCCAATGGATATAGTATTTTCCACATTTTTCCCAAATTGAATATTTAGTTCGGTTCTGGTGTACCCACCACCGCCGCCGCCACCAGCAGCAGTAACCGTAGAATCAATGTTACTACCAGATACATAACGGCTCTGGCAGGTACCGCCACCACCACCGCCTCCTACAATAAAAACATCAGCAATCGTATCTTTTGTGAATTTGAGAATACCTGAAGTGAGAAATCTAATAATATTGTTTTCAATTGTACAGTTACCTGTATAACTGAATGTAACGTTATTATCATTAGATGAATTACCAGCATATAACATATTAAGTATCATATCGTCACCCCAGTATCACAACATTAACAGCAAGGGCATTCTCGGGAACGGCTGCACAAGCAAAGGTGATTGTTCCTGTTCCCTCTGTGGTAGCTTTAACCCCGCAACTGGCGTACTCATCAATACTTGCAGGAGCAGGGGATATTACTTTTATATTGGTATCCGTTGCGCCCTCTATGGAAACAGTCTGCTGAAATGGTGCTTCTGTTCCCGTCCAGTTCGCTATGGCGAGAGACACTATCTTTGCTTTCGCCGGGGCCGCATAGGTGCCGGCGGGCTGATACACGCCATCATGGTTATGGGTAGCAGGGGAGAAGTAAGAGGCAGCATGGCCTCCCAGCTTTTCAGCGTTGTCCACTATGCCGTTATTGTCCTTGTCATAGGTGGACTTTGACATATCGCCCGTGCCGGAACCGTCTTGCCCTTTCGGTATGCCAAGCTTTAATACCTTGTGCCCGCCGGATTCTACCAATTCAGCCGTGGCCTGTGCGCCAGCGGCCAGCGTGGTAACTTCAACGGTCATGCCAGCAATTTTCAGTATCTCCGCTTGCCGTTCCTGCTCCTGTGATACGCGGGTATTTTCAGCGCTGACACGCCCTTGCTCAGCCGTTACGCGGGAAGTCTCTGCGGAAGTCCGCGCTGTCTCTGCGGTTTCTCTTTCGCCCTCGGCTGTTTCCCGCGCTGCCTCGGCACTGGCTCTCGCAGTCTCGGAAGTAACGCGGCTCTGTTCGGCGGTTTTCCGGCTTTGTTCAGTCGCAACACGGGATGATTCAGCGGATACCCTTGCGGTTTCGGCAGCTTCCCGCGCTTCTTCCGCTTCAACCCTTTCGCCCTCGGCTGTTTCTCGCGCCGCCTCGGCTGCTGCCCTTTCGCCCTCGGCAGAGACACGGGAAGCCTCGGCAGTAACACGCAGTTCTTCCGCCGCAACTATGCCGTTGCACACTGAAATCAGGGACACAAGCAGAGGATATTCGTTTGTAGCCATGGCGGTATTTTCGTTAAAAATAGCCCGCTGGCACTCAAAGTTGAATTTTGCCGTGGTTATAAGGGTTGTCTTGTTCTCGTCAGAATAAATCTGTAATTCGCATTCCACCTGTCCGGGGGCAATGGAGGCGGGGCGGAGAGCAACGGTCACTTCATTGTTATATGTGCCGCCAATAGTCACGCCGCCGCCAGCCTCGGCACTGTCCTGCATGGACGTACCGCTGGACTTTGAGAACACGGCGATAACACGGCAGTCAGTCAGGGCAACGGCAGAACCGCCGTCCGTGACGGTAATCCTTATCTTGTTGCCGTTGTCGCCCTCAATGACATAAAAGGGGGCGTTGGTAGATGTCTGTTTTAACTCCAACGCAACGTCAAATGTCTTGTATATCGTTTCCATTAACTGCCTCCGTTCAGCTCATCCAGCTTCTTGTTTATCTCGGTGAGAGATTCCTGAACCTGTGCAAGCGTGGCATTAAGTTGTTCTTGGCTCGTGACTGCTGTTTTCAGTTCGTCAACGCCATCAAATATCGTCTTGAAATTCTGGTTTATCCATTCGGACTGTTTGTCGTACACGGTCTTTTCCTCAATGCTCAGATTCTTGGGGGAGGGTAGTTTAATGATCTGTAATCCTCTTTGCATCATACCGGACGCATCTTCCCTTCATATTGGATTTGAATACCGCCGTATATGGTAAAATGGCTGCCCGCTTCGTTGGATAGCTTAATGCTGAACCGGCGGCAGGGCTGGTTATTCATGGGCAAATCAATCATATCGTCGTTCTGAATCACGCGGCGTTCCCTGTTGCGGGAATTGCCGTTAAATGTTTCAAGAATTATTACAGAACCTACGTTGCCAGCTCGGAAATACACTTCCTTTAACTGTTTGTTGACGTACTTCAGCGTTAGGTCTGTTGGCTGCGTCTGCCAATATGCCGATATAGCTTGCCCGTCATACTTTTCGCCTTTATCAAATTCGTACAGATAGCCCGTATCGTTTATGAGATAGATAGTATTTTCAAAAGCGCACATGTCAGCTATCTTGAAGCCGTCCCGCACCATATAAGTGCCATTGACGGTATCATACACTATAACGGAATCGTCATATGTTCCGGTGCTGCCAACGCGGCAAGTAAAGTACAGTTTGCCATTAGCTGTGAACGCCTTGCTCTGTGATACCGTTTTAATGGTATCAATGAAGCTGCAAAGGTAGTTTTGACCGCCATCAAGCAATTGCATATCCGCGCCGTTAAACAGCTTAATACCGCTCCTGGTGAGCCAGTACGGTATATCGGTCTTGACGGCTACTCCCGCGTTACTCATGTTCTCGGTAAACTTCTCTACGCGTTCCACGGTGTAATAGCTGGGCCTGTCGCCGTAAAGCCTGTATATGCTGTACCGCTTGAATATGAGTATCTGCGTTGACAGCTCGCATATGCCGATTATAGGGTCTGCGGTTGTATCGCCAACTTCCACATATCCGCCTGACAGGTCAACAGAAGATTCTATGGCAAGCCAGTGTTCAATAGTCCTGCCATCACCCGGTATTGTTGACCAGTAAAGGCGGTTAGGCGCGTCAGGGTCGCCCGCCGCAAAGAGCCTGCCATTGTGCATACACACAAAATTGCAGTGCGCATCGGAAGCGCCGCCGCGCAGTTTGACAGTATCGCCCGCAACAGGGACAACGCCCGGCGTGGTATCCAGCGTTATTGTAGTATCCGAAGTAATAGAGCCTTTGCGGAATACGCCGTTAATGTATACGCCCTTTTCAACGACAAACTTCTGCTGAATGTCCTGCGACATTGCATCGGCAAGAGTAACTATTTTTGTGGCTGAGTCGTATGCAGAAACGGTAGTTTCAAAGATGTACAGGCCGGAACCGAATATCTCTGCGGTGACGGTATCTCCCATGTTGACCTTGATAAGTTGCGTTTTGCCAGTGCCTATGACGACAACATTCGTGGTATTGATCTTGCCCAGTGCATAGCCAATTTGGCAGGTTACAGGCAGGGTTGTTTTAAAGGTGTATATGGGAGTGAGGTTCCATGTGTCGTATGTGCCGTGATATATGCTGTTCTGGGTAACGGCAAGTATGTTGCTCTCGTCCACAGGGATTATACGCAGTATCTGCCCAGCAGAAGAAGGAATGGCATTGCCGGATTTACGCACATACCCCTTGGCCACAGAGAGATTGCCATCGGACGTGTCCATGTTGCGGGCATCGATAGCCGTTCCCGTATTCAGCAGGGAGCCGTCCCGGTGCTGGGCTATGCCTAAAAACTCGCCTATGTTATAAATATCAGCCATGTTACCACCCCATGTTTTTTAAGGTATATGCGTCCTTAGATGCGTAGTGCTGGGAATATATGTCGGACACCTCGCGGTTGAACAAGTCGAAGTGCGCTCCTGCCGTGGCCTGTGTATCTGCATCTGAACCGCAACGCTGACAGGCAACGACATAATAGGGGATAGCGCTGTGCATATAAGAGGGAAGCTCCGGAACATCGGTAGGGGAGGACATCTCACGGGGCATATACCGATAGTACACGTTGACATCGGTATTCGCGCCGTTGGTCACTTCGATAAGCCCGGTCACTATCTCGTCCCATGACATCGCAGCACCGTTTCCGTCAGTTATTTTCTCTATCAGCACACAAGAGCGTTCCAGCGAATCCACATTGAACCGGCCTTTGTCATCCAGCGTAACGGTTTCGAGCCTCGTTACTTTGAAGCGATTGGCAAGGCGGCGCTGCCCGCTGTTTGCATAATCGGTGAACACGCGGCGGAATTTGTCAACGGTCTGCGCGTCTGTGCCGCGTTCAAGCTGCCTCAATGCGGCGTATATGATATCGTTAAGTGTCATATGGGATTCTCCTTATAAGCTCAGAAAGCCGCTCGCCCTGCGGCGCGGCAATTCAACAAACGGGTCTGTCAGGTCGATTACCTTGCGCTTGCGCTCTCGCTCCACGGTAGCGGGTGAGGGGCGGGACATAAGCCCGTATCTCAATGCCTCCGGTGCGTGGTCGTCGCCGTCCAAAGCGTCCTCATGGTCGTTGGGGTCATACTGCATTTGCGGCATATACTTAATGAGATTGCGGCAGTTTGAAAACACTTGCAGCCATGGCTTGCCGTCTGGTGCGTCTCCAAGAAACTCACGGACGCGCTGCCAGCCTACCATGCGGGAGTTGTCGGCAGGCATTACCGGGACGCCGGACAGGATCAGGCTTTCCGCTATGCTTTCGCCGGAGAAACCTTTCCTTGTTATATTCGTCATTCCTCTGTGTTGCCACATATCAGGGGAACCTACAGTGTAATCAATCTTGCGTGTGCCGGTCTTTTCGCGAATGGTGTGTGCCACATCGTTCACAAGCCGCTGGTCTTGGTAATACTCGTCAAAAACGAATATGCGCCTGTCGGGGGATACGGCAAGCCACAAAACACAGCACGGGTCGTTATAACCCCAGTCCATTGAACGGAAACAGCGCCAATGTGACGGGATATTAAATGGCTCGATAACGTGCTTTTCTTTGCGCCACTCCTTGAAAAACTGCCCTTCTACTACGTCCCAATCGCCTTCAAGATATGCCCTGCGCTGGTCTTCGGGAAGGGCTTCCAACATATGGACATAATCAGGGTCAGAATCCATAAGGACTACGTTGTCGTAAACCCTCGCCGGAATGAATACATAGTTTTCGGGCTTTTCGCCGGAACGATATTCGCGGTCGATAAAAAGCCGTTTCACCCATGCGTGGCCTACTCCGCCAGGGTTGCAAGTATAGTACATTCTCGGCGTAATGTCTGTGCGGACGTTACGGTTACAGGTAGTCAGAAACTGCATCTGCGTTTCAGTAAAGTGCGTTGCTTCTTCCAGACATATCACGTCGTATTCATGGCCTTGGTACTGGTATACATCGGCCTCGCTGTCACAAAAGCCCATTCGAATTTTAGAGCCGTTGGGGAAGCGAAATACTCGCTCTGTAACGTTGTATTCCGCAAAGCCGTACAGCTCCTTCATAAGGGGCTCAACAATGTTCACCCTCAATTCGGGGAGTGTTCGGCGCAGTATAAGAATATTCAGATCGGGATAATTGAGGGCAAGCAGCACAGCCTTCCGCCGCATAGCCCAGCTCTTGCCGCCGCCTCTCGCGCCGCCATAACAGGTGTGCCTTGCCCGGCTCTTGAAAAATTCGGCTTGCTTGGGGTTTGGCGTTCCTTCCAGCGTCAGCGACTTTTTATCTGCCGCCGCCATGGTGCTTTACTCCTTGTCGGCTGTCATGCCGGTGATGTTCCTGCCGCCGCCAATGGTCATGTCATGGTATTCCTGATTTATCCTGCGCAGACCCTCATTGCTGTTGTTCAGTATTTCCGCTATGGACTCGGGTATCATGACTTTTTCGCCGTGTATTATCTCGTACCGGTAGCCGTTTATGGTCACGGCGGTCATATGTATGTCGTCAGCGTCGTTAAATGGGATAGTGTAAGGGACTTTGGGCTGCTCGTCCAGTATTTCTTTCATGCTTTTGTCTTTCTTTACGATTGCCATAATTATAATTCTCCTTCAAAAAAATAAGGGGGTGCAACAGATACACCCCCCGGTCTGGTTTTGGTTTACGCGCTTACGCCGTGATGGATAGATACAAGCCAGTCGTCATTGAGGACACAGGCGGTAAAGGCCGTGATTTTCGCGCCGACAGTTGCCCTCTGGTCGAGGGGGTCAGCAGTACCGGCGGAACCGTGGGGCTTTACGATAGCCTTGATTGCGCCCTGCCCGGATACATCGACGGTGCCATAGGCATCAGCGCCGAATACAAAGGTCTGGTGTACGCCGTAGGCGGTGGTAGCGGTGTTGTTCTTTACATAACCGTTGGTGGTTTCAACGAATACCACGCCGAACAGCTTGCCCAGTTCACCGTCATATATCTGTTCTGCGTTGCTGTACTTGGATACGTCCTGCCAGAGGGAATCGCTCTGGAGGTCATATACGGAATCGGGGTCAACGATGCAGACATAATGAGGTCTGCCGCCCTTGCGGGTGAACTTGCGCGCCTTGGCCTTCTTTAGGGTGCGGACCGCCTTGCGTATCTCGTCAACGGTCAGTTTTACGGCGGCGGTTATGTCATTGTCGCTGGTCTTGCTTCCGGCGTACTGTACGTTGGTGGTAGTCGCCATAGCGTCACGGACAATCATATCCGCCACGTTGCCGAGCTGTTCACCCAGAAGCTCTGAGGAATCGGAAATTACGTTGTCTATCGCGGTCAGGTCGAGAAGATCAGACACCTCGACATATGCGCCGTACTGCTTTACGGTCGCGGTGATGGCGGTCATTGCAAGGTTCTGTGCGGTAGGAGTAGTGCCTTCGGTCAGTGCCTGAGTGGTGGCGCTGGGAGTGAACAAAGTCCAACGACGGAACTGAACGGTCTTGCCGTTGTTCTTGGGAATGCTGCGCTTCTGGGCATAGTTCGCATATACAAACTGCGTTTTAGCCCATTCGAGCATCTTCCTGTCGTAATAGGACTGCATAGTGGGGGAAAGGCCAGAGGTGGTAGTTACCATGGTTGCCATAATCTTAAAATCTCCTTATCATTCAAGTCTTACTTTTTTCCCGTCCATCTGCGCTTTCTTGATTTTTGCCTCGAATGCCGCAAAGTCTTTGTCGGACATCTGCGAAAAGTCGGGGGCTTTTGTCTGCGCGTTGTTGGAGGGGCGTATAGGCTGCGGCAGGCTGCGGTTCTTGGCAAGCTTGTTCGCAATGGTCTGGTTCTTCGCGGCTGCGGCACGGGCCCTGTTGGCCATCTTGACGGCTGCCGCCGCTCCGAATTCGTCACAGTTCTGCATAAAATCAGGGTCAGCTTCTATGTATGAGCGCAAATCTGCGCCGTCGCCCAGCACATTACGAAGGTCAGCAACAATACGATTGGCCTTCTGCTGGTCGGTCTCATACAAAGCGCCCGCTGTTTCCTCGGGTTCATGTTCCGGCACAACGTTGTCACGCTGGTTAAGCATGTACTCAGCCAGCTTCACAGGGTCTTGCGCAAGCTCCTGTGCCTGCTGCTTGCGCATTTCGGTCATTGCCTTAGCAGCATCACCGCCATAACGGGCGGCAAGCTCACGGCCCAGCTTGTACACCGGGTCAGTCTCCATCTTGCGCTTTTCAGCGGCCAGTCTCTTGGCGAAAGCGTTGTTCTCGCGCTCTCTGGCATTGTTGTGTCGGGGTTCTGGCTCAGGCTGGTCGGCGGCACCATTTTGAGCTTCGGGAGCGTCCTCCTCCTGCTGCTGTTCGCCCTGTTCCTCCTGAGCCTCTGCCTGATCTTCCGGCTCATCGTCCATGAGATCGGCAACGGTAACTACATCGTCGTCCTGTTCAGCGGCGGCCTGAATAGGCGTTTCCTCGACGGCGGCTTCATTTACGCCCGTGATTTCTTCGTACATGGTTTTCTCCCTGGTGCCTTTTGCTTCGGCACGCGCCCTTTATGGCCGGCGACGCCAATTTGAAACAAAAAAAGAGCCGGAATATCCAACTCAAAATACCGCTTCCCGCCAGGCGGACACGCTGTACTACCCTGACACATCCATACAGCCCCGAATTTTTATTTGCGTGTTAAAAGGTATCTGCCCTTACGTCTTGCATATTAAGCGGTGCCTGGGGTTGCCCTCCGCCCATGGACATTTGCATTTCATTGACGGCGTTGTTCATTGAGGCGTTTTCCTCTGCAAGCATCTGATTCTGCCCCTGCGCTTCGGCAAGCTGCCCCTGCAAGGCTTCTATGCTCTGCTGCTGTGAGGCTTTGAGCTTTTCAAGAACAATATCCTTACCCTCGAAGTCCATGGCTTCCATGAGGATAGCGGGGTTTATCGTCCTGCCCTGATACATGGTCATTATCTGGAGTATCAGTTCGTTGTTGCTGAGTTTGGTGAAACGGCTCTCTCTTGCCGGTTTGATGCTCACACGGAACTCAACGGGCAACTTGTCATAGCCGTTCTGTATGTCTTTGAAGAATCCTTCCTGAACGGAAATGCTCTGTTTTTCGCCCATGACGGTTATCTCGACAGTCCGCACTTCTGTTTCAAATTCACGCTCTACCTCAAGTTCCATCCGCACAGCCTGCGCAAACCCGTTGTGGATTATCTGCGCTTCTTTCCGTGAACGCTTGGATGACGCGTCCATAAGTGCGGTAATAGCCGACGCGGCAGTAACGCCGCCTGTCGTGTTCCCTCGCGAAAAATCGTTGCTTCCGGCTTCTTCCTTTATGCCGTTCTGCATGTTTATCATGTAGTTCATCAGGAAAGCGGGGAGAGGCCGGTCTTGGAACCACGTAACGCCGCCAATATTAGAGACTTCAATAATCTGCTTTGAAAAGTCGCGTATCTCGTCAAGGTCTGCGGAACCTTTTTGAACAAGTATCCTGTTGGTTCCCGCCGTCAGGGCATTCTTTAAAAGTATCTGGTTTATTTTGTCTGAATACTGCTGCGGGTTCTTGAACATGTCTACAATGCCGTAGCCGAAGGGCGAACCCTTGATTTTATACAGAGGCGTACACACAAAGGGATACATGCCGTGCATGAAATATCCCTCGGGCTTTTCCGTATAACTGTTTTCAAGCAGTTGTCCGCCCGCTATCTTCAGCATATGGACGGCGTATTTATGGTTTTCCGCATCGTATGTACGAACCCACGCTTCAAGCAGTATCATGTAGTTCGTTTCTTTGCTCTCTATCTCTGTGCCGAAGGTGAAATGGTCATCGGGGACTAAATCACTGCCGCCGCTGAAATAATCGGCATAATCGGGGTAATGCTGATGGAACCATGATGTGGGCAGCCGCTCTACTTTGAACACTGCCCTGCCGTCCTGTATGTTGGCGCACAACGGGTCAAACATGATGTTCTTGTTGGAAACGTACCGTATGTATGCGCCGCCGAAACCGTAATTCATGTTAGGATCCCAGCCTACTTCCTGAATCATGTATCCCCCGACAAGAAGGTCATGTATCAGGTCGTTGTACTCGTAAACATAATCACAGGCTTCGTGGTTCTGCGCTACTACCCGCGTAAGTATCTTGCCTATAATCTCATCGTTTGAGCTTTCAGGCGTTACTACCGCTTCGGGGTATTCGTCCATTAGGTCAGACTGTATATTCTCTACTGTCGAGAATATAATCGGCATGACGGGCTGTGGCTCGTTGCCGTCGGCTCCCGTGTCGCTCCAATGGTCGCCGTGATATATCTTCTCGTTCGCTGTCAGCCTGTCCCATTCGTCACGGTACGCTGTCTTGTATTCGTCATACAAACTCTGTATCGCCGTAATAAGGTCGCCTGAACTGTCGCCCGGTGAAGGTGTCGTGCTTAACCCCTCGTAAATCGTCGTCATGGTATCTTTATCTGCCATGTTCCCTCCAATGTGAAAAGCCTATGACAATTAATCACAGGCTTTACCTTTAGCTTTGTATATTATTATTTAACTGGGTTTTACCAGATTTTTGACAGATGAAAGGAGGCGGATATATCTCCCCCCTCTCCGATATATGTGTGTGTGGTGGCGGCGGGCGGTACCCGACATCGGGGGGAGTACTCCCGGTTTTTGGCTGCCATTTTGGATTTTGCCGCACAAAAAAAGAAACGCGCTCGCCCTCCGTATGCCCGTCGGCCTGGCTCACCACGGCCCCGGATCGGCTGGACTGGGTGCAAATGTGGGTGCAACAATCCGGACTAATGCCGATTTGCCCAGGCAGGCAGGCACATTTTAGGCATGTGGTTGTGGGGCTATTTACCCCACGCCTCTATATCTGAGGTGTCCACGCCCTCCCATTTGACTGTCAGCTCCGCCTTGCTCTCCGTCTCAACCTTGGTAGAGTAGCCAAACTTAGCCAATCTGGCGAGAGTTATGCGGCTGTCGGTATCGCCATTGCTGGCGGCGTTGAGGGTCTCCAGCTCGATGCGGTCTCTGGCCCGCGCGAGGACGTCTGAGTATCTCTCTGTATATCCTTGCCCACACCCCATATCAGTATCTATGTTGTTGCTATCTATAGGCTCGTCATACTTACCATCGAGGTACTCATACAGACTGGCCTTGCCTATGCCGAGATATACAGCCAAACCAACCATGGAGGGTAACACCTGGCGTATCCTGACATCACCACTTTTGAGGTGCAGGGTCTCCCTGGTCTCGTCGCACTGATCGAAATATGCATCTATCCTCTGGGCAAGCTCTTTTGGGCTGTCCTGTATACATCTCCGTCTACCCATTGTCTCACCTCCTCACTGGTTGCTGGGCATAAAAAATAGCCGCAGGTCTTACCCTTACGGCTTTTCACGGTAGCTATTATACCACAGATTTTAATGTGTGAGTTGCGCAAATTGGGAAATATCGGATTATTTCCCGGCGTTTGCGTCTATGTCCTGCCGGATCAAATCCACAATATACCTGTTGACGGGTTTGCCCAGCTCCGCGGCGCGGGCCTTGATCTCAGCCGTCAGGCCCTTACGGTATTTGATCGTCAACCGCTCCATATTGGCCTTATCCCATGCCGCATTGGATTTTTTTTTGTTTTCTGAGACAGCCATTTTATCCAGCTCCCATCTATGTTTTCCTCATTTTAACACAGTCCGTCACGCCGTGCAACAAAAAAAATTTAAAAAGGGGGTTGACACGTCACGCCGTGATGTGCTAATCTAAGGCCACAGTCAAGCACGTCACGCCGTGCCGGAAGGAGATTAACACCATGAAATACTTTGCCAATATCAAAACCCTTGACGAGCTCAAAGCACAGTACCGCCGCCTTGCGATGCAGTATCACCCGGACAGGGGAGGAAGCACCGAGATCATGCAACAGATCAACTCCGAATATGAGAGGCTGCATGAAACCCTCAAGACCCAGCACAACGCCGAGGCGGACGAGTACCACCAGACCACCGAGACCGCCGCCGAGTTTATCGAGATTATCAATGCCCTTATTAAACTGTCCGGGCTGGTCGTGGAACTGTGCGGCTCCTGGCTATGGATAGGTGGAGAGACCAAGGCCCACAAGGACGAGCTGAAAGCCCTGGGCTGCCGCTGGAGCCAGAAAAAAGGCCTGTGGTACTGGAGGCATGAAGAGGATGGACGCAGATGGTACAAAGGCAGGGCGTCTATGGAGGAGATCAGGAGCAAATACGGTTCTCAGGTGTTCGAGGGCCGCGAAGAGCGCGGAAATTACGAGAGGATAGGGGCCTACAAGGCCCCGGAAGGGAGGAGATTATGACATACAAGGAGTTTTTCAGCGGTTGGTATTGCTGTGATGGTTACGCTAATCACACGCTATATGTCAACTGTTATAGACCAGATAAGCTGTCAACGGTAGCGGAGATATTACAAAACAACGAGCGGGCATCAAGAACCATTGCGGAGCTGGAAAGCTATATAACAGCCCTCCGGGAATACCAGCAAGAGTTGGCAAAACGTGCCGCGCAACTCGAAACAATGGGCTACAAGCTGTCGCTGACGCTGAAGCGGTACAAACACTATCAAGGAGGCGTCGAGTACTATATAACGCTTACAAAAACACTGGACGACGGGACACAGGTAAAAGAGCTAAGCGAAACTTACACCGGCAAGGAGCGCCGGCAGGCAATAGCAAGGTTTGAGACACTGAAAAAGGAGCGGCCCGGCATCGAGGCCGTAAAGGACATCGAAAAAAAGAGCTGGGAACGCTGACGTAGTCGTGGCTGATACACAATCCTCACTAATTATTTTAGGCGATTGCCTTATTTTTTACGTAAGTATACCACATAGGTTGACAGATAAACCTTTGCGATGTATAATGCAGACATGACAAGAGAGGAGCACAGAGCAATGACTAAGACTTACGCATGGACTACCGCCAAGGGCGCGGAGATTGTAGCCACTATCACAACCGAGCATATCACCCGCGAGACGGTTGATGCCGACGGATTTAAGGTTGAGGTTAATTGCAGCCGCTACGATTACAGCGTCGATGCTATGACGGTCAACGGCAAGCCCACCGACCTTAAGGAGCTTTGGACGGAGCGGGGCGTTAATTGCATACTGATCGCTTACCAAGGCAAGCATCGCATACTGGTAGCAATACCTGACGATATCGCCGCAGAGATATACGGCGAGGAGCGCACCGAGGCGGCCGCAAAGCTGGAGCGCAGCTTTGCGGCAGAGGCCGCCTACAATGCGCACCGCGAGATGATGCGTAGGGCAATGGACGACTAACAGAGACGCAGGATAACGCCGGAGGGTGGCGGCTAAACCGCCCTACAAGAAAGGAGAAAAAAATGGATAAGGCTGAATTAATGGAAATCGCACAGAGGTACAACATGCAGTTTGTGAGGAACGAGATCACACGCGAGGGCTGCGGCGTATACGGCACGTACGGTGCTACGGTACCAGAATTGGACAAAATAATAGACGACAATGAGCTGCCAGTGGTGGGGAGGCGCACGTATGATGCAGACAGTGTGACATATACAATATTCTGCCCCCGTGCATGGATTGACCTCTGGGGCTGGTGTTAGGAGCACGGCTGACCGGTCACAAGCCCGGCGGCAAAAAGGAGGATATAAAAATGCAGATAGTGAAAAACGGTGAAAAAATTGAGATGACATATGATGAGGTCTGTTATGACCTCGGATTTTGCCCCGCTGTGCGGTTTGTGGACATCACCCCACGGGGGGCGGTTACATTTACGACTGGCAGGCCTGAGGAAATCCGGGCACTCTATCAGGCGGTGAAGGACAAGGGCTACAAACCCGCGCAAAAATTTGCCGCTTTGATGCGACCAAGACTAATATAATCGCAGGATTAACGGAGGTGAGCACATGACAGATAACACGGTTAAGGCCCTGGGCCGGGCGTATGGTATAATGGCGGCGCAGCTCCCCGACATCATCGGGGCGCGCTGCCGGGTGCAGACAGCTAATATGTGGCCCGTCCGTGGGCTGGGTGAGGGCTTGCGGTACATGATCGTCAACCGCAAGCTCACGCCGGAGGTCGATAGAGCTATGCGGGACTCGCTGCAAGGCGCGGAGGATATAGCCGAGGACGAGCACGCGCTGCCGCTCAACCAGCAAGGCATGTGGGAGCTTGCCTATATGCAGGGCCGTTGTGCTCCAATACTCAGCGACGGCGAGTATTTGCGGGATCAGCTCAAGGCCAAAGGGCTAACGATGGAGCAGGCAGCCGAGGCTTGTGAGGTAAGCAAGGCCGCAGTGCATTCTTGGTGCGCCGGGGTCAAACCGATACCGCAGGTGCGGCGGGAGCTGCTGGCCGAAAGGTTGGGGATACTGATATAATAGCAATGGGCCGTCGTTGTACCCACTTTATACCCACTTGATTATATTTTTGTATGTTTGCGGCACACGCCACGGAGCAAAAAATCCCCTAAATTGAGGGGAAAACGCAAACGGTTGACGCTCAAAAAGGTAAATGGGGTCGGATGAAAACCCCGCATACCCTACCACAAAAAACGCCTGAATCTCTAATAATTCAGGCGTTTGTTATTTCCACAGTACCCACCAAAGTACCCACTTTTTTGCTGCTTAAATCAGTCCGTCAAAAACCCTGTCAATTATCCGCGCCGCCTTTGCCGCCTCGCCGTCTACCTCGTGACCGTAAACACCGAAGGTGTCCATGGTTTTGGTGTGTCCAACAATACGTTTGAGCAGGTTTTCCGGCATCTCGTCCTGCATCAGGCTAATGTGAGTGTGCCTGAGCTCGTGCAGACTTGACCTTATCCCATGCTGGTTGGCGTAGGATTTCCACCTTTTGTAGAGGTTGTCGGGATCTGATACGCGCCCGTCCCCGTCGGGGAACAACCAGGCGGACACTATACCCGCCGCCCGAAGCAGTGCCGCCTGCTCGTCAAGGATATACAGGGCGTGAGCCGGTAAGGTAATACACCTTTGCGCCGCCTTGGTTTTGCCCTTGGTTATCTCGCCGTAACGGTTGACTGCTCGGCGTATGTACAGTTTGCCGTCCTGCACATCGCCACGCTGCAAGCCGCACAGTTCACCGCGCCGCAAGCCCAGTATCACCATCAGCCGCCATGCGTTGATGTACCAACACTTACTATCTTGTCCCCGCCATTTGAGCGTATCGCAGCCAAACAGGGTTTTAAGGTCATCGGGTTGCAGGATAGTTTTTTCTCTTGTTGGCGCGTCGTCCGGCACTTTGAGCTTGCGGAGCGGTGCTATCTCAATCCCCGCGTCCTCGCAGTAGGTATGGAAATTTGTTATTGCGCCCCGTATATTGGTCAGCGTCTTATGGCTGAGGCCTCGCTCATAGGCCGTGAGTATGCAGTTTTTCCAGTCCTGCGTAGTGATGTCGCTGACTTTTTTATGCTCCAGATAGGGCTTTAGGTAGATTCGGCCAACGGAATCAAGCTGCGTTGTCCAACTCGTCCCGGTCTCGCGGCGTTTGGCGGTTACAAAGTCATCATAGGCGGCGGCAAACCTCTGATCTTTGGCTATACCCTTTTCGAGCCATTCATCGGCCTTGCGTTCGGCCTCCAGCTTGCCCTTGCGTCCCGGTTTGGAGCTGGTAAACTGTTTCCTTTCGCCGTCCCGCTGCACCTTGATGCTCCATCTGCCTGACTTCTCAAGCCACGCCGCCTCATTCGTCCTAAGTTTTTTCATTGTAAAATCCTCCTATATTTGGTAAAATAGAGGATGCAAAAAGTAGCCCCTGACAGGACTTATTTTGCACCCGGAGCCGTTGGTATTGCAGTACCGCGGCTCCTTTATTTATTCATGGGTATATACTATTTCGTCAAGTTCATCGGCTATCTCATCGTATCCGTAATATTCTTCGTCCTCAACCTCGTCGGAAAGATTGCTCAAATCTTGCAGTAGATCATCGTATTGATCGGAAACATAAGTAGAATCTTTACAAAGTTCATTATATTCCTCAAGTAATTGTTGATAATCGTCATATGAAACTTGCGGTTTGTCGTTGAGACTGCGAGCGTAAAGCACGGAAGATATAATGGCTATTGCAACAATACTCGCGATAATACGGTAACGCTTGCTCTTAGCATAAAGCGGCTTTACAAAAAGGGCAGCTATCGCGCAGAGTATTTGTGCGGCAATTATCGTGCCAACTGTTTCGCACACAGCCTCCCCAAAGGTCATTTGACCGTTGGTAATACCGAGCAACGCCTTGACAGCCACATATATAAAACCTAAAATTGTGGCTTTGTAATCTAAGAGCTTAATTGCGTCATCACAACTCTTTGAACATTCCGGGCATAGACCGTCAGTAACATACTCAACTTCTTTTCCGCAGTGTGCACACTTACTCATTGTTCCCCTCCCTATATCATTGCCACCGCATTACTCGCGGTCTGTATCCATCCAATGCTAGGATGCGTCATATCATATACCAGCATTCCTATGACCGCCGCCATAACAATAAAAGTAAATACCGCTATTATCATTATCGTGCGTTCCAGCTTCTTTATCTTCCGCTCCCTGTATTCTAACCCTCTTTCGTATAACTGCGTCAATCCTTCCGGCTCACACACCCTATCCTCGTCCAGATCGTTCAGGCTCCCGCCCATGGCCTTTACCAGTTTGTAGACCGTATCAAACCCCGGATTTTCCGTTAAGCCCTGAAGCACGCGGTTTACCGTGGCAACGGGCACACTACTTTTGTCCGCTATCTGCTGCGCCGTCATATTACTTGCGTCCTTCATGGCGCGTAAATGTTCATATAACAACAAATGGTATCACCTTCTTCATTTATGTGTGGCGAAAAAACAAGAATGTTAGCGAAACGCTTCTTTATGAGTATTGATTAGAGCGGTATAAATGCTATGCTTTATTCAGGACGGTTCCCCGATGCTTCTCCACCGTCTTAGGCGGGGGTGAGAAATCGCCCCTGCCGATTAAATTTGAGGCACGATTTGTGCAACATTGTTGAGCGCAGTCCCGTTTATGGTACTCTCATACAAATTCCCCCTTTCTTTTTGAATCTAACGTGTTATTATCAAAACAGAACAAGTGTTTGGAGGTAGAAACATGACACGAGCGGAAATAGACTTTTTAAACGCATTAAAGAATCCCGCAAAGAGAGAGCGAATAATCAATCTTTTACAATCTTATTTACAGCAGCACGAAGATCATCAGGAAGATTGTGATAGGCAACAAGCAGCCGCTTGTCCTCGTCCGTTATAACTTCTTCATCATCATCGATACCGTAAAACTTATTAGCGTCTCCTTTGTAGAGCCTTAGGAGATTGGCAAACATTTCTATGTTAGGCTCAGAATAACCCGTTTCCCAGTGCCCAATCAATTTAACGGATACACCAAGAGCCGCGCTAACTTCCTTTCTTTCCAAGTTAGCTTTAATTCGCAGTGCCTTTAGTTTGGCTCCTATTTCTTTTCTATCCATACTTCGCCCTCCGCTTCTTGCCTTACATTATATAGCACGCAACGCGAAATGGCAAGACTCTTTTCTCAAAAATTGAGCTAATATCTATTGACAACTCAAGTATTGAGTGATATATTTAAATAGGCTCAAATATTGAGAAAGGAGATTCATCATGAACATAACCGAGAGCATAAGAAAAACCATCGATGACAAAAATCTTGCGCAATGTAAGGTTGCGAAAGCGGCGGGATTTGACCCGAAGCTCTTTAGTGCCATGCTTTGTGGTCGTAAAGCGATAAGGATTGAGTATGTTCCGTCAATCTGTCGGGCATTGGGCATAACGCCTAACGAACTGTTTGAACTCTAAATAATAGCCCCAAGGGCAGAGAAACCTTTAGGCTCTTGGTCGGGAATGGGTTGTTTGGATAAGTTGATAGAACCATCGACAAGAGGAGAAAACATGATCAAGTTCATAGAAGAGTATAAAGAATACCTGAAAGAAAACTGGCCGTTTGTGCTCGGATTTTTTGTTGGATACTTGCTGACGAAATGGCTGTTCAGCCTTATCTTGTAAGTAATTGCCAGAGGTAAGTTGCAACAAGAGATGTTGCAACACCTGTAAAGAAGCCGGAAATCCATTTTTTAAGTTCGAGATGCTGGACAGCACGTTTTTTCTCAAAATAGTGTTTGCCTAAAGCAGAGGGACTTGCCGTAATTATCTCCTTTTTATAGTTGCGGACAAGCGATTCCAAGTAATCAAGATGGAATAGTTCAAGAAGCGTTTCATCAAGAACATTCGCAGGAATGCCGGTAACTGTTGATAGTGAACCCATCGAAAAGTTATCAAGCGAAAGCAATGCTGAAAGAACTTTTTCCTGTGTTTCAGTAAGCAAGTTTATCACCCCCACAAGGGAATTATACCACAGCTTTCCGGCGGGCGGAATGCCTGCATTGTTACCTCCTTTCTTGTTTGTTAGGTAGGCAAAGGCCGGGAAACTGGCCCGCCTGCCGGAGGGCTGTGGCAAAGGGAAATATCATCGCAGGAGGATGAGACAATGCAAAAAATAGACATATCACAAACCGATGCGCCCATGCAAAAACCCTACGGCAAGCTGCGGGGCCTGCTGAAAGAATACGACTACACACAGGCCGATATAGCCCGGAAGCTGGGCTGCGGCACAACCTATCTCAACAACGCTATGAATGCAAGGGCCGTTTGGCATCTCGATTACTGCTATACCATTCTCGATATGTTCCGGATAGACCATTCCGAACTTACAACTTATTTCCCCGCGGGAGGTTATATGGCATGACAGGGGCGGAGATCAAAATGCAACTACCCGCCGCAATGGAGGGAGCCACGGCGTTTGAGGTGTATGTGTTTATGCACCGGGACAACCGCACGATAGGGCAGATAAAAAAAGTGTGGCCGAACAAAGGTATCCAGCAGATACGCGACGCGATGGACAAGGCTCTGCGGTTGGGTTGGCCGTATATACCAGCCGACCAACTTCCGCGCTTGCCAGATGACGGCCTACGGTATGACGGCGGAGGATTAGGCCCCGAAAGCAAAGATAAAATCAATCATGGTGTAGAGCACAAGCCGTCAAGGCCAGAGCCGCCAATTGCAGTGCAGCGACGTGTCTATGACATGGCCGTGGCGGGCTATACAAACAAGCAGATAAGGGCGGCAACCGGGCTGAGTGAAGAGAGAGTGCGAAAGTATTCCGATGGGCAACTAAAACGGGGGAGGAGATGGAACAACAATGAAACTAATGTTTAGCTGGGGAGTATTCTTCACATTCTGCGTGCCGTTCCTGATGCTGGGCTACGTAGCCGGATGGGAACGCAGAGGGAGAAAACGGGGGCGCAAAAATGCACGTCGAATATGACAATTACGCAGATGGTTATGCCTATTGCCCGGCCTGCAAGAAAACATTTCCCCGGTCTGCGATAAAACAGATAGTCTATCCAGCGACAAGGGACGATCCCGAAGAGCGCGTTTACGTTTGCCCCTGCTGTGACAATGAAGATGGCGACTTTGAAGATGCCTATCAGTGTACATTTTGCGGAGAGTGGTGCGGCTGGGAGCAGATGAGCGACAAAGACGACATGTGTCGGGAGTGCTATGACAAGGCTTTACGGCAGCTCAGGCGTTACGCCGAGCGACAGGCGACGGGGGACTGCACCGCAGTGCTCAATTACCTCTTAGCAGGAATATAGTTTTAATCGTATCAATACGTTTCTAAGCCGCCTTACACGGCGCAGAGGATAACTAACCAATGGATAACACACAAGCCCCGCAGAGGGGCAGATAGGAGGCCAAACAGGAGTGGCACAGATACTAAAGTTTTTTGATGCCGAACATGAGTATGTTGTGGGCGACAAAAAGATTCCGGCGGTCAGCGAGATACTGCGGTTCCTGTCGCGGGAGATGTACTCCAGCATATCGCAGTATACACTGGACAATGCCGCCGACAGAGGCAAGCGGGTACACAAGGCTTGCGAGGTGCTGGACAAGTACGGAGAAGCAGAGATTGACAAGGACATTGAGCCGTACATTAAGGCTTATATCCAGTTTCGCAAGGACATAGCCCCGGAGTGGACACGGATCGAATACGCCTGCTACGTGGACAATGACACACTAACCGCAGCAGGAACGCTGGACAGGTACGGCAAGGTTAAAGGTGGACAGGCCATTGTAGACCTTAAAACTACCGCCACGGTACACAAGCCCTATGTGGGCGCACAGCTTAACGGCTACAAGCTTATCGCCGAGGCCAACGGTTTAAAGGTGGACGCTCTGTACTGTCTGCATCTGCGCAAAGACGGCACGTATAAGCTGATTGACATGCCTATAGATGACACAATTTTCCGGGCGTGTTACGTCATACACAAGATTTTTGAGAAGAAAGAGAGGAAGAAAAAGTAATGGAAGAAGTAAAGCAGGCAGCTAATGAAGAACAGGCAATAGCTTCGATAGAACAGACAGCTATTCAGCCCACGGCACTAACGGACCCCAAACAGCTTAACACGCTGGTCAAGCTGGCAAGCATGATGTCCCGGAGCAAGCTTGTACCCGATTCATACCGCAATGACCCCGATTCTTGTTTTGTAGCGTGTGAGATGGCTAACCGCATGGGCGTATCCCCCATGGCCGTTATGCAGTCGCTATATATTGTTCAGGGCCGTCCAGCATGGAGCGGACAGGCTTGTATCAGCCTCATAAACGGCACCGGACTTTTCGGCCCTCTGAATTTTGTATTTGTCGGCGAGAAGGGAACACCTTCCTATGGCTGCTACGTTCAGGCCACACGTAAGAGCGACGGCGCGATAATCACTGGTACAGTAGTAGATTATGCCATGGCAGAGGCCGAGGGTTGGACAAGCAAGAAGGGCAGTAAGTGGCTGACAATGGGCGACCAAATGCTCCAGTACCGCGCTGCCGCGTTCTTTGCCCGTGTCCATTGTCCCCATGCACTAATGGGCCTACAGACCGTCGAAGAAATCAAGGACGTTAAGGGCGACGAGCCCGAGAAGGTAACAATTAAGCTCAGCTAAGGAAAGGTATACACACGATGGTAATTAAAGACGGTTTAAAAAGGTTGTATGTTGGCAAGCTGGTGCGCGACCCGGAGTTTTCAACCTTCGGGGTGAAGGGCTACCCGAAGATGCGCACAGCGATAGCCTACGACAAGGAGGGCGTAATCAATGTCAACGCGCTGTTTAATGCCGCAGACGCATGGCGCGGGTTGCAAAAGGGCGATTACGTCATAGTGTCGGGTACGCTTAGTAACTATGAGGACAAGGAAGGAAACAAGAGATGGTTCCTTGAGGCGGATTTTGTGACAGCCGACCTTTCTACAATCTATCGCAGATTTGCGGAACAGCAGCCCCCCACGGACATTTCAGGATTCAAGGAGATAACGGACGACGATTTGCCGTTTGATTGATGGAGGTAGAGCATGAGCGTTCTTAGTTTGATAGCAACTAAAAACTATATTGCCGTAAACAAGCGACTGGCAGTCGTTGTAGGGCTTCATGAGGCGATAATGCTCGGGGAACTTGCCAGTGAATATGAGTACTGGAAAGAGCGTGACGAAGTTAGTGAAGATGGATTTTTCTTTTCCACCATTGAGAACGTCCAATGCAACACCACCTTATCAGAAAAACAGCAGCGCAATGCGTTGAAGAACCTATCCATGTTGGGTTTCGTTGAAACGAGAGTTAAGGGCATTCCAGCGAAGCGGTTTATACGGCTCGATGAGAATAATCTGACCACTTTTCTGGCGAACAAGTTCCGCCAAAATGGCGGAACAGGCGCGGCAGAAATGGCGGAACTGGATACGCCAAAATGGCGGGGTAATAAAAATAAAGCTAATAAAAATAACAATAAAAAAGAGAGAGGGGACAAGCCCCTCATACCGCCCACATTTGAGGAAATCTCAGAGTATATCCGGAGCCGTGGCAGCAAGATCGATGCAAAGCGGTTTTATGACTTCTTCAATACCCCTGATGATAAAGGTAGGACATGGATTGACAGTAACGGCAAGCCTGTCCGCAATTGGAAACAAAAGGTAATTACATGGGAAGGGCGGCAGGCTGCCGACACAACAAAAAAGGCAGTCCAACCCCCGCCGCCGGAAGAACAGAGGGACTACCACCAAAAGATGGCGGAGCAAACACGGGAAGCTATCAAAACACTGAAGCAGGCAGAGGAAATGGAGGATAAACGGCGTGAAGTCTTGCGTGAGTACTTCGACAGAACTGGAAAGAGCGTTGTTAGGCTCGATGCTGATAAGCCGTGAAGCCTTTGAAAAGGGCTGCGGTTGCCTGCGTGTTGAGGATTTCAGGGAAATAGAAAATCAAATCATTTTCAGCACCATGCAAAAGATGTTCCGCGACGGTACGCCGTGCGATAACATTACGCTGATGGATGCGCTGGGGACTGATTTACAAACGGCAGGCGGGATAACCTATATCACCAAACTGTCCCTTGCCGTCCCCTCTGGTGCTAATGCCGCATATTACATCAATGGCGTTATGGCTGCTTCTGGCCAACGGCATCTTGTGGCCGGATTGCAGCGGGTACTTGACGACATTAAAACCGGTGCGGATTCTGACTATATATCCGATGCCCAAAGCGTCATTGACGGAGTAAAGGCTATAGGCAGCGGCACAGTAGCCCCGGTAGGAGATAAGTTCCTTTCGGCGGTGTTGAGCATAGGCGCTAAGGACAGCGGCCTCAAGACGGGATTCCTGGCGCTGGATACTAAACTGAGGGGACTGAAGCCGGGACATATGACTGTAATCGGAGCCCGCCCCTCTATGGGCAAGACCTCATTCGGAATGAATATAGCCGTAAATGTGGCCATGCAAGATAGGGTGGTGGCGGCGTTCAGCCTTGAAATGAACGAGGAGGACATCATCAGGAGAGCGGTTATGAGCACTGCATTGTACAGCGACATTGACGCACAGTCAGGTGATCCAAAGCAGGTAACTTTAGCGGCTGAAACTGCGGACACGTTAAGCAAGACCAGGCTGTACGTCATAGACGATGCGCTGACCGTGGACAGAATGAAGGCTCGTTGCTATGCCATACGACAGCAAGAAAAAGCCCTTGATCTGGTGGTGATAGACTATCTGGGCTTAATACAGGGCCGGGGGAAAACCCGTGATAGAGTAACGGAAGTATCGGAGATCAGCCGGAGCGTGAAGCTGATGGCAAGGGAACTGAATGTGCCTGTACTGATACTGAGCCAGCTTTCCCGCAACCCCGAGCAGCGCAGCGATCACCGACCCATGCTGTCAGACCTTCGCGAATCAGGTGCAATAGAACAGGACGCGGATGAGGTGCTTTTTCTCTACCGCCCGGCGGTTTATGACACCAGCAAGGACGAGAAGGAAGCAACCGTGATTATAGCCAAGAACCGCAACGGGCGGACTGGCGAATGCAACCTCTTGTGGGACGGCGAACACTTCAGGTTTTACGAACACGAGATAGATTTCGATGCAATAGGAGAGGACGAACAAATATGTATGTAGAGATAAAAGATGTGGATAACGTGCTGAACCTTTATGACGTGGACGACGAGGTAATATCCGCAGTACACGACATACCCCCGGCTCACGTTATACGGCCTCAAACAAGCCGTTGGATATTAGACGGGCGGTATCAGGGCCGGAACAAGGTACAAGTTTTCTGCGCTGTTTGTGGCCGCTACGAGAAGCGGAGCCGTAACGCCTACTACAAGCACGGCAACAAAACGGGCCTGCACTACTGCCCCGGCTGTGCTGCGGAAATGGAGGGGGAGAAGTGATTTACATCGGAATAGACCCCGGAAAAAGCGGTGCGTTTGCCGCAATAGATAAAGATGGACAATGTGCCGTTGCCATACCGTGGGATGCACAAGGGTTTATTAAATTCGCAAGGGCAAGCAAGCACACAACAATGACAGCTTGTGTTGAAAAGGTCGGCGCAATGCCGGGGCAAGGTGTTACCTCGATGTTTAATTTCGGAAAAAACGTGGGATACATCGAGGGAGTGCTTGAAACGCTTGGTATATCTTATCAGCTTGTACCACCTCAGAAGTGGAAAAAAGAATTTTCCCTTGGTAGCGATAAAAAGCAGAGCATAGAAGTCTGCAAACGGCTGTTCCCTGATATCAGCTTAAGGCGAACGGACAAATGCAGAACGGATGATGATGGAATGGCAGAAGCGTTATTGATGGCTGAGTACGCAAGGAGGAAATTTTAAGTGGAGTATAAAGTAGAGGTATTGGAAAAGGCGGTTAAAACTTATGGTCGTATGCATCAGACGATAAAGGCCGCAGAAGAATTGAGCGAATTGCTTGTCGCACTGAACAAGGGGCTGGGTATGATGAAGATTCCATGGGAAACTATGGACAACATCAGGGAAGAATGTGCCGACGTGGAAATCATGCTTGGTCAGTTAAAGATAATCTTCGGCGACTGGTCTGGCTGGACGCACGACAAGATGGACAGATTGGAGGATCGGATCAATGCAATCAACGGAACGAAAGAGAATGACCGCTGAAGAGCGGGAATTGTTCGCTGCACTGTTCGCGCTGGATAATATTCTCGACAAGTTTTCCGGAGGATATCAGAGGCTATGTCAGCGCGTACCCGGGTGCTGGCGGGACTACCGCATAGCGCAGAGCAGGATAGCAAGTGTTATCACAAGGCTGCTGGATACCGTGCCTGTAGAGCAGCTATTGACCGTCAAGCGACAACTCGACCTAACCGAAATCCGCATAGGCATTAAATCCGCAGCGGGGCGGGACAAGAATTACTGGGTGATGAGCTATGACGATCTGGCCGATCTTGCAGAGTACGCCACCAAAACCGAGTGCTTTACCTGTGACGGGGCGAAACATAACTGCCGGTTAAGGCAAATCTTGAAGGAGCTGCCTATTCAGGGCGTAAGCAAGCTGATAGTGAACTGTTGGAGGGAAGAATGAGGGGAAGGAAAGAACAATGAAAAAGTACACGCAAGCGGATTTTGACAACTTTGAAGTAGATAAGTTTGGTCGTAAGATATACCCTGCTGGGAATTATACTGCAATGAAAAGTTTTGGCGAGGGGTGCAACTTTAGCGAGGGGTGCAACTTTGGCAAGTGGTGCAGCTTTGGTGAGGAGTGCATCTTTGGCA